>Ga0123357_10011752_pt1 | contig 11249 bp, 8 predicted proteins | sample TergutEmb28metaG_FD_89873 | JGI IMG/M metagenome (GOLD analysis project Ga0123357, IMG submission 89873) | Embiratermes neotenicus P4 segment gut microbial communities from Petit-Saut dam, French Guiana - Emb289 P4 | ecosystem: Host-associated > Arthropoda: Insects > Digestive system > Gut ... | reverse complement strand
TCAAATTTATTTTTGGAATAAAACTCTACATGTTTCGGACAGTTCCTCTGTTCATCAGCAGGAGTTTTTCACTGTACACACAGCAATGTTATATGTCGTACAGTTTTGGTGACAGCTTGCGAGCAGAATCAGGACGGAACGTTCCGTTCCGTCCTGATCCTGCTCGTAAGCTGTCACCAAAACTGTACGACATATAACATTGCTGTGTGTACAGTGAAAAACTCCTGCTGATGAACAGAGGAACTGTCCGAAACATGTAGAGTTTTATTCCAAAAATAAATTTGAGAAATTAGTACATTTAGTTGGTTTTATTATGAGAATATATTTTACTGTGATGTGCGTTTCGCCATTCTTACTCGTTTAAAGTGTAATGTTGTGTTATATGTCACATCTAATGTGCAGCCTACTCAGTGGTATTGTTTTGAAATATTTCGATTGGATATCAGTGCATTACAAGAAGTGAATGCAACTTCACAGAAATTTATTTCCTACAGATTTACAATTTATTAACTCGATGCACGACTGTTTATTCCAGGCAGTATATGTCGTAAATCTACCTGTTTATAAGAACAAAAGTTTACGGTAAGAATGTTTGTAATATCCGGTTGAATTCCTTCTACATTCTTATAGAAGTTTCTTGAACATTGTACTGAATAATTTGTACACTCCAGAGTAGAAGGGGCGGGAAACATATGGCACTGTTTCCAGGCGGTTCTCAGCGAATTATGCATAAGATTATTCCCCTGTCATCCAACACGTCACCGTTAGTTTCAAAGCAAATAAGGCCTCCACCCTGCCTCTAGATTATTCAGTAAGAGCATGCAAGTGCCGTACGGACTGCGCTGTGTCACAGATTAAATCACTTCTTTGCCTTCGGCAGTCGTGTCGAAGTTTTTTATCTAAATACTTCAAGGCGACACGCGATCGTGTGATGTCATAAACATGATGTCATAAACGTGTTTAGTCATGGCCGTTTGTGAAGTCATCATCATGTTTAGACATGGGCGTGCTAACTGATAGTGTGCATGTCTCTCTTTTTGTGATCTGCACTTTGGTCGTGATACCATCAAGACAGTGGTAATGCTAAACAATTATTTCCGAACAGAATTCATACAGCCTACTTTTCTGTCAAATGGATTTCTTTGCCAACAGATCTTGTAAGCTCTCTATACCTTCTTCCTATTATTATTATTATTATTATTATTATTATTCCATTGGCACTACAGCCCACAGTGGGCTATGGCCCATCGATCAATGTTCTTCCATTTTTTCCTACCTGCCACCAACTCTCTCCATCTTCTCACTCCCAGCACTTGAAGATCACTTTCTAAGCTCTCTATATCACTATGCTTATTTTGTTTACTGTGCGGAAACTTTTCAGATGCCAATTCTGTAGGTTCTTATATTAAATTAATGGAACGTGTTTTAATTTTTGACCTACAAGCAATGTTTTGTACATAGTTTGTACATTACGACATAATTTGATGCCAAGTTCCACATACCATCCCCTACGGTTTTTATTTATTGTTTTAAAATGGGAAACTATATAAGAGTCCCGCCCTTTCCCATGTTACTGTTTTAAATTCTATACAAATACCTCAAATCGTATTTTCGTAACACTATTACTGGACATAATTTCCGGAATCGTAACCCTTATCCTGCTAATGTGGAGAATAGGGTGGGCTCCTAATAATACCAGCAAATAGCAGATGAGATTTAACTCGACGTTTGAAGGGAAAAATGAGTGACACTATTCTCGCTCCCACCTCATAAGTTCGCACTTCCCTAATGTCATTGTTACTGATAGTGGGGAATCAAATGTTACGGCGTTAAAATTGTCTCCAATAACATGATATTTATGCTACAATCGTGAAAAACTGTCCACTGCTGCATTAGGAAGCCTACACGTAGACAACATGGTGGTCTATTACGCATTGTGCTGTTCTTTCAAGGAAGAAAGAGTAGGCTGAAGATGTTTTACGAATCAAGTACCTGGAAACTGACATGACCAATTTAATTGCTGTCCTGGCATGCGTAGCAATTAGATGTAATTCGTTTGACAGTCCTCATATAATATTAGGTTGATCAAAGCAAGGATAGTGCGAAGAACAGAGCAGGAAGCATGTGTGGTTAAGGTTTGAAACGGATAACAATATCCAAGCGGAATGCCTGAGGGGAAGTGAACATGACAGGCCTAGGCTTATATGGAGAAAATGCTAAAGCTGGGAATGGAGGGGGTGTAAGTGTGTGGACTAGAGTCATATGGCTGGAGAGTGTGTCCAGTGTCGGGCTCTTATATACACGTAATTATGTTTCAGGTTCTATAAGAGTTGGGAATTTCACGATTATTTTACTAGAGACTGGCGCAAAGTGAATGTGTGCTGCATGCACGGGATGGTTAGAAATCTAATGAAAATGGTGTAAATGTTTATGCGAATGTTCAGATTTGAATGTGGTGCCTGTTATGTAAATCACTTCACTCTTTGGGGAAATATGTTATTGTACAGAAGCGTAATAACTGGTATGTGTTTTTTGAATGATTTACATAAATGACATGCCTATTAATTTTATATACGCCAGCTCAATGATCGCTTCAAATGTAGAGGGAACATACAATTGAAAGTGCACATTGTGAATTATTCTCAGTTTCCCTTTTACTGCAGCATTTTTCTAACAGGGCTGTGTAATCCATCCAAGCCCTCCCTACACACAACCACACTCATCTTATCTCTGCCGCTTCCTCAAAGGAAACAAGTAGCCGGAGCGTGAAGCCGTTCACTCGACCCCCACATAGTGGTCCTCGCCTGAAGCCCGTGCCTTTTTGAACTCTTTATTCTTTTGTACAGACTTACCACATGCATCTGCATGCTACGTTGCATACCAACATACTCTCACTGCGAACTTTCCTGAAGGACACCTTTTGTACTGTTTTCTCAGCACATGTTACATAGATTATGGTGGACAGACAGATTTTCATATTTATGTGAACTAGTTAATCGTTTGTACAATATGTACTTAAGATCCGCTCTTCTGGGATGTTACTCATTGTTGATTGGTTGTTACTGAAGTTTCAGGACAGCGTTAAAGATGGGTCCGACAGGCTGCCCCGAAACGTCTGTTACTAACTACCAATCGACGCTGTCTAACATCGCAGAAGGACGGAGACGTCGTTGGCACCGGGGGCGGAAGCCTGAAATAAGGCACATTTGCAAAAGATGTTCTCCTGTTCGCTTATGACCGTCTCGTTATTTCTCATGAGAGATACGGCCCTGAAAAATCATATTGTCGAGTTTGATACAAGCTAGTTGTTCTTTTTTGTTTAACGACGCGTTCTATAGCTCAGATTATGTGCCTGTAGTGTCTGTTCGTAATAAGGCCAGTGAATAATAAATTGGAATGGATGTGGAAGGAGGCGAAGGAATAATGGGAACTATTAATGGGAACTATTAATATCCTCAGTCAGAAATGCCGATAATTTAGCCCAGAACCTCAAAAATAAGAAACTGATTATTAATACATTATTACATATTTGCTCAGTGAAACTCACAAAATGTATAATGTCCAAGATAATCGGAAGTATGTAGTTTTAGGCAGACGGCGTTTTCTGATTTAGAATGCGTGTTATTTAACAACACTCAGTTTCTGAAGTTACGAATTTGGAATGTCACTATATGTGTTTAATATGATAAAATGTTTGAAATAGAAACTGCGGAGGTCCGGTTGTACAGTAGTTTATGCTATGTGCAAATTTTATGTTCATTATGGTCTGTCGATTGAAGAAACCCTTTGATTTGAGCTTAATGCCAATATAAGCAAGAAAGGGTCCGATCCGGACCAGAATTCAGTTCTACCATAAGGTAACCATATTTCTCCTGCAAGCAGGTAGGGTCTACCTTCTCCAGTTGTGCTCATTTTATGTTTTCCGTGCAAAGAATCCTTATGAATTCTCAGGCAATAAATTAACCTCTTCCCCTTAGCTTGCAGAATGAGTCACTGAAGCAGAGAGACTTCTTTGCTTTTAATCTTTCACCATGTTTCTGTTCTTATTACGCAGGTCATATTAGTTTTCTTCTGTATGTGAGATTAAAGTTACACCACTTCTGTGTATCATTCCTATTTATCTCCCACATGGCACATCCTTTCTGGGTGATTTTTACTGAACAGCGATGAGATTAATCTCTGAGCAGAGGCTTCCACACGTGTGTTGTACTGATTATTGCTACTCCAATCTGATGTTACCTTCTGTTATTCGATCTAATTTTTGTTCCACAGGCACATTATTAATGAAGTATTAATTACGTAAAAAGCAGATTCATTTGAAATACTAGTTATCCTATTTTACGTTTGTGGTTTTGCTACTAGACGACCATACACCGTTTTTCGTGGAAAGTGACGTGTCGTTTTTTTGGCAATTGTTGGATTACAGAGAGACCGCTGTGCTTTACTGCTTAGAAAAACAAAAAAAAAATACTATGAATCGGGACGTCACATGACAGTATTCACGCGCTGACCTCAATACGGGTGACTTCACTCACAAACCAACCGTGAATGCCCGCTATCGGAAGCTGCGAACAAACAGAGCGTGAATTACGTCTATACGATTGTTGCCACCTGATGGTGCCATCTACATTAACTGGGATTTTTTTATTTTCCATGAAAACCCAGTAACCGTGACAACCCGGGGGGTGAATCATTCACTAAGTTAGTGATTGAATCACACAAAACCCGTTGTATAATTTAGACAGATGAAAGGGATTAGTTCGGATTTAACTGTCAGTCAGTAATGAGCGATCCTCTTCCGGTCGGTCTTAACAACGAAGTCCGTGAGTTTATTCCGTTAAAGAAAATTTCAGCATATTAGTCTAAAATTATGTTTGTGTTTGTGCAGTATATACGAGCTATTCAAATTAAGAAAAGTTTTATTTAAAACAAATATCTGGTGTGTGTGTGTGTGTGTGTGTGTGTGAGTGAGTGAGTGTGAGTGTGAGTGAGTGAGTGTGTGTGAGAATGTGTGTGAGTGTGTGTGTATGAGAGAGAATGTGTTTGTGTGAGTGTGTGTGAATGTGTGAGTGAGTGTGTGCGCTTGCGTGCTTGCGAATGTGTGTGTGATTGTGTGTGAGTGCGTGTGAGTGTGGTGTGAGTGTGTGAGTGTGAGTGTATGTGAGTGAGCGTGTGTGTGTGTGTATGTGTGTGTGTGTGCTGCAGCAAATATTGATTTACCACTTGTTCACGGTGTCCAGTGTAGGCCTGTAGTAGTAAGATCGAGTCGGCCGGCAGCGCTTCTTGTACCTGGTGTCAATTCTTCGTGATGTTTTGTTTGCAAACGTGATATCTTTTGGAACTAAAATCGCTGTCCCTAACTAGCCTGAAGTGAAGTGACACTCTTGCTATCGAAATGCTGTCTCTGAGAGATCCTACACATACGCTTTCGAACTGTCGTGATGTTGCTGCTGTGGGAGGTATTACATTGTTTGTGACTAGTGTCTGGCAATGTTCAGATAGAGTGACCGTACAGTCTCTCAACACAGCTCAGCTTCTGTTCCAACACAACATAATACCGGTATATTATCACTTACTTACTTATTTATTCCATAGAACAGAGTCCTTCTTGAGAAGCTAACCAGTTCTCAAGTCAAGAAATTCCCTACGTTTTATGGAACCCATAGGTTCATTACCGCATTTACTAGATCCTGCTGCCTGTACCTATCCTGAGCAGTATATTAACACCAGTCGCAATACGGTAAACAAAAGGCGCAACTGAAGGGAATGTATGAAAGTAATTTAGTGAGTTATTATTAGGAAACCGTATAGCAGGTAGTAATGCTAATGATGCGTAAAATCTGGGTGTCTTAAAGCTATTTACTGTGTTCATTTACAAATAGTGAATTGTTGCATATAGTATGGCTGTAGTAATGTAAATATAAGTTTTGTTGCAAGCCGGTCTAATAGTCGGTGTGGGTAAACTGAAAAGTATTTATTTGTTTGTTTGTTTATTTGTTTTAATGGGGCTGCTGTTCACTTCGTAAACTTGGATGGTTGGTTAGGTAGGTAATTGGTTTTTTATTCCTCGGGATGCTTAGTTCCGTATTAAAATGAGCTTTTAAAGATTATGGGTTTTAACAAATTGTAACATCTGATTTGCCTGTAGACAGCAATGAAAATTCAGTTTACGTCATATGTAGGACGCATTCCACGAATATTAGTAGCTCTAATCTATTATTATTAACATCTGCGAGTTATATACGTACCAGTTGATTGAACTTCATTCAACTATCTCAGGATTTTGTGTGAACATGGTACTGAAAGTTTCTTCTCCATCACGGGCGGGGAATTCCTTGACCTCTTGATTAATGGTAATTTTTCATAGGCAGACTTGGCTTCATGGAGTTAGTAGCCTATGCTGTTCCGTTTCCTGGTATGGTAACCGTGTAAGGCGCCTCCTGTTCTTCAGTGTGCTTCGTTTCATGTCCCTTTGTCTTTTCAGGGGTGACAGTCTTTTCATCTTGGTGTGTTCAGAGCAAAGTCAAAACCTTTGGATGTACGAGTTTACTGCAATGCCTCCTCATAGGCCGGTTTTCTTCAAACCTGGGTACCAAAATGGACACGTGACGTTAAAACCTACGTGGGTTTCTGGAGTATCAGTTGCTAAATATTTATCTCGGGAAAAAAAAATGTTTCAACCATAGTCATAGAGGAAAATAAAGAACACGTTTTCCATCCCGTAATTTTTTCCCTGAGTAATACGATTATCGATATTATGAAAGAAAAGCGCTAATTATTTGTTATCACATACTTTAAGAACTAATGGGGGACTGATTTGATCAAATCTAGAGGCAGTAACAAGTCATGTTTAAGCTGTGATTTAATTTCCAAAAATGTTAGATACAAATTGTTAGGAGTTACTAGCAGTACTGATGTGGAACATGCTACCCAGTTACTTACTGCGTGTATATGTGCAGGATATCGGTATTACGATTTCATTCACGTCATACCAAGTAATTACTGATTTGTGGGCTATTAGTTGGAAGAACGGGCGTCGATGGGCGCAAATATCATAAAAAATTAAAAGCCGTCACAACATGTCCACAGAACGACGGGCACGTAATGTCAAATCGATTTGTGTAATTATCTTATTCCAGCAGATGTGACGTGAGCCGTTGTTTCTTCCTTGTGATGTCACACCCAACCTATATTCATCTCCCTCCATTTGCGACCCATTCCCACATCCATATTTCTGTGCATTGAAGGCGATGCAGTGTGCCTATACATCCACGCAGATGTAAAGCTCATTTCTATGCAAACAGAGGAATACGCTGTGTAACGAGGGAGCAACCTAATGAAATGCATCCCTTAAAATCAATGTTGATTTCCCGTAAACCTTTTGTCGCTGGCACAAATTGTCGTTGACTTTTGTGTTGGTTGTATAGAGGTAAATTTGTGCTGTAACATGCTGACCATACTAAATTACGTAATGAGTTGAATTACGTAATGAGTTGAAATTAAAATTATGGTTTATTGACTGTCGTATAATACTGTATCATTTGAAGTTAAAGGCTTGGCTGGTAGGTTGAAATTAAAATCCATGGCAGGGAAATCGTGTGTGAGGCAATGGAGTAACTTCATGGTGTTCATAATGTGGCTGGCTTGATTTCTATGAGGACAGTAAATCATCCTCAGGATCCGTAGGAAGAGAGACTTTGTTGAGCAGTTGAGCGAACACATAAACTTACCAGCTGTTGCATTTGATCGTGGATTTGGTTAGGTTAGGTTAGGTTAGGTTAGGTTAGGTTAGATTAGATAGGATTTTAAGGGACGGGAAAATGACAGGCGAAATGAAAATATAAAATAAAAATGAAGAACGGAACCTAGAAAGATCTAACACAGAAACGATTAAAGAAAGAAGAAACAGGGAAATAATTAAATAAAAATACTCAATAAAGAATAATTAATTGGTTTAAAATTGCGCAGTACGATGAATTTAATTGAAGCTACAAAGGGCTCCTCAACCTGTCCTTCATGGTCCAGCTTCATGACATACAGCAAATTTTATGCCGAACGTATTGTAATACTAATTTGTACGTCAGCACAACTGTTTTTATTACACAAGGTAATATGCAGGCCACATGTTTCGACTAATAAATAGCCATCTTCAGGCATATTCTTTACAGGTTATGTCACAAGATGCTGTGCACACATTGGGATCCCAGTGTGTTTACATCAGTGAAATACTTAAGCCGTGTCATTTGCCTAGGCGAGTAAAACTTGCAAAGTACTCTCCTAGGCAAATGATACGGCTTAAATATTTCACTCATGTAAACACACTGGGATCCCAATGAGTGCACAGGATCCTGTAACTTAACCTGTAAAGAATAGGCCTGAAGATGACAATTTATTAGTCGAAACATGTAGCCTGAATATTACCTTGTGTAATAAAAACAGTTGTGCTGACGTACAAATTGGTATTACAATACGTATTCAAGCACTTCGTGATGTCTTCATTCAAATTTATGCCAAACGCTCTTCTAATTGTGCAAGAAATTGCAAGCCTAATTGAAGCCACCCTGTATTATAAGAATTGTAGCTTTTCCCTTCTAACTTGACCGAGGTACAAACAGAATACTTCGATTTTCAGATCCTTGCTGGTATTGAAACTTCTTCGGATTTATGGCAAGAAAGAAACGCGGTACATTATTTCTTATCCTTTCACATGGAGGCAATTTTTCTATACCGTTATGACGTAATAGGAGCTGTCATGTTTAAACTTGTGGCGGATTCACGGGGAACCACAATATTGGCTTTGTTTCAACCTGCCCCGCTATAAATCTCGTTGAGCATTAGTGGGAAAGTAAAAATGTTTTGTATTTTAATAAAACTCTTTGTTCGTATTCAGTACGTTAACTATGTTTCATATAGCTTTTAGGTGAGATATCCCCGTTGTGTTGTATAGAGTTATAAAATATAAGTGGAATACAATCAAACACAACTCAGTTAATGAATTTATTAAGGTGTGTTCTTACATTGTTTCTTTCAACGACATGTTTCGGCTCTAGTTAGGAGCCATTTGGCTCATAACTAGAGCCGAAACATGTTGTTGAAAGAAACAATATAAGAACACACCTTAACAAAATCATCAACTGAGTTGTGTTTGCTATATTCCACTTATATATTATAGTGTTCCATATATGCCTATATTAATATCACTGCATATCAGAATTTCTGAAACATTGCGTCATTATTTCCTTCTGTAATTCCAAGGTATATAGTGGGCGAGGATCTGGGTGCATCTAAATCTTTGTCATATTGCAGGTGTTTCAGTGTTAGGCCTTGTCAATCAATAGACCCTAAGTGTTCTTGTGTTGATAATGTGGAGTTATAACGTTTTATACATACGTAATTTTATATTTAAGTTATATAATTAACAAACATTGGGGGGGGGGGCGCCTAGCAATGAAATTATTTACATGACGCACAGGAGTACGGAAAATTGCCAAAATTTTTATTTTATATTGGAACTGTGTGTGGTGAGAAATGTAAAGTTTTAGTCGAATATCCTGAGTGGAAGAGACTGCTTCAGAGAAGAAAGAAATAAAGGAGTAGATAAACTGAGTATGAAGATGTGGACTGAAATGTTCTGGCTCAAGAACGCTGGCCTATGTGACTTAGTGACTATCTGAGCGACTGTCAGTGTCTCAGAAACAGCAGTGTTCCGTTACGTGAAAAAGTGTATGTGCTCTTATGGCCGGATCGTGAAGCTGCCATTAGTGCCGACCAGTGGTGAGTTCGACATTGCATGGCTCTATACTTCCATTTCCCAGTACATTATCATTGTGTTGTAATTACGTACATGGACTTCGCCTTTTTAGTATGCTTCTTATTACATAATAAAATTGCTTGATTGGTAGCAAACGTTCCTCGAATTTAATCTACAAGATTACGGAACTTTGCTAATGGAGTCTAATATTTGGCTTATTACTCTCGTTACAATTTATTCTAACTTCGCCGAATTTTCGAAGGACGTCTTACGTCTATCTCAAAATGCATAAAAGATGAAGTAAGATACAAAAGAGTTTAAAAATACAGCGTTTGCTTATCAAATAAATGGAACAGGAATTCCCGCGAGGCTTCTACTTTGCAGAGCGTGTGTACTCAGTTAATGCTGATTATCATCGAGTGATTTGATCATTCAGCAGTTCCCAGCTTGAATGATTCACAGCTACAGCATAAGCAAAATGGTGCGTGCATAATGGATAATTGAGTGGTCACTGATTTAATCTCCCACACACGACAACCAACATGAATAAAATCTGAGTGTGTGCGCGTATATATAAAATCATAATCAGGACGCCGTTCCCTTTCCGCTGTAGTCGCCGTACTCGGTCATGTTGATTTATTTGTATTTATAACTGGTTTGTTGAACTGTTAATGACACTGTATCATCTGACGGGTTAGGAAATATCTCAGTCTTACTATTCAAATTCGAATGTCGTGTATGGCTTTCCATGCAAAATCTAAACGATATTTTAGTTTGTGAGATGTATGTAGGAGGTTTACAGTATTTGATTTGAATCTGTGCTGACGCATGCCATTTTACAACCAGGCGTATTAAAGGGCTAAGTTCCGTTCAAATACTTGCAACCAAGACAGAGCGATGTCACAGCATAACTACTCGTACTTGCTCTTCATGTGAGCTGTGAGAAGAGTGACTTTCTTTTTTCTAATGCACTGGTTGTGAAGCGGTTTGCCGCTCTGCCCTGTTCCACCACAAGTCTCTGAACGGAAGATTATTGAGGAAAATTGGTATTAAATATATTTATATAAACTTTATGAATGAAAAACTGATATAGTATCCCTCATGTACAGACAAAGTCTAAAATATGGTGCGGTTTGTTAAAGTGTTTACTAAGCTGAGGCTACCCTTATACTAATTCCGAAAACCGCTGTATTTACTTAAGCTTATGTTTATTGAACCGTGCATCATCTTGATATTTGAATAAAGAGAGACCATCTTGATGTCACTTGTTTTATTATTTCATTATTTAATGCTCAACATGTTTCGGATGTTAATACATCCGTATGCAGGCTGAAGCCTGCATACGGATACCACACCACCCCAGCCAAACCACAAGGTAACACCAACACACATCGAACCAGAGCAATACAACCCATGAAATAACTCAATAAATAAGTCGCAAGCTCCTGAGGATGGATGTATTAACATCCGAAACATGTTGAGCATTAAATAATGAAAT
>Ga0123357_10011751_pt1 | contig 11252 bp, 5 predicted proteins | sample TergutEmb28metaG_FD_89873 | JGI IMG/M metagenome (GOLD analysis project Ga0123357, IMG submission 89873) | Embiratermes neotenicus P4 segment gut microbial communities from Petit-Saut dam, French Guiana - Emb289 P4 | ecosystem: Host-associated > Arthropoda: Insects > Digestive system > Gut ... | reverse complement strand
TCTATGAACGAGTTATTCGACTAAGTGAGAGGTCCACAGTTCACCGTCCTTAACCCAAGGTTCGAATCCCACTTCCACGCGGAGGGCAATATCCATGATACGTCCTTCTCGGGATACAACAATATCAATTTCAAAAATAGCAGTAATTCCCAGTGATGTAACTTGGCCAACTGCAGTTTCCATTCTGCCTCACATTTGCTACACCCTTCAGCAAATTATAAGGACAATGTCTTATTAAAGCTAAAGGTGTTAATGTGCAGACTGTCTTTCTCAAAGACAACTGTCTGCAGCATGTTCCCAGCTTTGAATGTTGCACAGTTATACACAAATGTCCATACAGGACATACCAAACTATAGCATATCAACCGCCACTACCTTAAATACAAACTGATTCCAGGTGTTAACAACACTGAACACTGTACAAAAGGTCATGCAATAAAGTACACAGATTAAAACTGTAGTTTAATTCACACGATTTTGTTTTTGGTCATAACATAACACTGGTACATTCAGAGAACAGGTACGTCTGCTGGTATAAGCACATAACCTTTATCTTCAACACAAGAGTCTACCAGTTTCAAAAACAAACTACTCAATAATGCCAGAGAAACTCATCTCATGGTGGCAGTGTTAAAATAGAATTCTCCACCATTACACAGTCTCCTTGTACATACACAGACCCCGTACAGAAAAAAATTTCCATCTGAAGCACTTTATTCCCTCAGTCTCTTAGCATTTTGAACAGAACCATCACATTTGTGCACAGTTACAAATACATCTCAGTACCTGTTCTCGCTTGGTGCGCAGCTCCTGCTGTGCAGCTGTTGTGTCTAGGGAATCCAAAAGTTCATTCTTCAATGCTTCCAGTTCCTCGTTCAAATCTCGCTTTTGTTTCTCGGCCTTGCTGCGGGCTGCTTTCTCAGCTTCTAAATCTTCTTGAATCTACACACAACAAAGCAACAAACAATCATGGCTTGCTTACTAAATAACAGATGTTCATTTTGCAATATTAAAGCTTTTTAAGTGCTGGAAAAGCTGATGATACTAGTAAATATATGAAACACATTACTCTAACACAGTGATGTGAACTAGCAAGAAACACGATAATCAAAAATTAAAGCTCTACTGCTGGGCTAAGAATACCCATGTAGTGAAAACGAGCAATGGGGATAAGTTTGGACTAAAAAACAGTAACATTAGATTGTAGAAAAATACAAAGTAAGAAGCTTCATGAATTGTTTCTGTTCACCAAACATTATTAGGATAATCAAAATAAAGATGGTGGGATAGGTAGGGCACGAAGCATGCAGAGGAGAAATGAGAAGCACAGAAACTCTTCTCTAGAAAATCCAAGACAATAAGACTTCCTAACCTAGATGCTCATAGAAAGAGCAAATTGCAATATATTTAATGCCAGACATACAGCAAGCAGCAGTGCTGAGAATTTGGGTCTTGTGAGAAGTGACACTTTGCCAAGGATATTTCATCAACTATTGACATACCATCACAACCCAGAAGATATGAATCTACAACAAGAAGACTCTACTATGAAATGTGCATTTTAAATGGATGCTTCAGACCAATGGCTATCAACATGTGGTCCACAGACTCTATGGGCTTGCAAGGCCACGCTAGGGGGTCAGGAAGATTACTGCTGTCCTATCATACGCCCAAAGAAAAAACACTGCAGTAAATATTTTCACTGTCACAAAATGTGTATATGGAGAAATAACCTTACACAATGCTAATTCTGCTTGGCAGAACACTAATTTCTGTCAGTGAGGTTTTCATAATCTGTGTTTCTATCATTACTGCTGGGAAAATCAGTTCTTATAATGAGTTCTTACAGTGACTTAATAAACTTTAGTTTAAGGAGGATCCTAGTTTGTAGTTATTCAAACTTTAAAAATGTTACCATGAGTGGTGCCTTAGGGGTCTGCAGAATGAGCCAGACTAAGGGGTCTGAGAAGAACTGGTCTAGATATTCTCCATTGTTGTTTGCTATATGTTGTGCATACATGGTGTACAGCTGATCTCACAGAAACTGCATATGAGGGTGCAGATCCGATTAAATGGGATGAGAACAAGCACAAGCTGTTAAAGTACTGACAAACTGAAAGAACATTAGCTTCTCATAATGAACTCTGCCATGTGCGGTGAGTTATCACATTGTCACACGCAGATGTTCTGAACACAACTCAACAACTGCATCAGTGCAGTACAGTGAGAATTAAATTCTTGTGACTGCAAAATTCAATCTTAAGATATGATACTTACAAAATGGATTAAAATCTCACCTCAGCCAGCTGTGACTCAAGTTCACGAAGAGCCTTCTGTGACTGAGCTTTGCCAGCACCTTCTTCATCAATCTTCATGAGTGCTTGTGTGAGCTCTTCCTCCCGTTTGCCAAGTTGCAGCTGCACTTCTTCAACCTGCAGGCGATGCTCATTCAATTGCTCCTTCAGGTCACTCACTTCAGTTTCCAGCTTCCGCTTACTGCGATCCATCTCTTGCCTTTGCTGCTGATCTCGCAGTAGTCTCTCCTCGAGGTCAGCAATTGTTGCTTCATGCTTGGTTTTGAGCTTTGATAAATGTTTTGCTTTCTCTTCTTCTTCAGCAAGGGTCTGCGATAAGTCTGCTGACCGTTCCTCCAGCAGTTTCTTCTCTTTCACCAGCTACAATAACAATGGCACATGACATCCAAGTTGTTCACAGTACTGCTGAAGGTTCAAGCCTTCTGGGATACGACGGTGTGTCACTGAGTGAGCAGTCTGGGACTACAGGTGTTTGACCCTGAAGATGAAGGCACTATGCTCCTTCATAATGTTGGTAACCACTCACCCAACAATACAGCGTCATATCTCATATGACTGGACTCTTCACCATTCATATGTTCATATCTAGTGATATCTTTCTTTTGGCACTACCTGTTGTTACACTTATTAATGTAACTGAAGCATGTAGGAATAAACAGATAAAAAAAATACATGACACAGAAATACTTAAGTCTTATTTAAAATCTAAGAAATGAAGGATGCAAAAGTAAGAAATATAGAAATAGGGAACAGCAAAAAAACAAACAATTTAAATACATATGAAATACATATTTAAATACGAAATTTCAGATATCATTTAAGCAAATCAACTGTGTACATGAAGGTTCAGATACCCCAACAATCTGAATGTATCTTAACATTCTTCAGCCCATGGGATCATTACCACAGTGTTCACCACAAACAAGACTGTATGACAAAAGTTCACAAATGTGATTATGTAACACATATACATATATGTATTTCAACAAAATTATAGAATCCACGATTAAAAACAATGCAAATTATGTCTTAATAATGTGTTAGAACCACATCAATAATATAACAAATAATAAACTGTCAATATCAGCCCTACTGTCAAATTAATTATATCATATTCCTCACAAATGGGGAGTTGTGTGTAAACATCTACAAAAACTCTGATGGTTGTGATACTATTCCAACCCTTATTCAACATAAGTAACATAGAAGCTATCATGTGATGTCATGCATCTGTTTACTGGGAGACTTGACCCTGTGGGTCCTCAAAGTGGGGAAAACCAAAACTTCAAAAGGTTTAGCACGCCTGGTCCAGTGCATCAGTGATGTCCTATAGTTATGTAAATATACAAGAGGAATCATTTACCTTTTCATCATCCACAAACAGGGGAGTCACATTAAAATCATGCACAAAGTTACACATGTTTTGGGTAGATAACTTCCTGAAAAATGGAGACTGTGAATGGGGGACCATCTAACATGCAGGATCACCTTATATTCATGTAAATATGGTGTTCTGTATTTATACTACTCAACACCGCATAGTCCGAAGGCACTACATAGCAGAAAAACCAGTAACGTAACATGAAGACAAAGCTGTCCCTGTACACGCCATTAAGGTATGTATGGAGAAGAGTACAGCTTCATCGAACCGCAACCTCGGTACTAGATGGATGTGAGTGGCCAGCTTCACGCCCCAACCACTTCACCCCCAGTTCCCACAGCACAGGAGGCTGGGTGCACACCCAGATGAAGAATGTGTACTTAGGTCGTCAAAGACGCCCACGAACATTGGTGTTCACAATTTCAACCCTCCAATTTTAATACCGTTTGTACATTCGATGGCTGTTTCCAGCCAATCAAGAGAGACCATGAGGCTGGCATGTCAGCTGCCCCCACTCCCCTGCTACTGCACATTCCCACAGTCAAGCTCTGTCTTCCACAAGGTGAAGTTGAATACTTTCATGGTTTATAGAACATGAGCCTCCTTCAACAATTTAATTCTTTTTATGCTAACCGAAAGTGTGCAACTTGAATTACAAATAAAGTTACACACTCTTTGAGGTTCTGATGTATTTATTACTGGTATTTCTCAAGTGCTTGAAACATAATCATGTCACTTATGGAACAGATTCCCATGTTTGTGACAGTTTTATCATTTTCAGTTAATGACAAAGATCAAAGACTCTACTGTACTTTCATACACAAAAGTTTGAGAGGGGGACACTTGCACAAGCATGTGCGTGCGCACATGTGCAAGCGCAACACACACACACCTTTTGGTTTGTATCTTCACTAAGGGCATAATCTTCCTCCAGTTTCTTGATTTTGGCATCACACTGCACTTTCTCCAGCTGCAACTTCTGTCTTGCTGCTTCCTCCTCCTCCAACTGCTCTTCCAGGTCCTAAACATGAACACAAAACTTGCAAAGCCACAAATTTCTGCAAATCTTACGGAAATGCACATAAGGAACCAATACTATAAAAAATTCAACACCCTGAGGGCTCAACAAGCATAAATTTGTATAACCCATAGAAGTGACAGAAAATACTATAAATCAACAAAGCAGTTACACGGAAGGAAATGAAAATTAAGTAAAGCTAGTCCAATTTCCATCTCCCTCAAAAATATCCGACGTTGTTTCAATGGTACCCAATCTGCTGCAGTACAGCAAACCACTTTCCAACCAAACCAATGACAGCAATCCCATACATCTCAACACACCTCTGCGTAAGCAACAGCCATCTGTCAACAAGAAACAAGCAGTCCCAATCGATGGCTCAAAGCCCGTTTCCCTGCTGCATGCATTTATCATTTTTCATATCAATTAGTGTTATAGATGTTCGATTTAACTCTTCTAAGGAAGTTCATATTGCACTGAACAAAAATACAAGCCAAGCATTACCTTCCTAACTCATCTGAACAGTGCACAGCAAACATGTAGCTATGTTTTTTATGATCCATCTCCATACTAGCTTCAATGGTTTATTAGTTACTGCAATCATCCTGAGAGCTAAGGAAATTATTCTAATACCTGCCCCTACTAATTTAAAGTCTCTTAAAATATTACCTTAACAAAATTTTCCAAGATCTATTACCATACATTATTTGAGGTCCTAAAGGTGTTGGTGTTGGTCATATCTTGTAAGTTGTTAGTGCTGCTTCAGCCAAATTCTTTTCTTTTTTTATGATGAGAGTAGGCTAAAGTGAGTGATGAACTGTTCGTGGACCAAATGTCCTGGAACGTTCACCTGTTGTGTCAAAGTACTGAAATGAATGCCGTGAATTCAGATAAACCTACAAATCTGTACACTCATCTTGAATGATGCTATTGTCATGGTCATATTACTTCCCATGCTCCCTCTATGAGACTCAAAGAAGGCAATGCTTCAAACTTTACCTGTATGTTCAGCTGTAATTTCTTTTTTTCTGCAGTCAGATTATTCGATCGTTCCTCCTCTTCTTCAATGCGAGCTTCCAGATCATGTAAGATTTCCTCCAGCTCCTGCTTACGTGCAGCCAATCTTGCGCGCATCTCCTCTGCTTCAGCACACAGCTCCACTTCTGCCTGCAGCTGCTCCTGCAGTGTTATTTTCTCCTCCAATGCCTATAACAAGGAAAAATAAAACCTCCTGAACATTCATAGCATTATGCACATGTAAGTTATAAAAGTGACTATCACATAACAAGCCAAATAACTAATCAATGATGAAGTAACTAACCAAATAACCCACTAACTACACACAGCACTCCTTCTTGAAAAGCTAACAGTTCCTTAGCTAGTCCAGAAATTCCCCACCCATTATGAACCCCAAAGGTTCATTACTGTGGTCACAACAGCCTAGTTCCCAATGCTCCAAAGGAATGTAGTGCCTTCATTTGAATAGGTCAAGCTGTCCAAGAAGAATGACTGCTTGAACCCTTCAGATACACCATGTTCCCTCACACATCAGAACCCACTCACCTAATGACACGGCATCACTTTCCAGCAAGACTCTGTCCCTACCTGCTGCAACTTCCTCTCGCTGTCCTGAAGTGACCGCACTTGCACATCCAGCTTCTCTTTAACTTGCTTCAATTCATCCTCTTTCTGTGTCAATTTCTCTTCTTGCTTTGTCACCTCTAGCAGGGGCTTCACCTTGGTGTAGAGTCGCCACCACTGCCAATTGCGCAGCTTCAGATATGCGGCACAGTTGCGTTGGATAATACGAATTGCATTCAGCTGCTGCGTGCGCTTATGGAAATTCCTATTGAACACAGTAAAACAGTTAATGCTAAAGACCCTGATCTCAACAATCTCATGACAATTGGAATGAGATACATTACTTAATTTAAAGACACTTGCAATTACAAGCTATAAGATTCTCACAGTGGTGGTGCTGCAGGGTCCAGTGTACTGGGATGTGACACCATGTCACTACGTGACCTGTGTACTGTGTTTCAGAGGAATGCAATGCAAAGGACCCACAATCCTCGAAACTACAGGAACTACTCAACCAAAGGTAGTGCCATATATCACAAGACCTGTATCTTTTATGCTGCAAGTTGCTAAGATAAAACAGCATCAGTGACAGGGATGAGTGAATGAGTATGCAGAACTGGTGGAATGATAATGATGGGGAAACCAAAGTACTGGCAATAAAACCTGTCTCAGTGCTACTTTGTCCACCAAAAATGTCACATGGAGTGACCATGGATCAAACCCAGGCCTCCATGGCTTGAAGAAACAGCACATGTTTGTGAATTGATATTTCCTTACCATTCAATTCCCTTCTGGCATGCATGCAGTGATTTGTCGCTACCTAGGAAAGGGTGGAGGATTTTGTCATGTTGTTCCAACTTGGAATTTCATTCTATTACGGACCTGTGTTGTGGAGAGTAACTCTCCACTCTCTGTCTTTTGGTTGGTATACTCAGGAGTGCTGGCAGGCAGTGGTCTGTATGTATTTTTTTTAATATGTTTTTGGACTAGTTTTATTTTCCCTTTGCGTTGTTTTGTGCACCAGGCCATCTGTTCTGTGAGAATTCAAGTTGGGTGTTTTGGGCTCCAAAATGGGAGACAAAAGTGGGGAAGCTGCCCTACCCCAGCACAATTATATGCAGCCAATAACAATTTAGGTTTGTCTTCATTTTAAATTACAATGGGTACAGAGTCTTTCACAGGGGTAAGGCAGCCGGGGCATGGCACTGACCACCCACCCCCACCTAGCATCAAGGTTAAAGAAAGAGCAGAGCTATACTTCTACTCTCCTTCTGGGCCTTCATAGCCTGTTCTAGGGTGAACTTTACCTTTAAATTTACTTTTACCTTCATTTTAAATAAGTAATGGTAGCAAACTGTTGAAGTTATTGTTGTTGGGCTGCAACGACTAGTTTATTTTGATTACAGTTAGGCCCTCTGATGTGTAAGTGAATTGGGCGTCAATATTGTTTGTTACAAATCCTTGTTAATGTAATATTGTAATGTACGCAACATTTGGAAATCATTTGGCCTCTATTACAAAGCTGGAATGTGCTTGGAATGAAACCTTGGTTGATGTAACACGGCAGCTAGGAAATGTCATGCAACTTACCTCATAACTGTTGGTTGAGGGGGTTATACATGCCCTAGTTAAATGATTCCAGTTATAGAAAAAATTCCTGCGTAAACACAATGCCACTATATAATCCCAGGGAAATTAGGTTAAAGAGAGACTCACACACAAGAGAAGATTTACTGAAGCCTTTTGGCCTACATATTTTGGAACTACGACTAGACGTTGTTGTGTGCCTGAAGAACAGTTATACTTTATAGAATATTGGCAGTTGAGATGTTGGGCTACCTTGAATTCTGGCTGATAACAGGAGGTAAGCTGTACTGACCGATTATTAAATTGCTTATTCTGGCGAGCCACTTTCGGCAACAATGTATTTTTCAAAATTTTGCGATTACCATTCGGGATTAAATAGTGGTGTGAAAAAGCAGAAATTAAGCGTAACTAGAGAACTGGCGAACACTATTTGAATTGGTGTAATTTACTTGAATATAACTTCTGTATAGATGATTAGATAATAGAACTTGTGAAACTAGTTACAAAAATTGTCACTGACTGAACTATATAGCCTGCACCGCCCCGAATACCCTAGATAGTCACGAAGCCTCTGACTTACGGCTACAGCTACCATTCATTCCCTGTCCCCTGGGGAATTCTAGGATAGGCCTAACAACGGCCAAAGTAGGCTTGCCCAAGTTACCACTCGGCTTGGGCACTACAATATGAAATAATATTACTTTGTTACATATTCTTGGTTAATGTAACATGCACATTGATGTTGTTTATACTAATATATGCTGGAATAATCTTCGTTTTAGGCAGTTCTGGTTGGTAATTTGCCCCATGGGACCCAACATGCCTGGGGATCACCTTCCCAAACATCTAGTGGCATAATTAGTAAATGTGAACCCTTTGCATTTCTAATACTGTATTTACTCGAAGGAAAGACGAGATTTTTCTCTTAAATTTGGCAATAAGATATGTGGGGGCATCTTAAATTCACATGTGATGCACCAAACTACACTGTGTCAAAATGGATTGCTCTGAATTGGACCATGTGAAGTCAAACCATGGCCTACATCACCAAATCATCATGTCAGATCTCTGCTCTTCTCAGATATTATGCAGTGTTGAGTAGTAATTCATTACCGATGTTTCTGGACAACTTATTGGTCCCATCTTCAAAGGTCAAAAAATCCAAAATGAGAGAAGAGAGCATAAAAGAAGTTAAATGACATAATCTTCTTTTTTGGGACTAGTCTATCATCTACTTTTTTACAGAAACACCACATTTTGGGAGCAGGTTCCATTTCTGTTTTCAGGTGAAGAAGCAACTAACCTGATGTACCCCTTACATGAAGCTATTCTCAGTCAGTGGGCAACGTAGAAACAGTAAACTTGTTAAGATGTGGGCCTAAGAACAGATCTAGTCCAAGGGTAGTAACAGGAAAATAGCTATTGAAAATAACTACAAGGCTCAAAAATAAAACCTGGACCAATCAACAAATGAAAAATCATAAAAACTGCCATGAACTCAGACTGATCAGACCAAGGATATAACACAAACTCTGGAACACGTGTATTTATAATTATGAACCTGCATGGGTTCAAGCACATTTATAAACCAATAAACATAAATGTACTATTTATCAATGTGGATAATAATGGCATGGCAGTGCATCTCATCATTATGTAACTGCAAAAGGTATACAAGGTATCCAATGCACTGGATGGAACTGATTATATGTTGCGGAACAGCAGTGAAGAGGATGGGAATGTTAGGAGTGTGTGTGGGGAAGATGAAGGCACAGACTGTGAAGATGGAGAAACTGACACTGATTGATAAAGGTAGATAGAATCTAACATACTTTGTGCATTACGAATACAAAATTAATAGTAAATTATTATTTTAACAGATGTTTTCCTTCTTAGGGTCAACTTTGTTCTGCATAAACAATTTCCCTTGACAAACGTATATTTTAGCGGGATCATGTTAGATTAGTCACCTTGCATGCGAGTAAATATGGTATTATTATACAGGCGAACTCTGGGGGTTCATCACAACACATGGTACAAGTTATATTTAAAAAAAAAGTTTCTCACCTTCTGGCCAAGTATCCACGGCAGAACGCTTGGAAATTGACAATAAGATCAGTAATCTTATAATCTCTCTCCTCTTCCAAATGTGCCAACACACCTGCACGAACAAATATCTTCGACTGCCCAACTCGATATAGGTTAGGGTCCAGTTCCAAAGCTTGTATCTGTATAAATTAAAGATTAAAAATCGGATGCTTTCCCCATATCATATAGTCAAAACATGAGCTGAAAAACGTAACACTTAAAATATGTGTGATATATTTTGTTCTGTAACAGCCAAGTTACTTCTGCTACACAGCAGTATGTCTTCATACAGCACTTCAGGCAAACAAACTTCTTGAAGGGGGGGGGGGATCAAATTTTGAAACCACAAAGAAGTGAATTTGCTCCTTCAGACATTTTTCATGTCCTCAAACTGAAAGAAAAACTTGAAAAGTACCGAATGGTGAAAAACTTCAAGCTAGTCAGAACAATTTAGTAACTTTACTAAAAATATTTTTACAAAATATTCTCCAGCAGTTTTATACATGGCAGAAAGAGGAGAATCTCTGTATAAAGCTGGAAGGTGACTACAGCAACGAACAGTTAAGAGACAATTCTTGTAAAGTTGTCCATTCTGTACATTTGTTAAGTAATGTACCCAATTTATTGCAGTAACCAAATGCACAGTATAAACTATAAATCAGTATTACAGTCATATTTCTCACATGTTTCAGCACAAGTTTACCATCTTCAAGAAGCACACAATGCCAGGTTTAAACGCAACTGGTGGGAGATACAACTTTAATATTTATACAGAGTGTCCCAGGAGGAATGTGCCAGACTTTGGGTGGGCGTTCCTTATGTTAACGTATACCGATATAACCCAAATACACCTATGTCCAAAGTTGAACGGATACGGAGATAAAGGCCAGAGAATATTGTGGTCTTCTTGCGGGTCCACGCACTGTAACTGTCAGATGACAATATTATCCATTTCCGACCTTGAGTGTGGAGTCATATGTCGGGAATTCAGGCCTCTCTACCTAATTAACTGCACTGCACATGCAGTGCAGTTTACGGCTGCTTTGTGAGTGATTGGTAGGTTAGTTGTACGATGTTGCTAAAATGCCTTTTGTGTTTTCCCACGTGGAATATTGTGACATGCATTTTGTGTATGGATTTTGCGATGGTAATGCACGAACTGCTGTTCAAGAATACCAAAGGCGTTTTCCCGATCGAAGGATTCCGTCTCGAAGTGTATTTACGCGAATTCACCAGACACTGCGTGATACTGGTTCTCTTCCGAGTGTTTCTTTGCAGTCTG
>Ga0123357_10011750_pt1 | contig 11252 bp, 9 predicted proteins | sample TergutEmb28metaG_FD_89873 | JGI IMG/M metagenome (GOLD analysis project Ga0123357, IMG submission 89873) | Embiratermes neotenicus P4 segment gut microbial communities from Petit-Saut dam, French Guiana - Emb289 P4 | ecosystem: Host-associated > Arthropoda: Insects > Digestive system > Gut ... | reverse complement strand
TCGGGACGTAGATTTACATACGATGAATGCGGGAAAACGATAGTTCGGGGAACGATGGATGCGGGAATAAATAACGTTATTTATATGGAACTTTATTCGGGACCAAAAATGGCGAATGGTAGAAGCGGGAAAATGATCGATACGGGAACGATAGATCGAGGTTCTACTGTACTATTTATAAAATTTAGAGATGGCCACTGGCTCTAACTGGAATATGTTCGGACACGTTTGCTTCTTCAGTTGACAGCACTGTTAGATGTTCTTAATACGGATTTTTGATAGTAGATGGCTGAATGCAGTGACCATGCATTTTAACACACGGGTCTGTTGCGACTCGCTTGATGGGACAGAGGATTAGAATTCCACGGGGGTCATGGATATGTGTTTCATGTGTGGTGTGTGTTTGTGAGGTAGAGGTCTCTGCATCAGGCTGATCACTTGTCCAGAGGAGACTTGCCAAGTGTGTGTGTGTCTGAGTGTGATGATGAAGTCTTGATAATGAGAAGCCCCTGGCCCAGTGGGGGCAGTTGTGCTGAAAAAAAAAATTAACAGTAAATGAATGGAATATAAATATGGAGTATGGAGCACTGGTGGGATGATACTTACATATTCTGAATCCCATTCAAGATTTACCTAACTCGTGCTATACAATTTCGGAAGCATGGCAGGTTCAAAAAGTTCAGATCTATGAAAATGTTATTTACAGAGCAGCGTTTGACTAATATAATTTTGAACAGACCGGGCTTTCCATAAAAATAAGTGATTAGAATCACAAGAATGCAAAGAATTTAGGAAAATATATGACTTCTTTTGAGTTCATGCATCTGATGAAGTTTTATCATCTGAAAAGTTAAAAATAGAACTGTGAACATTTTGGGGCCACATACAGGCAGCTAATGTTACCTCAGTACCGCAAGGATATGAGTTGCACCATTCATCTGCATGGATTTGCATTGTACATTTAAGTGTAGACCTGTGCTACTGCCCTTGCTGTTCACATTTAAGTGTAGGCCCGCGCTACTGCCCTTGCTGTTCACATTTAAGTGTAGGCCCACGCTACTGCCCTTGCTGTTCACATTTGCCTGAATATGTGGAGCAAATAAAATCACATGGAACGTGTGTGTCGAACCTGCCAGTGGATTGTGCATTTCTGCATTTGACAGAGGATAGTAAAGTGAAAGAAAAAGACTTAACATGTGAGGCTTGAGAAAACGTAATGAAAGTGGAAAGATGGTTCATGTTAGAAGATGTGAGGTTGTCATGGCAGTGAAGATTCATATTATGGCCTTGTGGTTTACAGCACTGTGTACTTTGGTAGGTGTTTACTGCCCTGACATAGGAACATACTGCGTCTGTCTTCAGGATAAAAGTGAACCGAGATGAGAAAGGGCAGTTTACAGGAGAAGTGAAAGGAATGAGTTGTGGAAGCCATTAGTGGGAACTGAGGTTTTAGAAGAGCAACAGTAGTGCTCTCATATAAGGGACATTTACTTAGGATCACAGTTCAAGATTTGCCCTTTAGAAAGAACTTTCTTGCATTGTATCAGGGTATACATGAGATGTTGCTATGATATTCTCAGGGAGAGACCGTCTCCCCTGTTTATGTCGTTAGGATGCAGCCTGGAAGAAATGAAGGAATGGTCTTTATTAGGACAAGTCTTTACTTTACTTTCTTCCTCCCATCCCTCTTCCACATCTTATTCACTACTGGTCTTCCTGTCTTGGAGTTTCTACTGTTTCCAGTACCTACAGTTCCCATTGGGTCATCTTGTCTTCTCACAGTTTGGCCTCTCCTTCTGTCTGCATAACCCATCCTCACATTTATCGATGTGTAAGCATCTTGGTACACCTGCACCCTACTGCTGGAGGCAATATACAGAGTGTCCCAGGAGGAATGTGCCAGACTTCGGGAGAGTGTTCCTTATGTTAAAGTATACCGATATAACCCAAAACACCTATATCCAAAGTTGAATGGTATATAGCAGACTGCATCTTGTCATATGGAATATTAGAACAAAATCTTTGTTATGTCTAATTTAGCACTTGTTAAGTATGTTTATGATGATGATGATGATGAACATTGCATCATTTTTAATATGCAGGCAGTGCTTGTTTATAGACTCTGCACTTCTTGACACTAATAAACATGGCATATTAGTGACAGTGTATGATAGTACAGGTGACACAAAAAAACAGGAACTTTTGAAAAAATCTTCCAAACTATCATTGTTTTTGTGAAACATTTTTATGGCGAAAGCACGCTGTTGACCGTTCCACTGATCCATGATTACTAAAATTATGGCGAGGTTGTCTGTAGCTCAAGGTCCCTGTTCCGCAGTGCTGCCAACTGTACATGGCTGCCACTACGCATTTCAAAAGTTCCCGTTTTTTTGTGTCACCCTGTAGTTCATGGTATTTGAATGTAGTGAGCAAATATTGTGTACTGCAGGTGGGTACTAAGGGAGCTGGCTCCCTACCTTGTGATTACGTCCTCACCAATATTCTGGATATGTCAGCCATTGAGAGTATGGCTGTTTTGTGCACTAGTTGTAAGGCAAAGGAGAAGGCCGTGGCACGATGCTCTGACTGTGCCAATTTCCTGTGTCCGAACTGCAACACGGCTCACCAGGTAAGCTGATGGACTTTTGTCGTATTCCCAAAATGTATGCTTGAATTACAACTACTTATAAATGAATTTTGACCCTTGACCCTTCTTGTGCCAGTCTCCAAAGACAGCATATGTGCAGAATATGGGAGATTATTTTTGTTTTGATCTGCTGTTGAGCCAAATGAGTTTTCATGTTAGATCGCTGGACATTATTGATTCCCGAACTCAGCATCCCACTTCTGTGAACTAATGACCCACTGTCTGGCATTTTTGTCTCTTTTATTTTCATTTTTTATTTATTCCTCGTCCCCATTCACTTTGTACTATGCACATACTTTAATTAGTACCAGTATGCCCTTGCAGAGAAATCTGAACTGGTTGTTCTGTTTCTGTATCCTATCAACATTGGTGTGATGAGCATCAGATTTTCCCCAAGTTTCTTTGCGCCTTTTCCACCCATATCCCAGCAGTTGTGTTAATTTGGGCTTTCCTTTGAATGTGTTTTCCCTGGAGTTGCAAAAATAATGGAGAAATAAATTAGACCCAAACCCAGGCATGTAACAGGGAAGTTGACAATTTTACTGAGTTTTCCTTTGTAAAGTGAGTAACTTCAGTTTTATCTGTAACGGCTGTTGAGGTGCCAAGTGTGATAGAAGGATGGACAGACATTGTGAAATACACAGATGTCCATCAGTAATTCAGACAGTTTTGGGCCAATTACAATTCTCTCTTTTCCCTCAGTGATCCAGTCATTGTCTGGATCTGTGAGGGGAGATACGCGACAGTGCACACTGTGAGACTGGTGACAGCGGTGAAGCTGCAGGAACTTGCCATTGTTTTAATGCCACAGCAGCAAGGATGTGATCTGTCGCTTGTTGTAGCGCTCTTGCGCCTTCGTTTTGTTCTTGTAATGAAACAGTAGCAACAGAAGTCCAATTGTTGTTGATGACAGTGACTTAATCACACTCCACAGCATCTGTCTCTGTCTGTCTGTTGTTATTGTCATTTATTATTATTATTATTATTATTATTATCATCATCATTGATACAGATGCCTCCTGTCACATGCCTTTTCTTCCCGGTACTTCTCTTGAACCAGCGGTGATCCCCACCACTAAGGCTTCAAGCTTCACACTGCAGTACTTAACGTATCATGTGTGATGTTCCAAGTATAACTATTATTATTATTATTATTATTATTTACTCTTAAGTGCAGTATTTTGGCTCTAAGGAGTTCTACTTCGGCTTTGAGTGGTGATTTTTTCATTTGACTTGTACCATGGAGTTTTTCCTTGGTAAACCAGATTCCCAAGTAATCCAGACCACCTGTGTCCCATTTGGGCTGGATGACTGAGGGCCTACTGTATATCTGTTCATAATGGATTAATTCCTGTTCATTAATATGAATGTTTTCATTGTGTATACCTTTTACCCTGTACACACGCACACACACAAGCTATTGTATAAGTGTGTGTGTGTGTGTCTGCCTTTGCATGTAATGAGAATTAGTTTTCACTTTTGTACAGTTTCTAGGAATGTTTTATTCAAGGAACAAATTGTTTTTCCTGAGGGGTGAATGTATTAGCCTTTATCATCCAGCCTTTAAATCGCAGAGTAGCCACTGATAGCCAGAGTTATTTTCATTTTTAAATGTCCGTGTCTGCACCCACGTGGGACAGTCTGTGAAGAGTCGCCTTTAATGGGACACGGGCGACCCGTTAGGCCGATGAGGTTAAAAGACAATATGTAATTGACCGTGCGTGATTTCAGGCTTCCACCATAAAGTAGATGAGATCTGCGCTGTTCTGGGATATTACACATGAATTTATATCTGATCGTACCCCATTTGTAAAGAGTTGTGTGCAGTAATACAGAGTAGTGGGTGTCAGATCCAGGGGGTCTGTGTCATTTCATGGCATCATTGTTAGAAAAACCAGTTTTGAGTCTTTCTTGCATTTCTGATGTAGTTTTCCTGAGCTTTAAACAAAATGTAGCGCCATTATATTGCTCATTCAAATCAGCCATTACAAAACTGTGCATCACAGTTATCACACACAACAGTAAACAGCACAGAGCCTTTTGGTGGCAAAACTCACCACACTGACTCGGAAGACAGCAGTACTACAGTACTTAATGGCGCACACTGTACTGCTTTGCCATTCTCTGTTGTAGTGGTGAGTCCAGAGACTTGTGGTTGCACCTGTATAGACTTCTCTTGCATTAAAATGGTTACATTTGGGTTTTGAAGACATGTAGCTTGGTAGATGGACAGCCATATTGTGCTTTATGTGAAAGGAAAAGGAGGCAGCAGTGCTGGTATCTGCCTGCAACACCATGTGGTATCACAACCCAGCAGACCACAATCCGAACACACTGTGCTCTGAACGCCTGGTAACGTAACAGCCTGTGGTTCTTTAAAAGTACAGTATTTAACCCTTTAAACGCCAAATTAAATCCCATCTGCCATTTACTGGCCTTATTATGAGCTCACCCTATTCTCCACGTTAGCAGGATAAGAGTTAATAGAAGAATTTAATCATCTAAAATATAAGGTTCTCCTGACAAAGTTTAGACTGGTCATTAGGGGTATGACACTTTCTTGTGTTGTTGGTGGTTACCAGTGCTTGGAAGAACTGCCGTCTTTCTCAACGTTGTAATACTGATAACCACATAATAGAGGACCACACAGTGTCTTATTATGGAATATTACAGTGTAAATTTCATAATTTTTTTTGCAGTTTCTATCATGTGCCCACAGAAAAACAGTTGACTTGTGGTAATTATATTGCCTTGAACACAAAAAGATGCCAGTGGAAGGTTCCCAGACTGTTGTTATGTACCAGCTGTTGCTAACTGACCATTTTTTCTCTTACAGTTTATGCGTTGCTTTGAAAATCACCATGTTGTAGCTTTTGAAGAGTTAAGGAACTCCCACGAAGCAATCCCAATTCATAAACCAATCTTTTGTGATGTTCATCCTGCAGAAAACATGAAATTCTTCTGTTTGTCTTGCCAGGTAATTTGATGTAATGTTAATGGTGCTTGAGTATCTTGCAGGTTAATGTACTGGAGAACTGTGGAGCAAGAAATTTATATTGTGGTTGTGTGCACAATATGTTCACCTGAGAAGTACGTATTTTCTCTGCTCAGCATTAACTTTATGAAAGTTTAATCTCCATATCAATCTGTTAGGATTGTGTGAATTCAAATGGTTTTGTTATGGGTGCCATGTATTCTGGGCTGTAAGTTGCACCAGAATATAAGATGAACCCAGATTATAGAACAAGCGTTATTAACCTTTTGGCGCCGGAATTATTTTTTTTAATTTTAGCACACCCTATATATAAAATGTGAATAATACAGGAACCAAATACGTTAGAATTATGAAACAAACTGCATTTTGAAGAGGAAAAAACGAAGAGTATATACCATATTTAAAATATTCAGTACCTATATTTGTTGAATAAATATATAAAATGCAACATTTAGAGGTTAGCGGTGCGGTACGACCACTATAGTCAACGTTAGGCGTCAAAGGGTTAAAGACCTTCTGTGCCATCAGACTGTCAGACAAAGAATGTGGACGTCATATTCTGGGAAAATATGTACGTTGTATGTTCCGTAAAACGTAGTGCTTCTTTCTTTTGAGCAGAAATTATTCTGTAATTATGTTAAACTTCAGTTCTGGGAGCCAGTAAGGGGTGGTGGCAGCACTGATGCTTATGCATAACCTTTGAGGAGGATTGTGAATAATGTACATTTTTGTATTTAACATACCCGTCTTTGTACATCATGCATCGGGTGGACAGAATGCCCTTCTAACTGCCTATCTAATGATAAGTTGATTGTCCGACTTATCACATAATATCATTGCCTTTTACAGGTCCCAGTCTGCAATGATTGTTTGCTGAAAGAGCACAAGGCTCCAGATCATCAGTATGAGCGCCTCTCCGAAGCAGAAGATCGTCAGCGCGAAGAGCTCCAGAGTCTGATGACTGAAAGCAAGTCTAAGGTGGAGTTTTGTGAAGATGCATCAAGCCATCTGGCAAATGCCCTCAGCGAGTTGCAGCTTCAATATGATAGTGCTAAAGATCTGATCCAGGAAACGTTTCAGAGTTACAAAGCGGTCCTGGAAAAATACAGGGATAAAGCTTTGGAGGATTTGAAACAGTTACACTCCAAACAAGAACTGAAAATAATGGACACATTAAATAGGTAAAGTGTGGTTCAGAAATTAAAACATTGTAGATAAGTTGGATGTTTTATATACTGGTGTTATTTGTTGTGATTAGTCACAAGGTAAAACAATTGTTTTCTTTGTTGCAGTGTTGAAAAAACAATGGAAAAAATAGATGATGCATGTAAATTTACATCGCAGCTATTGGAGCATGGGAACACAGTTGAGGTCTTGTCGCTGAAAAGAGTGGTTGGAGCCCAATTGCTCCACTTGATCAATAATACACCTAAACCTGAAGTGAATACATCTATTGAGTTTGAAACAGATATCAAGAAATTTGAGGCTGCTGTCAAGGTGTGTATTCCCACTGCAAGCTGAAATTTTAATATATGTACATTTTACCAAATGTGTTTATTTGCTTACATTTGTCCTTTATTTAGGGTTACCTTATATCCAGCATGTGGGCCGGGTAGCTCAGTTGGTATAGCGACTGAACTACAGGCTGGACGGTCCGGGATCGAATCCCGGTGGGGACGAGATTTTCCGTCCGCCCAGACCGGCCCTGGGGCCCACCCAGCCTCCTGTAAAATGGGTACCGGGTCTTTGCCGGGGCGTGCTGCTGACCACTCACCCCCTTCTAGTGCTGTGGTCATGGAAGAGTAGAGCTATACCTCTACCCACTGTCTGGGCCACATCGGGCCTGTAACGGGATCACTTTACCTTTATATCCGGCACAAGAAAACAGAACATTTCCCTTATACTGGCCATAAATATATAATGTATCTGAGAAAAACGGTGTTGAAGATGAGGACATACAAGTAGTTAAAATTTATTGAACAGAACAACTTGCAACATTTCTGTGCTAGTAGTTCTTCTTTCTTAAAACAAATAGTAGAAAAATATATATGTATATATTTCCCCTTTTCATTACCATTAAACTGTGCGAAAGCTTTTAGAAATAACAAATAGTTAAAAACCCAAAACATTTCTACAATTTCAAAAACCCAGCCCACATGGAAATTTTTGGCTCGGAAAAGAGAACACGTGGTAGCCCTGCTTTATTCAACTAACACTTTGTTCCTTATTAAAGTGGTTTATTATGCTTGCTACTGCGTATTGAAATCTACGAGAAATATTCGTGCAAGAATGATATATGTTGCAGGCTAGGTACTTCCAGTGAAAGACATTCTTGTGTTAAAATGCAAGAATTTTATGTTGTATGGAATTATTTAAATGATGGATTAACCTTTTGGCACCAGAATTGTTTTTTTTTATTTTAGCACACCCTGTATATAAAATGTGAATAAAACAGGAACCAAACACATTAGAATTATGAAATAAACTGCATTTTGAAGACAAAGAAACGGAGAGTATATACCGTGTTTAAAATATTCAGTACCTCTGTTTGTTGAATAAATATATAAAATGCAACGTTTAGAGGTTAGCGGTGCGGTACGACCACTATAGCTGTCGTTAGGTGTCAAAGGGTTAAAGTTTATTTGGTTAAAAGAAACAGTGATTTAATGCACATGTATTGATACACTTATAGTGCAGCTGTGTCAAAAAAAAAAAGTTTAAATGTTTTTAGAGAAGTAGTTTGCAGTTGATACACCTGCATGGCATGCACAGGGAGGCCTTTACCATCAGTAATTAGGAAATTTTGGCTTTTGAGTAAGTTGTAGTACACCTCTGTAAGTGCTTCAATTCACTCACAGTTTTTGTTTAAGATCTGCAACAGATTTTTCAGACTGACAAGTAACAAGAAACTGTGTTGCATTCCGTTGTTAATCATTAGCTGCTTGTGGCCCCACGTTTCATACTCAAGAACGTAATATTTAAGGGGCATTTAAATGGTGGTAATGAAGAAAACTGTCGTCTGGTGTATGGTACTGTTTGGAGTGTGGTCAGGAGTTAGTGACATTTCAGAGGAGTTTACTGCTTTCATGTTTAGGATCCAGTAAAAGATTGGAGGTAGCAAGCTGCTTGAAAATTGTTGGCAGCTACAGTAAAATAGCTGTAATTCAGCTACTGATAATCCCAAAATCCTGATAGTCTGGCACTTGAGAGTCTCAAGTCCCAAGACTAGATATGTATGATATGTGACTAGAAGTTTTGCCATAAATAACTGATTCCTTGATTCTGTCTCGTGTTATCTCGACTTTATGAGCCCTTCCAGCTATTATCGTGGCTTCAGAAATCCCGAAGGTGAGTAAACAAGGTACTGCTGGCAAGAGGAAATATACAAGTTCAACAATTCCTTAGAAACTGGGAAATATCAGGAGATGTGAAAGTAGGGAAAACCAAAGAATGGTTACAGCGTCATACAACATTGGATGATCATCTCTCAATTGTAGACATAAACGGACAAGTTATAAACATTTATGGCATGAAGTTAAAGTGTGGATGGGCTGTTCAGGTGACAGATATTGAAACTGCTTAAATTGGGATGATTGGACAAGATGTATATGTGCTTTTGCTGCGGTGCCTTTGGAAGGAAACCCTGTAGCTGGGCCTGTAATAGTTGAAAAAACTGACTATTTTACAGCGAAATGAAAAGAACATGACAAGTACACGTTCTGTGAGGGCTGACTGTAAAGTTGAGGTACTGTCTGATAATCCAGCATCTGTCCAGTCACATGAGTGCTGGATTAAAGGAATTCTACTGTATTAATCTGTAATATGGTGTCTTCACACAGAAGAGCTGAATCTGTTTCAACATCAGTTGTAGAATCCAAAATCTTGTGTGGTATTCAGCCTATTTTAGTAAATGTCCTGTAGAACAGTTTACTGCCCAAGGTTAACTGATCAAATTTGCTACAGATATATCCAGAAAAATTTATTTTTTCTTGTACAAATGAACTAATTTCATGACACATGGTTGTTGTTGAGAAGGTAATGGTTGCTAAGCTACCCAAATTCCCTTCCTTCTATGGAACTCATAGGTTCATTACTATACTTGCAGGGACCCCCACCATTAACCATATTCTGGACCGCTTAATTCCAGTCCTTACCCTTCCAGGGTCCATTCTAATAATGACCTTTCATCTCTGTTTGAACTTATGACTGCCCCTTTCTCTTGGGTGTTTAGTTACTAAAGTTTTTTTTGCATTTTTTATCTCATGCATGCTTCATCCACACCCATCTCACTCGTGATTTGATAATTCTGATAAAATGGATAAAGCATTATGAAATTCTTATTATGTATTTGTCTAGAAATTGCTTCAACAATACGCACTGTATTATGATTTTAAAAAGTTCTTATACACTCAAACTATATTCCAACACGTTTGGGTGGTGGCCACCACCATGTTGGTTGCCACTGAAACATGTTGGAATATAGTATTATTTATAAGCACTTTTTAAAATAATTATACAATGTATGTTGTTAAGGACAGTTTTTAGATAAATAACTTTATGTACAGGGGGTGCCAAAAAAATGTGTACACATTTTAAGAGATGTTATCTCTGTATTACTTTTCAAAGTTGAATTTAATTACGGTAGCAGTGTGTAGTGGAATGGCATTAATCAAATGAATGCTAGCATCACCGTGCGACAGGCAGGACTGTTAAAGAAAATGGCGGAAGTTTTTTCCTTTCTTAAATTGTGTATATATTTTTTTGGCGCCCTCTGTAGATGCTCCGTGTAAACGACATTGTGAAATTCTTATTATGTAGCTTTCTCCAGCTTCCAATCACTTTCTCCCATTTAGACCCATATAATCTCCTAAACACACTATTCTGTCAGGCCTGTCAATACATCAGTTCCTATGAAAAATGACCATTTGTAGGTTGTTGCTGGTTCAAGTAAAGGTAAAGTTTTCCCTGTCTGTGCCACGGAGACATATAGAGGGGTGGAGGTATAACTCCACTCATTCGTAACCTCAGCACTAGGTGGTGGGGGGCAGTTAACTTCACAACCTGGCCACTTTACCCCCAGCAAGATGCATTGATTAGAAGGCAGGGTGGGCTCCAGATCTGGTCTGGGCATTTTTAGAAGAGAAAAATTTCTTGCCCCTACCATGATTCAAACCCGAGACACTCCAGCCCATGGTGTAGTCAGTAACAGTCACTGTACCAACTACATGTGACATCTGAGAAATAGGTACATTGTTCTAGACAGGATGGACACAGTATCTGATATCATTACCTTTATCTTTGCATCATGCTGTGACACTTTTTGTGTGCATCAAGCTGGAATTGTCCAGAGGTAAAATGTGACTAGTGTTATTTTAAACACTAAAAATGGGCCTGTCATATGATGGGTTAGCATAGTACTCATCCACTAATCTACATTTTCTTTCATCAGACATTGTTTTATTCCTTATCGATAAATTCATGGCAGTAATAGTTGAAGAATAAAAGACCAACTTGATGTCACTTGCTATTTTATTTCACGTCTTATGTGCTCAACATGTTTCGGACATTAATATATCCATCATCAGGAGCTTGCGACTATTCTGTTGAATT
>Ga0123357_10011749_pt1 | contig 11253 bp, 7 predicted proteins | sample TergutEmb28metaG_FD_89873 | JGI IMG/M metagenome (GOLD analysis project Ga0123357, IMG submission 89873) | Embiratermes neotenicus P4 segment gut microbial communities from Petit-Saut dam, French Guiana - Emb289 P4 | ecosystem: Host-associated > Arthropoda: Insects > Digestive system > Gut ... | reverse complement strand
CACCACCACCACCACCACCACCACCACCACCACCATTCTTCTGGGGCACCCACAGCCCTGAGTCAATGCAACGTTTCATGTGGTAACGTGCATCCTCTTCAGGCATATTAGCAATTGTTTCCTGTAGCATTGGTATGTCTTGAGCATCAAAACACTTCTTCAATTCCTAAACAAACAAAACCTTATTTATTAACTCTGGAAACAGGCCACATTTTTCTTATTTATTGTATCAGTATGTATGCCTTGAAATATCTACTTTCAAAACATTTCTTCACAGTATATGTACCATCTAATGGCAGATTTGAAAGTTCTGTATCAAACCTCACCAAATTACATTTCCCATTAGAGACCTCTGAATACAAATGTTACTACAGTAAAACAGTTCCTCTGGAAGGAAAGATAAGTGAACCCTAATACAGTACAAAATCTCAACGGCAGTAAGTGTCAAAATATCAAGTGAGCTACAGTCACAAACACGTAAACCTAAATGAGAAACTATGAATCTGGAAAACCTCCTGGGATTACTATGCAAGGTTTTTGTATTCTGAGGTTCCTTACAGTTGTTTCAAAGTTCATTCAGCACTGTACATTAGGCTGCCAACATACTTGATATCAAGGATATTACACAACACAACACCCTTAGAAGCTCTAACTAGAACAAGGAAACCACATCACAGTGTAACTGCATGTATGACACTACAAGCACAAATTATAAATTATGTTGCAATTCTGCACTTTGTACAAAATGTTCTTGTTTAATATACACTTTCAACACATTATTACAAGTAATATGTCCGTAATGTTTAATGTCAAATCTATTAAGTAGGCGCACTCTTGTTGATATTACTGAATGCGTCATGAAAATATTTCAGAGAAAACTATGAAGGAAATAAATATGGCATACTAAAAATAGGAGCACCATCACAATTTAAATTTATTTCTATTATTACCAGTACAAGGTCTAAAATGAAGAACTCTGAGGTGAGATTTTAGCTGTGGCAACCATCTGAAATGCATACACTGTATTCTGAACTAGCAAAAACGTTTGTTCTTTGCACAGGTTCTTCTTACAAATGTGAAACACAATAACTAAATTATTTATCATTATCTTTTGAATATACATAGGCCCTACAATAAACCCCCTATTTTATATTCCACATTTTGCATTTTCCATTATTTTATGCACTTTTTGTACCATCCTTGCCAAATGCCCATAAGTACAATGTGTAAACTTTTTGGATTTTACAACATTTTAGGCTGTCCCCACAAAATGTAAAACTGGTGTTTTACTGTATTCCCAATCATCACTTTTCCACTATTTATCACCCAGACACCGCACAGAGTAATATTTTATAATCTGTATCAACAAACAGCCTGTCCAGGTGGCGAGAAATGTAAGCAGAAATGGACAAAAGGGTTATATATATATAAAAGCCAACAAAATAAGCAGAGACTAACAACAGGAACTCTCTGACTTACATTACTCTTAACTTGAAAGAAAGAACAGGTCATAGCAACAGGCCAAGTTCTCCCTTTGCATGCCAGCTACAGGTCTACTCTTTCTTAATCTCAGCACTAGGTGATGCTGAGTGGTCAGCTTCAAGACCTGGCCATTTTACCTCCTGGGAAAGAACATGTGGTACCCAACCAAAACGAGAAAGGGTGGGCCCTAGGACAAGGAAAACAAACAAAAAATCCCTTGCTCCTGCTGGCTATCAAACCGAAAATCCCCCATTAACCAGCCTCAAGCCTGCCCACTGTGCCAACAGGTTCCAATTATTCTTGTGTCTTAAAATGTCACACTTTGAGCAATCACCTCAGGCAATGATTCATAAACGTCAACTGGATCCAAACCCCCAGGTCCAAGACGAGCCTTTTTTTCCTCTTCTTCTTCTTGTATTGCTTCTTGAATTTTCTGTGCTGCCCTTTTGCGAATTCGATCCTTAAATGACTGCAACTCAATATCGAATGAATTTTTGTATTCTGCTTCAGCCACCTTAATCCTGCAAACAAAATACACATGATACCTGCAGATATAAACACTTCAATAATCAGTCATACATACTGTAAATTTGGACTGTTCTGGCTGTACATAAGGAGCTTCGTAACTGGTAATCTGCACCAACACTTTTTGGGTGACCAAACACAGGAAGGTAGAGTTATGTAAGGCAGGTAGCACAGATGTGGAGAGGATGTCAAGGTAAGGTAATTTAGCCATAGAATCTGAACAGAAGAGACAGCTTGGGAGACCTGGGATTAAACAGATGGGCAGTATTAAAATGAATCTTAAGAAAATGGGCTGTAAGGGACAGGAGGGTCCAGGTGGCTAACTGCTTGATCAGCCGTGTGACTACCAGCTTCTCTGGGCGAACTTTGTTCCATGGGGTTGATGAGTTACTTAAAATTAATTAAAATAACTCCCCACACCCTTTTTGTTCAATAATTTTTCCACATATACTGGAATATAATATGCACATGATAATTTGCTCCTGTGTAATAATCAACCACTCTATTTCCTGTACAAATTGCCATGATGTATATATACACTTTTTTTTTTGTGCCAGAGCACAGATTACAGGGCCTTATAAATTTTCATTACTATGGCTAAAACTGCTAGACACAAAGGTTTTCAGGAGTGTTCACAAAATTACAAAAAGCAACTATTAACTGCGTAATGTCTGTCCTTCTGTCTGGCTTTTCGCATGGAACTTGGCTCCCTCTGGACAGATTTTCATGAAATTTAATATCTGAGAATTTTTAAAAAATCTGTTACAAAAATTCAAGTTTCATTGAAATACAACAAGAATAACAGGTACTTTACAATGAAGACCAAAATACATTTTTGATAATATACTGTTCATTGCATCTTAGAATGAGAAATGTTGCAGACAAAACGTGTAGAGAATATTATAAAACACACACTTTATATACAATAACATTTTTTTAAATCATGCTATTTACGGATAACATGGAAAAATATCGCAGAGCCGGCCAGGCCACAGGATGATATGGTGCGTGCACATGGCGTGCTGGATAACTAAGACTACAAACACACTCAGAATATGTAATATTTATAGCATTTCAATTGCAACAATGGTCGCACAAACACACCTCAGTGTTATGTTGATACGTACACTGCCTGTCTTGTACTACATGAAATGATATACTTTAAATCACACTGTACCCACAGATCACACTACCTGGTGAAAAATGAAGACACACAAGCACGAGGATCTACATCCAGCTGCTTTGACAACTCCAGAATGTACTGCATACATATGCACTGATGTGCTACATGTTCCATAAGGTTATGTTTCTGTGAACCAAGAGCACAACACGACGTCAGCAACACACACAACAAACTATGCTGGCAAGAAACAAAATTCCTTTCTTTAATTTTTAACAAGATGCGAATTCCATAACTTCATCAAGTTAACATTTAATCAAACGTCTGTTGCTGCACACACACACAACTTCATGCAGTTCAGTCTGCATTATTTCACCAGAACTTCAAGTACTTTTAATAATCCTTAAAAGCCAAAAGCCACAAAAGAATATATGACCCAGGAGGGGGGAGCCAAAAAACTATGCACACAAGCCAAACGAAGGTGACACACAGGGGCAACAGCCATCATCTCCAGTGAATATTTATTTATGACTAGCAGCTCGGACTACACATTGCTGAAGGGATGAAGTATAAGACAATAATGATGTGGAAGGATGAAGTTTAGGCCCAATTTGAGGCTTATTTAATGACAGTATCTGTATCCGAGCTTACACAGTGCTGAATGGCATGATGACTAATTGATGATAACTGCAACATTGGTCTGCTTCAAGGTATTATCCTGGAATTCACCTGGAAGGCCTGATGAAAACTGTGAAAAGCCTCCATCAGGGTAGTTCGCATATCTTGGCTGACACCAAACCAAGTATCTCCACAACAAAAGTCAGAAGCATTAGCCCCTGGGATAACCTGTATGGTAATGGACTGAAGAACAAGAACAGCAGGAGGAGGAAAAGGGGAAAGATGGGCACACAAAATCTAGTCAGGATAGTCAGCTGTCCTCATGTCAAATTATGCATCTTATGACTAAGAAGCAATGCTACTTGCTGAAGATGACATGTCTATACAACGACTAGCTGTACACTGGATGGAGAGGGTTCAGCTCCCATCAGGAACAGGGAATAAAAATGTCATTGCTCATGTCAGTCTAATAATGAGGTTAAGAATACACACCTACATGCCTTAAAAATCCTTAAACTGAAGTAATGGGATACAGAAGTTTAATTTTACCCTTCTGATAAAGTTAACAACTCAAACATTCTTATGAAAGCGTAAAACTACTTTTGCAACAATAAGCTTCCTTACTGCTAGTGTGTTCATTCACAGAAGGAAGAATTCAACATACCCCCTCCATTTCCAAGTTAATGCACCATATTACTAGGTAGTTAGCTGTATCCTCACAAACAAGATGCTGGTTTTCCTGCAGGAACTGTTTACTATCATCAAAGTGCCGCAACATCCCGAACTTTTTCAATGCCTTTTCATTTTCCTTAACAAATTTTTTCATCCGCTGTTCCTGCTGTTCCTCCGTGAGGTTTTCTTCTTGTCTACGAGGTGCTGTATTAATGACGGTTTTTGTGAAGCCAGACTTGCTGATTGTATCTACATTCCATGGTGTTACCTGTCACATAACACCACAATAGACATGATGGTCAGTTTCAAATTATGTGTCACTGAAACCGCTACAACAATGAGACATGTTATATACCACAACAGATACAAAGCATGTGGAGCTACTCCTTTCCTATTTAAAAAGAAGGGCAGTATGTACATTACTCTTTTCTTAAACCAAAAACCTATAAATTTAAAAGCACTACAAATAAAATACAGCTAAGGCATCAAAACGGACAAGACAAAATGAAGAATTCACTTTATTTCCAATACATAATGCAACAAAAGCTAAGTTAGTTTGCAAACTTGAAAGATAAAATGAGAATTCTTTTGGATCCCATTAATAATGCTGTCTACATGCAAACTCGGCATCATATGCAGTCACAGATGCTGTATCTTCTGACATGTAGCCAGATGTTCTGTAAGAAAAATAATGTACCACTCTGCCCACCATGATCAATACATGTAGACAGTAGAGAAAGCTGCTTCCTGCTGAACATTTTCCAGCTAAGGTACAGCTGGTTTTCATATTAGCTTGTATCTGCAATGTAATCAACTTTGGTACACAAACATATATTACACTACACATACACACCTTTTCTTTCTTCTTAATGTCGTCCTCTTTTTGTTTAATTTTCTCACTCTCTTGCTGAAGTTCTTGCAGCGCTTCTTTCAATTCTGACAAGTTTTCTCCAACTTTCTCAGCTTCTGACAACTTTTGTTTTGTTTCTTGCACCTTTTTTTCATGACTGTAAAAAACAATACATATACCTCATTACAGAAAATTCAATATTGCATCTGCACAAACATACCACACACACAATACTATACAGGAATGCGTTCACTTATTTTTAGAATGAGCTTTAATTCTCCTGCATTCATAAACTTGTAACATACAAGTAATATATCTACATATTTGAACATAATAACCAGAACTTCTAGGTGGATCTCCAACACAGTTTAATCAATGCACAAAGACCAAAATTTCCAAACGAGGAAGGTTGCTAGCTGTTCAGCATCAAAACACTGGACACATCATTTGCAAAGGGGGAGAATGGGGAAAACAATGAGTTTAAGGGTTAAAAATGTAATTTTTTAGTCCTGAGCTATGCATAATGATAAAAACATAAGTTCAGTTTTGCACACTTTTTTAAAAAATAAAATGTGCAGCCAATATGCATGTAAATATGGCAACTATGTTCTTCAACAGAAATGCATGCATATGTAAGTATGATGCATCTGGTTAAAAATTTCCATGTTTCTAAGGAAATTGTTTCAAAATACTTCATTCTGCTATCCCACCCCCACCCAAGCAGAAATTTAAAAAAGCTCCCATAACTATTAACAGTGGAAGGATAAAGATACTTCAGCCCTACTATTTAATTGCAGCTGGTTCTTCTGTTTCAATAAGTGTGTCTAACAAGAATTCACAGAAGGTCAAAAATGACATTACATCTTGAAGACAATGTGATAACATATTTTTTTACCAGTACCATAACTGGAAATGTAATCACTTGGAAAACATTCGGTAACATCTTCATTTTGTCCACACATACTAAACCATTAGGCCACTGTAAATGTTTTTCTAAACAGACTGATCACAAGACATAAAAATATGACTGCAAAGCAACGATACAGCTGTGGACACAAATTACTTTTTGTACCTTAAAAAAAAAAAAACCACACACACACACACACACACCAGTCATAACTGCACAGCAACCTCAAACAGGAAAGGACACTTCATAGGATCTGATCTCATCTGATACAGAACGCTTACAGAATGCTACATAGAATGAATTGTTATGTACACACACAAAAATTCTAAGAGAAACAACAGGAAGAGGGCTGCTTGTAAACAACTGGCACATGTATAGAGTTATTTACTCCAAGGTGGTCCAATATGAATAATTATAAATCATGCAGTTATTTACTGTTCGAAGTGATACTTGGGAAATGCATACCTTGACAAATGTGATAATATTTGCAGAAGATGCGGCGAGTCGTTTCCCTTCACCAGGAGACACATGTGGCATGACATTCCATGTTCATGCACATGAAGCGTCATGTCTGCATTTGTCTCCAGATGACAGAAAAGCACACTCAGAGTCATCCATAACCCAATCACCTCCACATCTGCCAATGAATGTACTTGACAACTTCTGTTTTCATGATTTACAGTTACAAATTTTGGGCATCCTCTGAATAAATCATCCTGTTTATACAAAGGATATATAGAACTGGTTACAATCACTTTGTATAGCATTATGAATATATCGGTTTTCACACACGAAACATGTAAACTTGCAAAAATGTGCTTTCAGTTTTTGGAAAGTAACTACAGAGAACTTAAGTAGAAGTGGCTATAGAAGCCAGAAATATTCCTAGTTTTCACAAGACTACACATAAAGTTATGATACCTTGACTTTTTTTTATCAAATTCGTCTTTTTCCTTTCTCTGCTCTTCCATTCGCTCAAGCCTAGCCTGGTGCCGCCATCGAAATAAAGAGGGAGTGTCAATGTTGGGATGAGTTTCATCTTCATCATCAGAAATCTATAAAATTAAAACTACATCTTAAGATAAATATTATCAGTTCATCTTTAGATGCTGAAACTTACAGTTTTCTACAATGTACTTAAAAATGTAAGTTACATACTGTGTCTCCATTCTGCTCTTTCATGTTCTAATTCCATGTAAGGCCTTCACTTCAAAGCTTCTCAGTGCCAACATCATACTAGAGTTACTTTCTTTAATGTTAGGAGTTGAATGTATCAGGGTTGGGTAAAAGCCACCAGTTATCCAGGATCTTTTCACTATGAGGTCAGATTTGCTTAGTTTAATTTAAATTTCATCTTTTGTGTAATAGGTTCTATTGAATCCCTACCAGACCTCGCAACTACCAAGATGAAATAACCTTAAACATACACTTAACATAGCCCACTTACATAAAATATTACTGATACATGTCCACACTGATACCTAGTATTTAATACACACCCATTTCCAACACTTCAGCAGCGGGATAGACCGTGAAGTGCTTCTTGAAACAACCTGATAATGACATCATTTACATTAAGGCATGCTGCACACATGGGACAGATGACATGGTGATAACAAATGCTAACAGAATTTTAATTGTAAAACTTGAAGTGAAGAGATAGCTTGGAAAAAGCACACACACTCAGAAACACTAAATAAACGCAATTAATAATTAATAATAGGAAAGGTTATTTTTCCTTAGCTGCCAAAGTGCTTGGAATTCTTTATTCACAAACTCCTTCACTGACACCACAAACTAGTCACCCAGGATCTGTGCAACCCTGCTTTGTACAGAGAAGCTCACATCCTGACACTGGTTTACACACACACACAAACCCATACCCTGAAAGTTTAACCTTCATGGAATTACATATTCCATTTTATGCATACTGGCAACTGCAACTGTGCTGTTATGGCTAGAAACCTCAATCACAATGGACAAATAGCAGACCTGAACTATGATGACATATGCACATTCCCTTACAACTTTGCCATTACAGCAGTCACACCATTCACAACAATAAACATTTTAAAATTTGTGTACATATTTCCATTCCATTATGACTTAATGACGTTAGTTTCCAGTGATAATCAAAAAAACAAAAGTATTCCATGCGCAAGATTAATGGCAGGTGTGAAGAACAGAATCTCCCATATGGAATTAATTTAAGATATCTAATACACTTTCCCTTGCCAGTGAATACCTATTCTCATTACTGCCTTTTACCGTAAATGTGGAAAAATCTCAAATCCAAAATACACAGTATAGATTCATGATGAACATAACCTCCAAGTGCCAAATTCTGATCTAACCAGTTACCACAAGGGAATGTACCATGCACGAATGAGTTACACAATGCTCTTCCACCGGACTTTAAAGTCTTGAACCATAATATAAAAGTATTTGTGCCAGGCCTGCAGGATTATCTCTTAGCTACCCGATAGTGTGTAGCCTATTTTTAAACTACAGTTCATACTAACTCAATTACTACCAATTCTTTTACACAAATACGTGGTTACATTTTGGTCTGTTTTATATGATATTCTTACAAGACGACTATAAACAGCTCTGGAAACGGTATACGTCATATTTGTATTACATTATATTGTACCATGACACGTTACACATTATAAAATCCAGACAACATTCAATGTCAATAAATTCTTCCGTATTTTCTCATTTCGTTAAGAACCGCTACTTCCAATGGTTAATGAATGAAAAACTGCAAAACAGCTGCTAAAAAAAAACTGCCACTATTCTACATTACTGCGAAAATTGGGTAGAACAGCAACTATCACAATAAGGAAATGTCGCGTTCTGAAACCGGCCCCAAACTTTTGCACTACGAACTAATAATAATAAAAGTTCCCGTCACACACACCCAGTTTATTACTTTATTACAATTAGTGTGGCAACATGTTTCGACCCTATTGGGTCATCATCAGGCCTTCACTATGAACCAGTTAACTATAAAGCTGCATACATTCTTGGGATCCCAAACATTGTTTATAAGTGATAATTATAAACAGTTCAGTGTCTCATAGCCTAGTTAAATAACAACATTCAGAATGTGTAAAATCTTATTAGTTTCAAAACAATAAAATATTAATAAAACATGTAGAATGCATAAGTATCCTGTAAGTGGTGTAAGATATATCCAACTTGGAGTGGCTGCAACGTAAAGTATGTCGTCTGGATTACGTAAGTAGCATGGAGCCAGAGTATGGTATACTCGGCTTGGAGGAAGTATGTCGTCTGTCATTCATGCACCAAAGGTTGTACAGTGGGATGAAGTTGGCTTAGATGTATATCACAGTCTCCTATGGGGTAACATAATTCTATATTGTAGTTGATTGTTCAGTTGTGTAGGGACAGGTGTACACATAAAAAAATTAACTTACATATAGAAGAATGTAGTCTCTATGTTGAAGTGGTAATCAGCAATACGATTTAACGTTCAAGAAGGATGTTGTATTTTATCGAGGCTGGCTCGATGATTGTACGTGCTCTTTCGGGTATGTATTTCCATGAACAATATTGGAGAGAGATTGTCTTCTTTGGGTCTGTAATAATTGAAATAAATATTGGATGGTGTGATGGTGAATAACGGCACGTATAGGGTGGACGTTGCGGAGACTAAACTTAGTGTGTTTACTTACTTGTAATAGTGAGACGGACCAATAGAACCCCTGGTGTGTGTGCTAGGATGGTCTTGCTGGGAATAAATTACATGTGGGTGGAACAGTGCATTGTAGTTCCATGTGCCCTATGGGGATCGTTTCGAACTAGAACGTCGAAAATTATATTTGGCTTTACTGTTACCCCATAGGAGACGGTCATATACATCTAAGCCAACTTCATCCCCCTGTACAACCTTTGGTGCTTGAATGACAGACGACATACTTCCTCCAAGCCGAGTATACCATATGCCGGCTCCATGCCACTTACGTAATCCAGACGACGTAATTCACATTGCAGCCGCTCCAAGATGGATTATCTTACACCACTTAGAGGATACTTATGCATTCCACGTTTTATTAATATTTTGATAAGATTTTACGCATTCTGAATGTTATTATTTAACTGGGCTATGAGACACTGAACTATTTATAATTACCAATTGTAAACAATGTTTGGGATCCCAAGAATGTATGCAGCTTTATAGTTAACTGGTTCATAGTGAAGGCCTGATGATGACCTAGTAGGGTCAAAACACGTAGCCACTCTAATTATAATGAAGTAATAAACTAGGTGTGTGTGACGGAAACTTTTATTGTTATTATTGAAAACACATCGGGATGGCTTCCATCAAATTTTGCACTACGTAGGCTTACTGATCGCTTAATGAGGTTAATGCATAAAATTTCAGTCTGAATCTCCAGCACCTAAGAAACTACCATGCCCTTCGAAGCTTATTTAAAAGAAATTCCCTACTCTTCCAATTCCAGTACTCAACCGGCCGTCGGTTCTTGCAATTACTAGCAAGAGCTGTCATTTGTATAGTGGTTGGTATAACGTATTCTTAAGTGGTGAAAATATCCCACGATTAGTTTAAGCGGTATGATGTACTTCGTGATTTTTCATGTATGAACGATGTATACAGACAATGGAAACATAACGTGACACGAGAAATAACTGAACTTCTATTACCTCAATATCCTTCCACTTACTGTAGTCCACCATTTTGTATCCGCTTAAAGTGGTCGTGTTCAGGAATGGTTTCACTCCAGTGTGCTGTTAGAATAACCACACACACGACCAATTCATTAAATTCACCACAAGCAAGTTAATTGAATGTATTTTTATGGAATTCACCGTGATGTGTTAAAATTGACAAATTATCAATTTCCTTCAGCAGTCAGCCTACCATACTGAATTTCATGCATGTTCCGTGCAGTAAACTAGTTCCCAATGTTGTATTGTATTGTATTGTATTTTATTATCTTTCCTTGGATCCTCATCGGATTACAAAATCCATGGATATGGAAATAGTCACTTATAATAATAATAAATGTACATCATCGTTAAAATTCTACT
>Ga0123357_10011748_pt1 | contig 11254 bp, 10 predicted proteins | sample TergutEmb28metaG_FD_89873 | JGI IMG/M metagenome (GOLD analysis project Ga0123357, IMG submission 89873) | Embiratermes neotenicus P4 segment gut microbial communities from Petit-Saut dam, French Guiana - Emb289 P4 | ecosystem: Host-associated > Arthropoda: Insects > Digestive system > Gut ... | reverse complement strand
CGATAATCCGTTCCCGTAAATCCATATTATTTCTTAACACTTTTCAAAAAACGGTGCAAAGTAACAAAAAACTTTTGAAACAAAAAAAGTTTTCTTGTTTTATTTTTATAAAAATCGTTTTATGTATTTTACTTTAGAAGAATTTAGCCGTATCGCTCACGAGACTTTTCGTTTTGACTTAGCCGGAACTTTTACTGCCTTCGATGTTTTTTTCGCTTTACTTTTTTCCGGCTTTTCAGGAGTTTCCTTAATAATTTTCATGACTTCTTCAAAACTCAATTCGGCAGGAACCTTTCCTTTTGGTATTTTGTAATTGGCTTTATTGTACGAAATATAAGGGCCAAAGCGACCGTTTAGTATTCGTATATTTCCGTCTTCCGGGAAAGATTTGATTTGCTTGTTGGCGTCTCGTTCTAATTTTTCCTGAATCACTTTTTTAGCTTCTTCAATAGTGATCTGATGCGGATTATAAATTTTGGGTATAGTCGTAAATGTATTATTGTATTTGAGGTAAGGACCAAACCTGCCGATAGCGGCGACCACCGGTTTACCGTCCAACTGCCCGACAGTGCGCGGCAAATCGAACAGGCGCAAAGCTTCGTCCAACCGGATTGTTTCAATGGATTGCGGTTGCATTAACGACGCAAAGCGCGGTTTTTCCTCATCGTCTGCCGAACCGATTTGTACAAAAGGTCCATAACGCCCAATTTTGACGGAAACCGGTTTCCCTGATACCGGATCAACGCCTAATACCCTTTCTCCAACTTTTAATTCTGTCTTGGAAGCGGAAACTTTTTGTACGATAGGGTGAAACAAATCGTAAAATTCATGAAGCGTATCCGTCCAGCGCATTTCGCCGTCGGCTACTTTATCGAGGTCTTTTTCTATATTTGCCGTAAAATTGTAATCCAATACATCCGGAAAATTCTCTATCAGGAAATCATTGACAACCATTCCCGAATCGGTAGGAAGAAGTTTGTTCCGGTCTGCTCCGACAGTTTCCTTTTTGCTGCTGCCGGTAATGGTTTTATTTTTCAGAATAAGCGTAATAAACGACCGTTCTTCTCCATCCTTATTTCCTTTTATTACGTAGCCTCGCTGCTGAATGGTTGAAATAGTCGGCGCATAAGTGGAAGGGCGACCGATGCCTAATTCTTCCATTTTTCGCACCAAACTTGCTTCAGTATAACGGAAAGGTTTTTGCGTGAGCCGTTCATTAGCAATAGCTTCCGACAGGCTCAACATATCTTTTACGCTTATCGGCGGAAGAATAGCTTCAACTGTTTCATCCGTTGTTTCGTCGTCATTATCTTCAAGATAGACCCGCAAAAAACCATCGAACCGGATGACTTCGCCTTGAACATTAAATTTCTCATTTTTACATGTACTGATTCCGATAGTTACAGTAGTCCGTTCCAAATCAGCATCAGCCATTTGAGAGGCAATAGTCCGTTTCCAAATCAACTCATACAATTTCTGTTCCTGAGCAGTTCCTTTGACTGTCTGGTTACTTAAATAAGTGGGTCGAATCGCTTCGTGAGCTTCCTGCGCCCCTTTGGTTTTCGTTTGATATTGGCGTATTTTAACGTATTTACTTCCAAATTCTTTTTCAATCTCCTGTTTTGCGGCATTCAAAGCCAAAGTCGAAAGATTCAATGAATCGGTACGCATGTAGGTAATTAACCCTGCTTCGTATAACTTTTGTGCAACAGACATGGTTTGAGCGACAGAAAATCCGATTTTGCGAGCGGCTTCCTGCTGCAAGGTAGAAGTAGTGAAAGGAGGCGCCGGAGATTTTTTGCCCGGTCGCGTATTGATATCTTCGATTGTAAACGCAGCATCTTTCAATTTTTCCAGAAACGCTCGCGCTTCTGCCTCTGTCTGGAAGCGTTTATTTAATTCGGCTTTCAACACCGTTTTGCCGTCGGGTAGAACGAAAAGGGCGATCACTCTGAAATAGGCTTCCGAATTGAACTGATTGATTTCCCGTTCGCGTTCCACAACAAGCCGCACGGCAACCGACTGCACGCGCCCCGCCGAGAGCGAAGGCATGATTTTTTTCCATAAAACGGGCGAAAGCTCGAAGCCAACAATCCTGTCCAATACACGCCGCGCTTGCTGGGAATTTACGAGATTTAAATCGATATTTCTCGGATTTTGGATTGCGTTAAGAATTGCATTTTTTGTTATCTCATGAAAAACGATCCGTTTCGACTCCTTCTCATTCAATCCTAATACGACAGCCAAATGCCAGGCGATAGCTTCTCCTTCGCGGTCTTCATCGGAAGCCAGCCAAACCATTTGAGATTCTTTCGCCGCCTTTTTCAGCGTTTTCACCAATTCGGCTTTGTCCGGAGAAATAATGTATTCGGGTTTAAAATCGTTTTTAACATCGACCCCAAGCCCTCCTTTTTCTTTCAGATCCCGGATATGTCCGTAGCTTGATAAGACTTTATAGTCGGCGCCTAAAAATTTTTCAATAGTTTTAGCCTTTGCCGGCGATTCAACAATTACGAGATTCTTTTGCATAGTCTTTTACGCTTTTTCGGGCGCAAAGATAATAAAAATTCAAAACAAAATGCTTATGTTAACTTTGCAGGTTAATGCTTTTCTTTTTGTACTAACTCCAAATCATGATTAATCATTATTTTAACCAACTCCTGAAAAGAAGTTTTCTGGGGATTCCAACCTAAAACTGCTTTGGCTTTTGTCGGATCGCCAAGCAATGAATCAACTTCAGTCGGTCGAAAATATTCAGGGCTTACTTTTACGATCGTATTACCGGTTTTCTTACAAACGCCGCATTCATTAATCCCTTCGCCCACCCATTCTATATCGATGTTCACTTCTTTGAATGCAAGCGTACAAAATTCGCGAACCGAATGAGATTCTCCCGTCGCTATCACAAAATCTTCGGGCTTATTGTGTTGAAGCATAAGCCACATACATTCAATATAATCTTTTGCATATCCCCAATCTCTTTTTGCATTCAAATTCCCCAACTGAAGGCAATCCTGTAATCCCATTGCGATACGTGCAGCAGCTAAAGTTATCTTTCGAGAAACAAAATTTTCTCCTCTTCTTTCACTTTCATGATTAAACAAAATGCCATTTACAGCAAATATTCCGTATGCTTCCCGGTAATTTTTAGTTATCCAAAACGCATATTGTTTAGCAATCCCGTATGGCGATCGAGGGGAAAACGGAGTTGTCTCTCTTTGAGGAGTTTCTTGTACTTCGCCAAATAACTCGGAAGTTGATGCCTGATAAATTTTTATTTCTTTTTCCATACCGAGTTCTCTGACCGCTTCCAAAATCCTGAGCGTTCCGACCGCATCGCATTCTGCCGTATATTCAGGGACGTCGAAAGAAACTTTTACATGACTTTGAGCCGCTAAATTATATATTTCCTGTGGAGCTACTTTTTGAACTATCCGGAATAATGAACTTGAATCGGTCATGTCGCCATAATGCAAATCAATTAATGGCTTTTTGGTCACGTCTTTTATCCATTTATCCAAGTACAGGTGTTCAATTCTGCCTGTATTGAAAGAGGATGACCGGCGCATGATGCCATGAACTTCATAACCTTTTGCTAATAAAAATTCAGCAAGAAATGATCCGTCTTGCCCTGTAATTCCGGTTATTAATGCTATTTTTTTCATTACTTCCAAGTTTTACGTATGTATAACAATTCTAATAAATATTCTTCAATTTTTTTGATAGCGTATTCTACTTTATATTTCGACTCTTTTTCTCTCAGATATAGTTTTTTAATCATATCGTTTCGTTTTTCATTATTTAATATTTCCCTCATTTTCATCTCAATTGAAGTTATATCATGAGGATCGAAATAGAGCGCTGAATCTCCTAATATTTCTTTATGACCGGACAAATCCGAACAAATTACCGGACAATTCAGTTCCATTGCTTCAATTGGCGGCATGTTGGATGGACCAAGATAAGTCGGCATCACCAACGATATTGCGTTTTTGTATAATATATTAATTTCTTTCGAGCTTATAAAGCCTAAAATTAAAACATGATTTTCCAATCCTAAATCGATAATAACGTCCTTTATATACTGCAAATTACCTTTATCCGATCCGGTAAATACCAATTTCAAATTTGGATGGTCGTGAACAATACGGGCAAATGCCAACAGCAAACCATAATGATTTTTATGCGACCAGAATTGAGCAGGATAAAAATAATACTCATTTTCTACTAACTTGCACTTATTTAGAAATTCAGTTGCGTCCATGTCATCTGTTACAATTGATGCCGTGTCGCCGCTGAAAATAGGAACTGTTTTTATTTTAAAATCCTCAACAGAAGTATATTTCATTAGTTCTTTTTTGCCTGATTCCGACTCGCAAAAAACAAAAATCGCCTTTGGTAAAATGTTTTCGTAAAATCTTTTTCGACGGTGAAAATCTTTTTTTATCTCGGGAAACGGATATGTACTGATATGACCAATATCCCAATTTGTTGCAATAAACGGATAATTCGAGATATGACATTCTTCCTGTTTCAAATAATATAGCGCATCGATATGAAGTTTCCGAAATAAAGAACGGTAATATGGATTTTCTATAATACGCCGAATTTTTCTAAAATATTTAAATAAGGGAGGAAAACATTTCAGGATAAAGTTATCATACCTAAAGCAGTTATTAATTAATGATATATTTTTAACGCTTTTCTTAAATTGAGGGTTTGTTGTTGATTCCGACAAAAAAACAATTTCAATATTTGCGGGAAAATCATATTCATCAATATGCTTAATCAGTTTATCATAATATGAATATCCTCCTCCTGCTGTTGGTTTATAATTGGAATCTAACCAAATGCCGACTTTTAAAGTATGCATAATCAATACAATTAAATTTTCTTACAACAAAAAACAACATTCCAACTGTAATAATCGGGTTTTTTACCGGTTAACCATTCTTCAAATTCAGTTATCGTGAATCCAGCGTTTAGTGCAAAAAACTCCATTTCAGGATAGAATAAATATCGCATGGAGTGCTTCTCCTGTATTTCTTTCTGATGTCCTGTTGCTTTATCCTTAATAAACAAATTGAAAATCACATCTACATTATTACTTTCCGAATGCATCTCAGGCTCGGAAATCCGCACTAATTTTATGGCTTCATTTTCCAGCCGTTTAACTCTAACGACGGGGCGATCTGTCAAAACAGCAGGTCCATACCAACAATCAAAAATGAAGATTCCTCCTTTATTTAAATGTGCTTTTGCCGTATTAAACACAGCCATAAGATCGTCATTGGTTGCCTGATAACTCATGACGTGAAATAAAGCGACCACAACGTCAAATTGATTGTTCAAATTGATTTCGCGAGCATCTCCCTGTACAAAGTTCAAATTCTCGCTTTCATTTTTCTTGGCAATGGATATCATTTGTTCCGACAAATCCACTCCCGTAACTTGTAATCCCTCTTCGACTAAAATCCTATCGTGCATTCCCGTTCCGCATCCTAAATCCAGAACAGTCGATGCGCCCGGCTGTTCTCTCTCTATTAAACTCTTTACGTATAGCGCTTCTTCCCTGTAATTTTTATCCCGATACAACAGGTTGTAATATTGGGCATAGTCATCAAAAATCAGATTTTCATTTTCACTCATATTTTTCATTTAATTAGTTGCATATTCATGAATTAAGTTGCAGATATATTGGATGGTTTCTTCTGTCAGATTACTCCCTGAAGGAAGATAAAATCCATTTTGAGTCAAATAATCCGAAGCGGGATATTTTTGTGAGCAATCGCATCCATAAGACATCAGAGCGTGTTGATTATGCATCCCGTTAAAAAAAAGACGCGTATCAACGCCATTTTCTTTTAAGTAGGAAATTAACTGATCGCGGGTTCGTCCATATTCAGGATCAACAACAATCCCGTTCATCCAACTCACCGATAAACAGTCCGGAAGAATATACTGGAAGCGAATTCCCGAAGTTTTTGCCAACTGTTTTCTGTATCTTTGATTATTTAACATACGCTTTTCTCTATACTCATCCGCTTTTTCCACCTGGGCAAGTCCGATAGCGGCAACAACATTCGACATACGATAGTTAAAACCAATATCATTGTGCGTATAATTTCGATTCCCATCCAATGGAAAACAAACATTTTTATAGTATTTGGCTTTTTTATGTAATTCCTCGTTATTGGTCACCACCATTCCTCCTTCTCCGGTAGTAATATTTTTATTCGCAAAAAAACTGAACGAAGCAATGTCAGAAAAAGAGCCTGCTTTTTTATTTTTATATTCAGCTCCGTGAGCTTCCGCCGCATCTTCGATAATGAATAGATTATACTTCTTTGCCAGCAAACTGATGTCATCCATATCGCACATTTGACCAAAAATGTGCACAGGCATAATCGCTTTGGTTTTATGCGTTATTTTCTCTTCAATTTTTGTAACATCCATATTCCAAGTTTGCGGATCAGCATCAACAAAAACCGGAACTGCTCCCGTATAACATACTGCAAATGCAGATGCAATCATGGTAAAAGTCGGAATAATCACTTCGTCGCCTTTCCCGATGCCTAAAGCGACCAAAGCTAAATGAAGGGCGACTGTTCCATTACAAACGGCAGTTCCATACCGGCAATCACAGTAAGAGGCAAAATTTTCCTCAAAAGCAGTAACATATTTCCCTGCCGAAGAGATCCATCCTGAAGTGATGGCATCTGTTGCATATTTCAGTTCATTCCCTGATAATAAGGGTTCGCAGACAGGAATAAAATTTTCCATATTGTTTATTTTATCTTTATTGATACTTCATCGTCTGCAGGTACGTCAAAACGTTCTTTATCCATTTCACCGCAGTATGGACCTTGTTTAACTTCAATCATTTCCGATGGTTCCAACATATAAAAACCATGTCCGCCGTGAGCAAGAAGGATTACATCTCCTTCAACAATTATTCTGCTTTCCAAATAATTTCGATTTTCATCATAAAAATCTACTCTGACTTTTCCACTCTTAATAAAAAGAACTTCCTGTGTTAACTCGACTTTTCTTTCAACCAGTTTATGGATATGCGGCATTATCCGGTAGCCTTTAGGACGATTCATATATCCTAACTGTTGAGAAAAATTTTCAGGAGTAAAAAAAGTTATACTTTCATTGCTGAAATTACGGCGAATGATTATCCCCAATAAAAGATTGTTGTTTTTAATTTGCTCTACCATAAACATTATTTTTAATAGGATTAACGAATATATTATTTTAAAAAGAGATTTGAGATATGATCATTTTTTGCTTCATCTCCATGCAAATAACTTTTTTAGTCGGGAAACGATTTTCTTTTTCAATCTTGTATAGCGAAAATAGTGAATAAAAGCATCACGTGCTTCTTTGCTTTCTTTTATTTCTATTTTACTTAATGTGATGGGAGTGGCGGATAACTCTGTGTTAAATTCATCACTTTCGCCGCAATTAGTGCCACTGCCTTCGTTTCCGCTATTGAAAACCAGTGATCTACCGGGATAAAGCGTTAATTTGTTATTCATAAAAGCGGAAGCATACCAACGTATCGCCCAAGAACCAACAGCTCCTTTTACCTGTTTTTTAAGCATTTTTGTATAAGGATAACTTCCATTATAATCAAAGTTCCATTCTAATTTTTTCGCAATTAATTCGTCTAATAACTCTTGTCCATTAACATTAAAAATATCCCAGCCTCTACGCCACGTTCCCCAACCCCAACAATCTGCACCTCTAATAAAAAAAGTTTCCGGCATTTTTTTATTAACAGGATAAAGATAACCGTGTATACTAATCACATCTTCTTGATTTTCATACAGATTCATTGCTTCATTCATAAAACGAAGAAAATAAGGTGAAGTCAGCAAATCATCTTCCAATACGATAATTTGTCCGTATCTGCCGACAACATCAGACACTCCATCGATAATACTATTCGCTAACCCATAATTTGTTTCTCGTTCAATAATTTGAACGGATTTAAAACCTGTAATGGTCTTCAAATATTGTCGGGTATCGTTTACACCCTTAGTTGCATTATCATTTTTCGCAGCATCAGAAAAAATAATCAGATCACTTTCATCTGCAAATTCATTTAACAGCAGCGCCTCAATTGTTTCTTTTGTATGTTGAGGCCTATTGTATGTAAATAAAGCAATTGGAGCTAATTTCATATTATAATTTTCCATGTATTAATAAAGAATAAATACTTCTCATTTTACGATTATTTTTTATTTAATTTATAACGGCTGCAAACAATTTATGTTGAAGCTGCACTATTTTGTAATTTGGATTTGCTTCCAATATTATTTTTTCCAACACTTCAGGATCGTCCGGAAGATGATATGTGCATATTGCCAATTTTGGAGCAAATGTTTTCAATATATTAGTTGCTCCTTTTAGCATATCTCGTTCAGCTCCTTCAATATCGGCTTTAATGAAATCTACGCGTTCTAATTTGTTTTCTTCAATAAATCTATCAAGCGTGGTAATACTGATTTTTTCTTCAGTAGATTTTTCATTTTTGATAATAAGCGAATTGCTGCCACTATGATCTTTATTTGTAAAAATATTTATTTCACACTCCTCACTGCCTAATCCTTTTTTTATAGGATGTATTTCTCCTTTATTTATTTTTGCTGTTTTACATAATAAATGGAAAGTTTCTTCCACAGGTTCAAAAGCGTATGTGTTTGCACCTTTAGAAGCGGCATAGGCGCTAAAATCTCCAATCCAGGCGCCGGCATCGATCACTACATCATTTTTAGAAATCGTTACATTAAACAAGTCTTTTTTATAACCATAAGGACCTTCTACCATGTGCTTGTCCAATTTGTCAATAATGGTCGAGTCGTGATTGTCGTTATAAAAACAAGGTACCAAAAATGTGTCGTCAAATACCATGGAGGCTAAAGAGTAAAAAGTCTGTTTATCTGAAGAAAAGTCAGGGAAAATAGCTCCATTGATTTCAAAGTAAATACCTCCTTGAGAATTTATCCTTTGCCATCTCTTTTTAAATGTCTTGATCACAATGTTTTGATGCCAATTTAAAAAAGTAGCCGGAGCAATATTCAATTCGCGAGCAAGCCCCTTGAAGAAGTACGAGAACGCCACGAGAAACGTCCAATGTTGATAGAAAAATCCATCTAATGTGTGCTTTAGTAATTTCATTTTTTTGCTTTAATAATATTTTTTTGTATTATATCTATTGGCCTGTCATAAATTTTGGAAGCTAAAAAAGAATATGAACTTTGAAAGGAACCATAAATTTTCTTCGTTGTAGCGAGTGTATATAATTCGATTAAAGCGTCAATAACGCCATCCTTTGTATTTCGTTTTAGATTATATTCAACCGTTATGATTCGATGTCCAAATATGTTAATTAAATTTTTCTTTTCTTCCGGCGAATCGGACGCAACATAAAAATGAGCATCAGGGTCCGTTGCTATTTCCTGTTGTATCCTTTCAATAAATTCTGACAAAGGACTTTGCATTATAGCAGAAGTGAGGTCGGCTCTACGAATATGTATTCCTATTGTATTAGGGGAAAGTAATTTTAGCTGCTCATTTATTTTTCTCTGAATTGAATTGATAGGAGAAAGTAGATTTACATAATTATCATAAAATTGTTGGCAATGAAAAAGGTAAAGTTTATTCGCGCTTGCATTAATATTATACCATTTTTCTACTGAAACATGCTCTTCGTACCAAAAATAAACCGCATCAAATTTCAATTTTTGATATAGTTTTGGAATGAAAAAATTACTTTTTATCGGTTTTGCATATTTGAAAAAATCCAAAAAACTCGCATCTTTAATTTCCACATTTTTTACAGTGGGCGGCAGTGTGAATAAATCGTGAAATCCGGCTCCCATTCCCCAATCTTTGAACCAGATTACTGTCAATTGTAGATTATAATTTTTTGCAAAAACAATGGCGGATGTAACAGCATAAATTCTATTACACAAACCTCCTTCCGGTACAAGCGTTAATTGTTTCACGAAATTATCCTATATTTTTGTTAACTCAAAAATTGCACAACCGAAACGACATCCACAATTATTTGCTATTTTCTCTTCTGAAATAATCACATTCTCATAAAATACATTGTTGTCATCAATGTATGAAAACGAGTTTATGCTGTAATAAGGAGCAATTAGTTCCAATAAATATTTTAAAGAAAACACACGATGTGCATGAAATTCCACGCGCTGTTTTCCAAAAGGTATGGAAAAATAAAATTTTCCATTTGTTTTGAGAATTTTATAAATATTTTGAAAGCCAATTAAATAGCCATCATAACAAATCGGATCTCCATACCGTCCTAAGCCAAAATGTTCAAGGGCGTGCAAACAAGAAATGGAATCTGTACTTTCTATATCTTCTTCACGAAATTGCATAAGATCAAATTGTTTGAACTTAACATTATGAATTGGACTATTCAGAGGTCGAATATCATAAACTTCTATTTCTCTATAAGAAGCAACATGGGCAACAAAACCCGATATATTACTGCCAATATCAATATGCCGGACGGGATTATTTTGATATATTCGTTGTGCCATATATAAATCCTGATAAAAATAATGAAATCCCAAAGATCCTGCATTATCCCTCTTGTCTTCATAGCAAGGGAAAAGACACCACGTAACCGGAAACGAAACGGACGATTTTATTCCTTGCTTTTTAAATAATCGCAGTTGTTTTTTTAAAACAAAATAATTGCTAAAAGAAACTGCTGTAATAGATAAATTTATTCCTGTGTAAAGATAAATATATCTGAATAATCGTCGCTTTGCTTTATCAAAAAAGTGCTGATCGAATTTCATATTATATTCTCCTTGTTTTCTATTTTTTGAAAAAGTTTATACAATACTCTAAACTCTCTTGAAATATCACCGAACGGCTTATTTTCATCACAAAGATATACAAAAATGCAGATATTATTATTTTTGAAGCAAACAATCCATAAATATTCTGAATATTTCTTGTTGCTACCCAAGCAATGAACAGGCAAATGACAGTTATTCCCAAATAGGGCAGGATATCTTTCAAAATATCCCTCAGTTTCAATCCGGTTAGTTTATGTACATATCTTTGCCATAACAACAAAGCAGCGAAGGATACTCCAATGTATCCCACCACCATCCAAAATAATCCCAGCGGATACAGACAAAGCACCGCAATCAATTGCGATAAACCGGTTAAAATGGTTAATTTCATATAAATATCCGAT
>Ga0123357_10011746_pt1 | contig 11254 bp, 8 predicted proteins | sample TergutEmb28metaG_FD_89873 | JGI IMG/M metagenome (GOLD analysis project Ga0123357, IMG submission 89873) | Embiratermes neotenicus P4 segment gut microbial communities from Petit-Saut dam, French Guiana - Emb289 P4 | ecosystem: Host-associated > Arthropoda: Insects > Digestive system > Gut ... | reverse complement strand
TGTGTTTATAATGTTTAAGAAAATAGAGAATCCCGCCGCATGTGAAATGCGGCCTGTAATCCGTTTCTTGAATGCAAAGAACATGACACCGGCTGAAATTCATCGTCAGCTTTGTGACGTGTATGGAGAACATGCCATGAGTAGTTCAATGGTACGGAGATGGGTGCGACTGTTTAATGAAGGACGCAAAAATGTGCATGATGATTCGCGAAGCGGCCGACCTTCTGTGGTGAATGAAGATTTGGTGCGTGCAGTTGAAGCGAAGATTAGGGAGAACAGACGATTCACCATTACGCCACTGTCCCTGCATTTTCCTCAAATTTCACGGTCACTTCTTCACAAAATTGTTTCTGAGGTCAAAGAAGACGTTACCACTTGCTTTGCATCGCAGGCGGCATCATTCTGCGATGAAGGGATACAAAAACTGGTGCAACGCTATGACAAGTGCCTCAACAATTGTGGAAACTATGTCGAAAAGTGGTGTACAGTATGTACATCAAATGGCAATATACGTGGCTTGTAATATATATATATATATATATATTTTTAATAGCCCATCGGAACTTACTTTCTGGATAACTCTCGTATATCAAAGTGTACCATTTCACTGAGAAACATTTGCGTTCATTAGGTAAACGAACGCTTCTCGATTAATTAAGGATTAAGCTCAAATAAAACTTACTGTTTGAGGAGACAGAAGGCAACGTTTGAGCTTAATACCGCGTGCACACGAGGACTGAAGTGGAGGTACAGGCATAAGTGTGTGTACGTATAGGATTTGCCGGTGGTTTTAATGGTTGGAAGCTTAGAGGAACGGCTGTATATGTCCAGCCAGTTATCTGGTCAGACGGTCCGATAATAAGTACTGGGTATAACCTTGGGTATATGGGCGTGACTCCCACAGGAGTTATAACTTGCAATCTACTGCAGGTTCAGGTCCCACCCCACCCCTCTTACTTTTAGCCCCATAGGGACTCGTTAAAACACGCTCTCACTTCCTCACTTCTGCACAGAAACTTGCCACCTAATATATCTGTTGAATTTCTTGTTCTGGTGTTCCTGTAAAATTTAGAGAATTGTCGTAGTCGATGGAGAATATTTTCACTGGTTCAACGATTTTAGGGGATGAAATTGTTTAGTTGCGTCATTCAACATTTATGAGGCCGGAAATCATTCTTTTTCTTTCTTCTGCAGGGGAATAAAAAAAAAATATGGGATCAATAATACTCAACCAACTCTGTCCAAGAGATTCCTTCTTGAGAAGCCAATAGTCCTTCACCTACTCAATATCTTCTCCGCCTATTAAAGAAAAGATAGTTTATGTAAATATTTAGAGGATGGAAAATGTTTCTCAAAATTGAAAATTTACGGAATTGTGAAGATATTATGTAAAGTATGGAGACTGAAATAAATGCGTCAGACTTGAATTTCTGATGGCCGTGAATATAAAACTTGTTCTTATGTATATAACGCTATGTAGTTTTCTTAAATATACTTCTAAGCGGATTACCAACACTTTGATTGGATCAGCCACTGTATGGATATGGAAATTATGATACACAAATTTGTTATCTATGTTTGTTTCGGGAATAGAAATAATTTTATTAGGATCAGTAAATTTTGGAGGATAAAAAGAATTCGAATCCAACATGTTTGGGGCCTGGAAATATATTGCTTAAGTTGGTAATTAATAATCTGGACGAGGAAGTCATTTAGTTTGGAAGCATTAGATGGCAAATATTTGGGCGGAACTAATAGTTTTAATGAAATTCAAGATTTAGTCTGTCTCGTATCTGAATTCTCAGCCTTGAACGACATTTAAGTAGGTAGGTTTCACCCTTTTCATAGGCCACGAAGGCCCTTTGGGTGAATAGAGTTATAGTTCTACTCTTTCTAGGACCTCGGCCCTAGATGGGAGTGGAGGGTGAGCCCCACGTCCCGGTCAACTCTACCCCCGATAAAGACCTGGTACCCATTTTACAGGAGGCTGGTTGCGCCCAAGGCCTGGTTTGGACGGGTGGAAAATCCCGCCCCCGCCAAGATTCGATTCCCGGACTGTCCAGTCCGTAGCCAGTTACTATGCCGACTGAGCTACCCGGCTCACGAAACGACATTTTAAAAGCCATTAATTTTATTTCAATTACGAGAAAGTTGAGAAGGCAGTGACCAATGTAGTACATGGAAACAGAGAAGTTATTGGACATTAATTTGTGTTCAGAATTTGGGAAATTGAAATGACTTTTTGACTTCTTTGACGTAAGACCAACGACGCGGGACGCATAATGATTTCAGAAAGGAGAAACGTGGTGAATTATGGCGATTTTATTTATCTAACTATGCAAAGTTATATTTTTTTAAAACTGAAATGAAAAGTTCGGACCTAATGTTTCTTCGTCTAGTTAAAATTGATTAACCCCCTCCCCCCGGAGTTTTCTTCATTATAATTTAAAATACGTTGCATAAATCCATTTGAATACAATTTAAAAACTATTTTAAAAGCAAGTTTTGAGGTTCTCGCAGCGGTATAGCTCAGGATTCCATTAATCTTGGATATGATACTGAGTCACTGGGTAATGGGTTACCGACATTTCGAGTCAAACTAATCTAATCATCTTCCAGGTTATAAACAGCCAAGCAGAATATTTTAGTTCTTGAAGATTAAGAAACTAAGTAGCCTCGAAAACTCGGTGTCGGATTACCCAGTGACGTGGAGTCATAACCCTGCAAAATATACCGCTCAATATTTGTAAAATATCAGCATTTAGGGTTGTTAGTTTTTGGGTGTAAAGTATGGTGAGAAGAGCTCGATTGGAAACAAACTAGACATTTATTTATTCCTCGTATAGCACAAAATTTTGTTGAAATTAGCTAAGAGTCCTGACGAGTTATTTACATTTTAATAATATGTCGCCACTCTCCTAAAGACTGAGCGCCACATTCCTGAAGGTAGGAACCTTGAACATTATGCAACAAAACAAAAAACAAACTTTAAAATAGGAATTCAAAATGAACGCCGATCAGCCCACCGCCTCACCCTATATCACCGTGAGAGGCGTGACAGTGAATAATTACAGAGCGTTTTAACACTAACGGCGTCATAATCACGTAAACATTTTATCCGTCCAGGTTACAATTTTTAAACAGCTTTAATTGAATCAAATGTTATATTATAAATCATAAACATGAGTGAGTCTCGCTGTTTGGTGTATAACTTTGCCTGGAAATGGTAAAATAATTAGCTGAACCTGTAGCGATGGCGAATGAACGTTCCAGTCAACACACAAAGGAGATCTGCATTATTATATTGAAAAATATAAAATGTTAGCATTGGCTGTGGACATGACTGATTGGCTTGTGTGAATACAATAGTGGAAATTGCCGGGGGAGGGTTGGTGTTGGGGGTGGTGGGGGGAGAGGGTAGCTGTCACATGAAACCATTTCGTTAGTGTAGCTTCGGTAACTTCTATAATTCCAACAGATTGCCTACAACTGTCTTTATATCGCTCTGTAATAAAGCTTATTTGTGGGTCGGGTAGCTCAGTCGGTATAGTGACTGACTACGAGCTTGATGGTCCGGTATCGAATCCCGGTGGGGACGAGATTTTTCGCCCGTCCCGACCGGCCCTGGGACCCACCCAGCCTCCTGTAAAATGGGTATCGGTTCTTTCCCGGGGGTAAAGTGCGGCCGGGGCTTCCTGCTGACCACTCACTCCCTTTTATTGCCGCGATCATGGAAGAGTAGAGCTATAACTCTACCCACTCTCTGGGCCACACCGGGCCTGTAAAGAGAACAATTTACCTTTTTTTTTTAATACGGCTTATTTGACTTAGAATAACAATGCGAGTTACAATTGCGAAAGCGTTCTGAAAAATAAGTTTCTGGACACTCAAACAAGTAATTATAAACAAATATTAAAATGAAATTTATAATATAAATACATAAGTCTAATTAAACTATTTGTTTTACGTCTTCCTTGCATAAAGACAAATGGTCCCGGTCCTTTAATTAGTGGACGCATTTGACAGTATTGGCTGCTATTATGGTCAAATAAAGGAGAATTAAGTTGGCGGGGAATGTAACACGCACGGGATGCTGAAGAATTGCTAACACAATTATGTTGGAGAAACTTGAAGGAAATAAATCATCTGAGAATGTAAGGCAGTATAATATTAAAGCAGATCTCAAATACGTACGTTATGAATTTTAGGTCGTGTCACTCTTAAATAGCGTGGTTAGTCGCCGGCCTCTTAAAGCAGAGGCTCGGGTTCGAGCCCAAGTTAGTAAATATTGGATTTGTGGTAGATAACATGTAATGGAACAGGTTTTATCCGAGTACTTCCGTTTTATCCTGTCAGTATCTTTGCTCGAATACTTCATACTCATTTACTCATCACCGAGGTTACATAATCTTAGCAACTGACAGCATCCTCAAACTTCCACACCAGTTTGTGGATTAGATTCATCTGGCTCAGGATAGAAATCAGCGATAGGTAGTGGAATTACTTTTCTTGTCCTTCATTGTGTGGTTCAGGCACTCGGCTGTTGCTGTACATCTCAACTTGCTTTGTGTTCCATGTTTCTTTTCCCATCAAGTTTTAATATTTACAAGTTATGATATTTGAGGGTTGTTTGAACGTGCATCTTATCATGAAATAAAGTGAAATGCCAGCTTGATGCATCAATGTAAATTATTGAAATTTCCTCAGCTCGACATGTTTCGGGTGCATACGTCCATCATCAGGAGAATTAGATGTTGAGTTGCAGCGTGTGGTTTTCTGCACCGAGCTAAGGAAACTTCAATAACTTACATTGATGCATCATGCTATGATATGTGCGAGTTTCATTCACTCTTTCTATTGGGAATTGCATGATTAGCTGAAGGCAGGTTAGATTCTCAAAACGGACTCTGCTCAGACAGAGTCAGTTCGTAGTTCTACATACTTCGTGTATTTTGCTCTGTGTCCCACAATTTTTCTGAAGTGTGAAAATAAGTATCTCCATTCCTTTCCTTTCATTCCTTACTTTATCTGTTCCATTGCGGTACTCCACACTCGGTAAATATTTCATCTCTTCTGTCTGAATATTTCTACGCTTACTTTATTTCGGAAAGCAAATTCCACTACAATATAAGAGCATCAGCACCACAAAAGTGTTATAAAATTTTAAATCCTTTCTCTTTAATTTTTTTATACTTTCAGCGCCCTTGCGTCTTTCCCTCACAGACCTTAATATTCATCATTCGGAAATCTTATATTTCTAAAACTTGCAAAAACGGCCCTTTCAAAACAACTGTAGCTCATGATTTGCTCTACTTTACACACATTGATTTTTGAGTCCCTAGTTTCTAATTCCGAAAGAAACATTTTTTTGTCAGGTCCGAAATAAAACGTACTCAATTCACGCAACTAAGGCATAATTTTCTGTCAATTGCTGGTGTTTTATTTTTTGTTTAAAGTCGTTAAACGGTACTTCAGTTACGCACAGTGAGAAACGCGATTTATAAACCCACCAAATATTAATCGGATGATCACGTCAAGAAGGATGTGACACATATATGAGAATGCAAAAGTATAAAGAGCTTTGGCGTGGAAACCTGAAAGACAGAAGCCACACGGTGGCCTAGTTGTGGAAGACAGGTTAAAATGAAAATGGATGTTGGTTCGAAGGGCGTAGACTGAATTAATTTTTTCTGAGGATAGCAAGGTTTTCGTTCACTTTTTCTTCATATTTGGAAGGTCTACAGTTAAAACAAAGTCTAAACTCATAATTCTCTTCGAGTTTCTTTATTGTGGATATATGTGTAGGTACTTCCAGGCAAGACAAAGTACAGTTACTCAGCTTAAGTCACCCTGCAATTCATCACTCACAAACCGCGCTGATTTACACCGACTTGATTACTGAGGGGTTAAATAACTTTTGACTAAATAAGGAAAAACTGTTGACATATTTTCTGCAAGACATTTCTGTATCTGTCTATAAAAACATAAAAAGTAAGATTTTCGATCAAAATAATACTTGGTACAGAGAAATAATAATTGTTCATGCCTGTCATGGGTACAACAACAATTTTTATTACTACCAGCTTCCAATATACTGTATATCAATATCCCTCACATTTATACAACTTCACCAAAAAATGTATACAGTGTAACCATCTGACTCTTTTACACCACGTCAGCTGTATATAAAATTGAATGTTATATTACTTTGTTTGATTCCCTGATGGCGGTTTCTTGCGGACCGAAACGTATAGCAATGTTCAGTGTGATATTGTAATGCAATTATCTAAGGAACATGTGTGCGCAATTTGTTGGTTTAGTGTCGTGAATCTATTATCAATAATGAACGGAATTACCAACATAATGATCAATTTTCCTGCAAAGGGATTAACACGCTGCCACACACACACACACACACACACACACACACACACACACCTTCTTCTAACCTCTGACCTCACAATCCCCAGAGGCCAACCCACGTCCCCAGTACGCAACTTGACACGCCCCCCGACATCGTACATCTAAATTAAAGCTACTTTAATGAGAGATTATCACCCCGGTTAATATAAGATTATCACCTTAAGTTTGGGTCCTGGGAATTCTAACCCCTCCACTTTCTCTTAACACGTGTCTCTCTCCCTGCTCCTCTCAGTGCCACCATAATCTCTAGACAAGGCTGTACACGTTTGCATGACGTAATAATGGATGAAACATGTTTTCTCAAGATGGTAACACTGGAAAGTAGTTTCGGAGGGTCCATATAAAGTAAGATAGTAAGTCACCCCATAAATCAGGCAGCGATGGGAAGTTAATCTCACTTGCAATATACGTTGCCACCGAACAATATTGGGGTTGCAGTCCATGTTTCCCCAGCAGCCCGATCTTCCACCCCTATTTGTCTTGGTGAGTGTGAATGACTGCATTGCAACTGTCCCCCATTGCAATGTTCAATATTTGTCACACAGCATTGATAATACTTACAAATCCCCTATTCCAGTGGGAGAGCCCGGATAGCTCATTCAGCATAGTCACTAGGCTATGACCAGGCAACCTAGGAATTGTGGTTCCATTCTTGACAGAAGCAAAAAGATATTTCTCTTACTCTAAGAGCCCAAACTGGCCACGGGGCCCACTCAGACTCTTTTTTTTTTTTTCCTTCAGGGGTAAAGCGTCCAGTGGGTGAAGCTGAGCACTCACCTCCATCTAGTGTCGAATTCAAGAAAGAGAAGTTTTATCCCCAACTCCCTTATGGTTTTATCCCATAGACCATTGTTTCTCAACCTTTGTGAGACCGCTGCCGGTAAATTCTTTTTTCATAAGACGAGGGCCCGGTCCAAAGAGATTTACTCGTCAGTACCTTTCCAATTTTTTTTAAGTTCATACATTAAGCTAACACAAGTATTAATAATTAATTATGGCATAATCATAAAGAGTATTATTACACTTATGTGTACGGTGTGGCATGTTGACAAATATAAAATTGCATTAAAATAGTTATCAACTCCAGGAGAATCCCTCGCGGCCCGGTATAATTGATACTAGGGCCCGGTACCGGGTCGTGGCCCGGCGGTTGAGAAACACTGCCATATACAGCTTTAAGTTTACCTTATGACAGTGCTGCCCACAAGATACTCCGTGGGCAGAAGCTGGTCCGTGGCATCTGGCAGTCATATACACTGAACATCCATATAAATTTTCACCCTGCTTTTCGGTCACTCTCCTACTCGTACTTGTGGGACGTATTGTGAAGTGCAAAGACAGACCCAGAAGCCTGGCTATTCACATTTTTACAGTCCCATCTTTTCATCGGGAACTCATTAGCCAGTCTTCATTAATTCACTCGCAATACGTGCTTTGTACTATATCCTATCTCAAGGGAAAACAGTCCTATTTGAAACAAATTCCGCGAACGAGGGAAGGATAAATCACGTTTACAGAAAGAAGACCTTTGTTGCGTTGCGTTGCGTTCTACCAGCATTTTCCTGTTTTAAACTTGTTCGTTCGCCTTCCGTCGAAGATAAACACAAAACTCCAAATTGCTAAGGTTTGATGGAAGAGTGGTTTATATCTCATAGAAGTATGTACAAATCGAAGAATGGAAGACAAAATATTGTGAATTGATAAACTCCAGGCCCTGCAGTGTTTATACGATCAGTTATTAGTTGTCATAACTTAACTACATGAGGCACGCAGAGATGGAGCGCAGATATTGCAAGTACAGCATCTTCCAATAGTTGTGACTTCATAGACAGCCCATGGTTAACTGACGATATCAGAATCAGAAACTCAAACTGTACCTACGCAACAACGTAGACACCGTACATATTGATAATTATCACCACAAGTAAAGCGATGCTAAAATGGGTAGTATACAAGTTCCTGAGTCCACAGAAATAACAAGATACTAGCAAAATCATTTAAACTTTTGACGATTCTTCAGTAGAGCCTGCGTACTGCTTGGCAACGTAAAATGTAGTATTATCATTAAGCAACTACCATAGAAAATTTAAATAACTGCTACTGTTATATACTAGCTGATTATTGATTGCCGTTACGCTATATATAGGGTGTTTCAGGAGGAATAGTAAATATTTTAGGGGGTGGTATTATGGACAATTCCGAGTAAATAAGTTCATATAACATGTGTCCAATTTTCAATGGGTGTGAAGATACAGCTGTTTGAAGTTGGCGCTTACAGAACAGATTTTTGTCTGTGAGGATAGATGAAACGAGAAGTCTACAAAGAAAAAGTAAACACAAGAGAAGAAATGGTCGCTCGCATTATGAACAGTGCTGCCCTCATAAAGCAAGAACGCCAAGACGACCTCAGAAGAGCTACACGTACTGTTGCCAAGAGGGTTGAAATTTGCATTGAAGTCGATGGTGGGATTTTTGAACGCTGACTTCGAACTGTTGCAATTTATTGAGATCATTTACATAACCAATAAATGCAATCAATACGTCATTTGTCTTTCCTTCGTACCTTTTGTCAGGCTTTTTATGCGTATCTCCACACCCACTGAAAAATTAGACACATGTTTATATGAACTTATTTACTCGGAATAGTCCATACTACCACCTCCTAAAGTATTTACTGTTCCTCCTGCAACACTCTGTATGTATAGAAGGCACTACAAATGATAAGACACACACTAAGATTAGCAAGGAATTTCTGCTGATTTATCACCATTATTCTGGAAATACGGTACATATATAAACTACCTGAATTGCAAAGCCCTTTTGCTAATAAGAAACAGAAAATAAATGAGAGCCATTTCTAACCAAGCCGTTTTTTTTTTCATGGAAATATAAATTAACCCGCATTGGCCAAACAAAGAAACAAATTTCAGTAAAAGCGTTTAGTAATCATGCAGTCTGTAGATGGCAGCAGCAGTGAATTACAAGATGTAGTGTCCTCATAATTAATTTGCTTACTATATCTGTAGAGTTTCTGCCCCAAGGAACATCATGTTTTTTAAAGAAACCAGCATACGTCACATGGCGTCACGCGATATGCGGGACAGTTGGTAGAACTGGTGTAATGTCAGGCACAATGATAGATTAGGTGACAGGTGCCACAAAGGGCAAGGGGTTCTACATCACGCGCAATACAATGCAAATGCTCACGTTAAGCCACTGCATGAAATGTAACTTCACAACAGTAAATTAAAATTTGTCACAACTTTGCAGGTGAGACCAGATTGCCCTACCGCTCACACAAATTTTATGTTTGGTCACTCATATTCGCTGTAGAGTCCCATAATTCCACTTCAGGTGCATGTCCGAATCTTCCAATAGTTCGTCATGGTCTCCTCTCTATAAGTTAAAGAGAACAGTGGCCGACGCTATTTCGATCGAATGCGGCGTTGAAGACTGACATTACCCGGTGTTAGTGTGACCGCCCATCGTTGGTATAATAATATAAAAACAACCAACTAGATGCAACAATGATAGTTTATTAATAACTTCAATCAGCTCAACATGTTTCGGGCGATAGTTTCGTCCATCCTCAGGAGCACTAGACTGTGTTTACAGCTTGTGGTATAATGCACCGACGATGCTGCCTGCTAGCAGCATCGTCGGTGCATTATACCACAAGCTATAAACACAGTCTAGTGCTCCTGAGGATGGGCGAAACAATCGCTCGCAACATGTTGAGCTGATTGAAGTTATTAATAAACTATCATTGTTGCATCCAGTTGGTTGTTTTTATATTACTGACATTATTTTCTGCAGGGAAACTAAATTTTGGTTCAGGTAGGGGGAAATAAGACGAATACAATAAATTTTTATTTGAGGCTTGGATTGAAGAGATAAGCATGAAAAACCTCGATGATGATGGGAGTGCACTATACTTAAAATACTCTGGAGATTATATACTGGATTATTTGGCTTAAGACAAGGACCAATGTCGGGCCTAAATCAATAAATTAATTTTACGTAGAACTGTAGGTTGAGACTTGTGATATGCAATATATATTGTCACTTAATTGTTCACTTTACTTAAAAGTTTGTTACTCTGCGAGAGCTTATATCCTTCAGCCATTTCAAGACACACATTCATTCAGTGGGCACACTTCATTTTTGGACACTGAATAACTTGAATAAAAGTTAGCGAGTTCCGTAAAATGTGTATCTTATACGTATCTCATAATATCGCTGAAGAAAATTTCATTTTTCAGAACCAAACTACCTTCAAATTCGAAGAAAAATGAAAAAATAGTCTACCTTTGCTTAGATGCTTCGTGCTTATTATTGTAGCAGGAGTTGAGTACAAGCGGGCACGGTGAATGGGAAAACGTTTCCATAATTTCGATTGACCAAACACATTTGAATAAGAAACGGGCAGAGGAAAAGAAGAAGGAAAGAAAGCGTGTTGAAACGAGATAGAAGAAAAGGGAAGAGTCAAGAGAAAGAGAGAGAGAGTAAATGAAAGAAAATAACGAAGAAATAAGAAAACATAAAAATGAAGAAAGAAGAAAAGTAGCATTTCTGTAGGCAAGATATTATGAGATGCCGATCCCAGTGGCCGCGCGGTCTAAGGCGTAGGTCTGCGGCCGCTCGCCTGCTGAGATCGTGGGTTCGAATCGCACCGGGAGCATGGATGTTTGTCTGTTGTGAATGTTGTGTGTTGTCAGGTAGAGATCTCGGCGACGAGCTGATCACTCGTCCGGAGGAGTCATACCGACTGTGATGCATCGTTGTGTGTGATCTAGAAACCTCAAGAAGGAGGAGGCCATGACCCGCGTTG
>Ga0123357_10011745_pt1 | contig 11255 bp, 1 predicted proteins | sample TergutEmb28metaG_FD_89873 | JGI IMG/M metagenome (GOLD analysis project Ga0123357, IMG submission 89873) | Embiratermes neotenicus P4 segment gut microbial communities from Petit-Saut dam, French Guiana - Emb289 P4 | ecosystem: Host-associated > Arthropoda: Insects > Digestive system > Gut ... | reverse complement strand
TGATGCTTTCGATGCCGTCGGTGAGGACGGAGCCGGCGATGCCGCGGAGGCGGAACTGGGGGGTGTCGTCGGCGTAGCGGGTGTAGCCGATGTTCATGCCTGAGTCGTCGCCGTCGCCGACGTCCATTTCGGCGTTGCCGGCGTAGTTGAGGATGTCTTCGACGGTGGCGGCACCGATGTCGGAGAGGAATTCTGGTGTGAAGGCGGAGATGGAGGCGGCGACGTCGCGGAGGGGTGTGTTGATGCCGGAGCCGCTGGTGGTGTTGGCGGCGCCGTAGCCTTCGTCTTGTTCGCCGGAGACTCTGAAGGTGTCCATTTGGACGACTTCGTCGTCGGATTTTGGATTTTGGATTGTGGATTTTGGATTGGGCGCTGCCGCGCCGGTGCCGGTGGTGACGTCGGCGGTGGTGAGGCGCGAGCCGGCGGTGGTGGTGGCGGTGGCGAGGGTGTCGTCGTTGGCGGGGCGCGGCTGGGGGAGTTGCTGGGAGTAGGAGGAGGGAAGGAGGAAGAAGGAAGAAAGGAGAAGAGCGGTGTGGATGAGGTGGTGTGTTTTCATGGTGGAAAAAGGTTAAGGGAAAAGGTTAAGGTTAAGGGGCGGGGCGGAAGGCCCGCGCTCCCAGCGGGGTTTACCACATGTGGCGGAAGCCGGCGGAGAAGGACCAGGGTTTGATGTAATATTTGGACTGGCTGGTGTCGAAATCGGCGTAGATTTGGTTGGTCTTTTTGAAGAGGCAGGAGACGCCACCGCCGGCGGCGGCGTAGAGGTCCTGGATGTAGGGGTCGAAGGCCACGCGGTTGTCCGGGTCGGCGGGGAGGGTCACGTAGAGGCGGTTGCGGGTGGTCCACTGGCCGCCGCCGTGGAGTTTGGCGTAGATGCTCCATGTGGCGTGTTTGGTTTCGAAGAGGCGGCCAAACCTGAAGCCGACGCGGCCGTTGACGGAGCTGCCGGCGGGGAGTTCGACGGTCATGCCGGAGCCGGTTTTGTAGGTGGCGCGGTGGAACATGACGCCGGCGAGTTGGGCTTGGGGTTCGAAGAAGAAGTCGTAGGGGAGTTCGAGGTTGGCGCCCAATTCGAGCGAGCCGCCGAGGGCCCAGTTTTTGCAGGTGGCGGTGGTGGATTCGCCGGTGGGGGAGGTGAGGGTGTATTTGTTTTTGAAGGAGTTGTATTTCACAACGGTGTCGAGGTAGACGCCGGTCTTGGTGCTGAAGAGGGTTTGGTAGATGCCGCCGTGGCGGCTTTCGCCGATGGATTGGTCGGGGGCGATGGAGCGGTCGGACTGGCCGTAGCCGAAGAAGATGCCGCCGTAGAGGTTGCGGTCGTTCCTGGCTTTGTTGATTTTGAAGTCGATGCCGGCATCGGCGCCGAGGTGGCGTTCGGCAAAGGGGGAGCCGGTGATGCGTTGGTTGAAGTTGTAGCGGTCGCCGTAGCCGCGCACCCAGACTTCGCGTCCGCCGGCGGTTTCGCGCGGTTCCATGCGCAGCTCGCCCATGCGGGAGGTGATGTTTTCAAGCTCGGCAAACCAGGTGAGGGGGAGGGCGGCGGCGGCGGCGTTGATGGCGGCGGCGGCGTTGCTCATGGCGCCGGTGCCGGTGACGAGGACGGAGGTGACGCCGGCGTTGGTGGTGGCGGTGATGGTGTATTTGTAGAGGCCGGCTTGGATCATGGAGTTGGTGTTGCTGATGGTGATGGTGGCGTCGGGGCTGTCGGGGGCGTGGATGAGTTCCATGGTGGCGAAGTATTGGGCGGGGAGGGCGCCGTAGTTGTAGAGGCCGAGGTTGAAGTTGCCGACGATGGGTTCGGTGACGGTGAGTTGGTCGGCGCGGCCAACGGCGAGGTTGCAGTTGAAGTAGAGGTTGCCGGCGCCGTCGCCTTCGTAAGTGAGGGATTTGATGGTGGCGTCCTTGAAGGCGTAGTGCTTGGTGCCGCCGGCGACGAAGCCGAGGATGCCGTTGTTCATTAGGATGACGTTGCCGAGGCGTTGGGAGATGGTGGCCATGACGAGCATGCCGCGGTCGACAATGAAGGTGCCGTCGGGCGAGTAGCTGGAGACGGCTTGGTTGTTGCCAAAGGCGGCGGCGGAGTTGAGGCCGCGGATGACGATGTTTTCGATGGTGGTGGCGCCGGAGGCGAAGTTGATTCTGCCGTTGGAGATGAGGAGGGTGCCTGAGCCTGCGACGGCGGTTTCGAGGGTGCCTTGGGAGGTGATGGCGAAGCTCTTGCCGCCGACTTCGCCGAGGGCGGCGTTGAGGCCGGTGGAGGTGGCGCTGATTTCGAAGGTGGCGCCGGCGGCGACGGTGGCGGTGAGGACGGCTTTCATGTTGTTGGGTGCGGGGGTGCGGTAGATGCCTTCGTCGACGTTCAGGCCGCTGACCGCGCTGTTGTTGACAACGAGGGTGCCGGGGCCGGTTTTGACGAGGGTGGCGCCGTCGGGGGTGGTGGCGGCGTTGCGGGTGACGTTGGCCCAGGTGGCGGTGATGCCGTTGTCAATGGAGACGGCGCCGTAGGTGGAGCGCACTTGGAGGTCGCCGGCGTAGGCGCCGGAGGCGCTGACTTGGAGGGCGCCGCCGTTGAGGGAGATTTTGGGCATGCCGGTGGTGACGGTGCCGAGGACTTTGGGGTTGGTGAGCTGGAGGGTGCCGCTGTCCACGCGGAGGTAGCCGGTGAAGTTGTTGGTGGTGTTGCTGAAGACGGTGGTGGCGTCGGGGGCGTCCACGGCGATGATGAGGCCGCCCATGAGGCGGGTGGCCATGGTGCCGGAGGAGACGTGGATGATGTCGTTGACGCCGGTGATGGCGCTGGTGGCGGCGTTGGCGCCGAGGATGAAGTTGAGGCCGGCCCAGTCGCTGGCGGTGGTTTCGTTGAGGGCGCCGGCGCCGATGAGGGCGATGGTGCCGCCGTTGAGGAGGAAGTTTTGGTTGATGTCGGCGGCGCGGTTGTAGCCGGAGATGGCGAACGAGCCGGTTGTGGCGACGAGGACTTGGGTGCCGCCGGTGGCGATGGTGGCGGTGCCGCTGGGGAGGGTGATGGTGATGCCGGGTATCGCATAGGCGCCGGCGGGGACTTCGATGGGGGAGCCGTTGGCGTCGGCGGTGGCGCCGGGGGTGGGTTTCGAGGCGCTGCCGGCGTAGGTGGTCGCCGGGAAGGTCATGATGGAGGTGTTGACGACGAGTTGCTCGCCGGTTTCGGGGTCGATTTGGATGGAGGTGCCGGTGACGGTGCTGGCGATTTTGATGGTGGCGTCGGGGACGGTGACGTCGAGGCCGTTGACGTTGTAGATGCCGCCGGGGATGACGAAGGTGGAGTTGTCGACGTCGAAGGGGAAGAGGGCGAGGTTGAAGGTGGCGCCGGAGGTTGTGGTGCCGGAGGTGTTGCCGGGGATGGCGAAGGAGGCGCCGGTGGTGGCGCCGGTGATGCCGCCGAGGCTGACGATGCCTTGGTTGACTTGGGTGATGCCGGCGTTGCCGGTGATGGTGGTGGAGAAGCGCAGTTCGCCGGGGCCGGTTTTGACGATGCTGGCGCCGGGGGCGGCGTCGTAATTGCCGGTGAGGGTGAGGATGTCGCCGGCGGCGATGGCGGCGCGGACGTTTCCGGCGTAGGCGAGGTTGTCGAAGCGGAACACGCCGGAGCCGGAGAGGATGGCGGCGGGGGCGAGGTTGGCGTCGGTGGCGGCAAGGGTGCCGCCGGCGAAGGCGAGGGTGGCACCGGAGGCGGTGGTGAGGAGGGGGGTGGTGGTGAGGTTTTTGCCGGCGAAGGCGAGGGTGCCGTCGTTGAGGTCGATGCCGCCGGTGAAGTTGTTGGTGGTGTTGGAGAAGGTGAGGGCACCGGAGCCGTTTTTGATGAGTTTGCCGGTGGCGCCGCCGGCGTGGAGGATGTCGCCGGTGGTTTGCTTGGGGTCGGAGGGGTCGGGGGCGATGAGGGAGTCGGCGGCGGCGATGATGGTGTCGCCGTCGATGTTGTAGCTGGCGGCGCCTTCGAAATACAGGTCGGAGACGATGACGGAGCCGCGGGCGATGGTGAGGTTGGGGGAGGCGGCGGGGTCTGTGTCGTCGAGGGTGACGCGGTCGCCGTTGCCGAAGACGGTGGTGGTGCCGGTTTGCTCGGTCCATTCGGCGCCGGTGAGTTGCCAGATGGAGTTGGTGCTGCCGGTCCAGTGGAGGATGCGGGAGCAGTCGCCGACGACTTGGAGGAGGAGGTCGCCGGTGGGCGCGCCGAGGGCGTCGGTTTCGCTGGAGAAGAGTTCGGCTTTTTGGCGGGCGTCGGGGTATTGGGGGATGTTGTTGATGGTGAGGGCGAGGTTGCCTTTGAGGGCGCCGATGTTGCCGAGGTTGTAGGAGCCGGATTGGTAGAAGGCGATGTTGAGGGTGCCGGTGCCGAGGAGGTTGATGGAGCCGTCGACGTAGAGGGCGTCCGAGGGGGTGGCGTAGTGGAGGCGGAAGCCGTCGGCGAGGAGGAGGTCGGCGTTGATGTGGAAGTCTTGGGTTTCGACTTGGTCGATGCCTATTTGGAGGGTGGCGCCGGAGGAGAGGGAGAGGTCGCCGGCGATGGCGCCGGCGCCGCCGAAGAGGGCGCCGGGGGCGATGTTTGCGGCGCCACCGAGGCTGGCGCGGGCATCCAAGAGGAGGGCGCCTGCGAGAACTTCGGTGTCGCCGGTAAAGGTGTTGTCGGTGGCGGTGAGGGTGAGGATGCCGGGGCCGGTTTTGGCGAGGGAGCCTTCGCCGGCGAGGGGGCCAGTGTAGGTGGCGTCGGGGGTTTGGTCGAAGGTGAGGGAGGCGGCGGGGGCGATGGTGATGCCGGGGGCGCCGGCGCCTCCCGCCCCGAGGCTGGCGGCGTTGCCGACGAGGGCGCCGGCGCGGATTTCGATGCCGCCGGCGAAGTTGTTGGCGGCGTTGGCGAGGGTGAGGGTGCCGGTGTAGTCAAGGGTTTCGATGGCGGAGGCGTCGTCGGTGGATTTCGCGCCGAGGATGAGTTTGCCGGTGGCGGCGGCGAGGCCGGAGAGGGCGCCGCCGGCTTGCGCGCTGGCGGCGGGGTCGGCGGTGATGGGGCCGCCGGTGATGGCGCGGTTGTCGGTGCCGCTGATGTAGAGGCCGGAGACGGAGACGCCTTCGGCGGTGTTGATGTTGATGGTGGCGGAGGAGGGGGCTTCGGTTTCGGAGCCGGAACTGGCGATGTTGATGATGTCGCCGGTGCGGTAGTAGGCTTCCGCGCGGGTGGTGGAGGTGAGGCCGGTGTCGGTGTCGGTGATGGTGATGGCGTGGTCCCAACTGGCGCCGCTCCAGGGGGCGTTGCCGGCGATGTCGGCCACGCCGGTCCAGGTGATGACGGAGTTGGTGAAGATGAAGTAGTCGCAGTAGAGTTGGAGGATTTTGCCGTCGTCGGAGAGTTGGAGGTGGTAGCCGTCGGGGACGTTGCCGTTGATGTTGAGTTTGTCGAGGGAGGGGAGGGCGCCGGCGCCGGCGCCGAGGGCGAGGAGGTTGAAGGTGTCGCCGTCTTTGGGCATGAGGGAGCCGATGTTGAGGAGGTTGATGCCGAGGGACCAGTTGTTGGGGTTGAAGGAGGTGGCGTAGGTGGAGCTTACGGCGAGTGTGAGGACGGAGTAGCCGGTGGTGGCGGCGAGGGCGTCGGTGAGGTCGAGGGCGATGGTGGAGCTGGCGGCGAGGTTGAGGGTGGTGACGGTGATGAGGTTGCCGCCGCCGGCGAGGAGTGTGGCGCCGTCGTTGAGGTTGAAGGTGACGTTATTGCGGGGTCTGTCGACGAAGGAGCCGGTGTCGGAGGAGATGATGGAGCCGGCGTCGACGGGTGTGGGGCCGTGGAAGGTTTCGCCGGCGCGGTAGAGGTGGAGGGTGCCTTCGTTGATGTCGAAGATGGCGGTGCAGAGTGTGGCGGCGTTGGCGGGGCGGAGGTAGGCGGCGCCGCCGAGGTTCCAAGCGCCGGCACCGTTTTTGGTGATGATGTCGGGGTGGTTTTGCTGGGCGAGGTAGAGATACATGGGGTCAAACATGTCGAGGAGGGAGTTTGGGTCGGTGTTGATGGTGAGGAGGAGGTCGTAGCTGTTGCTGAGGTAGAGGCCGTTTGGGCCGGCGGAGGAGGTATTGCCGGCGATGCGGGCGATGTTGCCGGTGGTGGTGTTGATGGTGAGGGCGCTGTTGTTGCCGCTCATGAAGATGGCGCCGCCGTTGGCGCCGGTGATGTTGTCGTAGAAGGAGGCATTGGTGAGGGTGAGGGTGGAGGGGGCGGCGAAGTCGATGGCGCCGCCATTGCCGCTGGCGCTGTTGGCGGTGAAGGTGGCGTTGGCGATGGAGCCGGAGGCGCCGGTGTTCATCCAAAGGGCGCCGCCGGCGACGGAGGTGTTGCCAGTGAAGGTGACATTGTTGAGGTCAAAGGTGGGGGCGAGGCTGCCGGTTTGCTGGATGGCGATGGCGCCGCCGCCGGTGGTCCGGGCGGTGTTGTTGGCGAAGGTGGCGCTGTTGACGATGACCCTGCTGCCGGCGGTGTTGGCGAAGATGGCGCCGCCGATGCCAAGGGCGGTGTTGGAGGCGAAGAGGACGTTGGAAACGTCGAGGGTGGTGCCGCCGGCTGTGCCGCCCATGAGGGCGATGGCGCCGCCGTTGGAGCTGTTTTGCGCGACGTTGTTGGTGAAGGCGCTGTCGCGGATGGTGAGGGTGGCGCCTTGCTCGATGGCGATGGCGCCGCCGTTGCCGCCGCCGGTGTTGTTGGTGCGGTTGTTGGAGAAGGTGGCGCCTTCGATCGTCGCGCTGGCTTGCTGGTTGATTTCAATCGCGCCGCCTTTGGCGTAGGAGAGGTTGGAATCGAAGATGAAATTGCCGCGCGCGCCGGTGTCGGGGTTGGCGGGGGCGGCGAGCACGAGTTGGGAGGCGGCGCTGACGGAGATGGCGCCGCCGTTGCTGGCGGTGCCGCCGACGCTGTTGCAAATGGCAAAAAGGGCGCCGGGTTCGGCGACGAGCGTGAGGGTGGCGGGCACGGCGGTGGTGCCGACGGCAAGGCGGCTGCTGTTTGTGTAGCCGCCGTCGAAGGTGGCGTCGCCGCCGGCGGCGACAATGAGCGTGGCGTCGCCGAGGAAGCGGATATTGTTGATGGGGGCGCCAAGTTGCGCGGTGTTGGAAAAGCGCAGCGCGCCGCCGTAGATGTCGATGCCGTTGGCAAAGTTGTTGGCGCCTCCGGCGAGGCCGGCGAGGTCGAGGGTGCCGGTGAAGGCGCAGGCGGGGTCGTCGTTGGCGGTGAGGAGGGTGCTGTCGCCGAGGGCTTGGGCGCCGAGGATGAGTTTGCCGGTGGCGATGGCGGGGGAGTATTCGGGGAGGTAGCCGGCAGTGGCGCTGGTTTCGATGTTGGCGGTGCCGGTGAGGGAATAGGATTCGGCGCCGCTGAGGTAGAGGCCGGTGAGGGTGGCAGGGGCGTCGAGGACGATTGTGCCGGGGGCGTCGCCGGTGAGGTTGACGGCGTCGCCGTTGGCGAAGTTTTTGTTTCTGCCAACGCCGGCGGCGGTCCAGTTTTCCGAGGCGATCCAGAGGCCGTCGGCGGCAGCGCCGTTCCAGTTGAGGATATTGTTGGCCCCGAGGGGGATTTCGGTGAAAGTGAGCCAGAGGAGGCTGCCTTGCTTGGCGAGGGTGTAGTCGGCGCCAGCGACGAGGGTGGCGCCGCGGTAGATTACATCGAGGCTGTTGAGGTCGAGCGAGGTCAGGCCGGAGGCGGCGTTGAGGATGGAGTAGGAGCCGGTGGCGATGGTGGAGAGTTTGATGTCGCTGGCGCCCGATTGGATGATGGCGCCGCCAACAAGCAGGGTGTTGGCGATGCTGTTGGTGTAGTCGAGGATGGAGCCGTCGTTGAGGGTGAGGTTGCCGGTGATGGTGAGGGTTTGGCTGCCGGTGGAGCCGATGCCGGGCTGGAGGTGTCCGCCGGAGTAGAGGGTGACGTTGCCGGCGGCGGTTCCGGTGCCGGCGAGGGTGGCGTCTTGCTGGCCGTTAGGGTTGACGCGGATGCTGCCGCCGAGCGCGGCGTTGTCGTCGAGGGTGAGGTAACTTTGATTGATATTGGTGGTGCCGGTGAAAGAGGAGCTGTTGGCGGTGAGAGTGAGGGCTCCAGTGTCGGCTTTTTCCAAGATGCCCTGGCCTTTGATGGGCGCGGTGTAGACGCCGCTGGTATTGCCGGATTGGTCAAAAGTGACCTTGGCTCCGGCGCCAATGGTGATGCCGACAGTGCCGGAGCCGAGGGTGCGGTTGTCGCCATAGAGCCAGCCGGAGTTGACGAAGATGCCGCCGAGGAAGTTGTTCGTGCCGTTGTTGAGCACGAGGAGGCCGTTGTAGGCGAGGGTTTCGACGGCGCCGTCCTCGTGAATCTTCGCGCCGATGACGAGGTTTCCGTTGCAGAGGTTGCCGTTGATGTTGCCCGTCGCGCCGTTGGCCGTGATGGAGGCGCCGGTAATCATGTAGTCTGTGGCGCCGCTCACATACATGTCGGAAATCGTCACCCCGCCGGTGGTGTCGATGTTAATGGTGCCGGTGGCGACGCCGGGGGAGTCGGCAAGGTTGATGACGCTGCCGCGCTTGATGGCGGCGGGGGTGGCGATATTGTCAGTGAGAACCCAGTTGGAGCCGCTCCAGGAGCCGTCGTTGGCGCCGGTCCATGTGATGACGTTGCTGGGCTTGGGGAATGTGCTGTAGTAGGCAACGAGGGTGGTGGGGTCGGCGAGGCGCAGGTCGAAGTAGTCGGCGTCGAGGTCGGTGACGAGGGTCATGTTGGCGAGGTCGGCATCGGTGAAGGCGGGGCCGCCGCCGAGGGTGATGAGGTTGAAGGTGTCGCCGTTTTGGAGGCTGGCGGGGTCGAGCGCGGAGGCGTTGAGGAGGTCGATGGTGATTTTCCAGTCGCTGATGAGGTAGCTGTTGAGGGAGGTGAGGGTGAGGATGGGGGCGCCGGTGGCGTTGGGGGTGGGCGTGGCGCCGAGCAGGTCGAGGGCGATGGTGGAGTTGTTTTCGATGGTGAGGTTGGAGGCGATGATGGAATTGCCGCCGCCGGCGGAGAGGGTGGCGCCGGAGTGGAGGTTGAAGGAGAATTGGACCATCCCGGTGAGGCCGCCGGTGTTGGTGGTCATCAGGCCACCCGCCTGGACGGGGACGCCGTTGTAAGAGACCTCCCCCGCGCGGTAGAGGTGGACCGTGCCTTGGTTGATGTCGAAATTGAGAGCGCCGTTGGGGGAGGTGGCGTTGTTGGGGCGGATGGTGCCCGTGCCGCCGATGTTCCATGTGCCGAGGCCGTTCTTGGTGACGACGTCCGTCGAGGAATTCGCCCCCAGGAAATACATCGGGTCTTGCATGTCGAGGACGCCGCCTTGCCCGACGGTGACGGTGAAGGGTTTGTTGGAGTTGTTGCTAAAATAAAAACCGCTGGGCGTGTTGTCGGCGCCGTAGGTGTTGCCGGCGACCTGGACGGTGTTGCTGGCGGAGACGTTGAGGTTGAGGACGCTGCTGTTGCCGCCGAGGAAAAGCGCGCCGCCCAGCGTCAGGGAATGGTTGTCGTAAAACGAGACATCCGTGAGCGTGAGGTTGACCACGCCGCTGGCCGTGTAACCGCCGCCGATGGCCCCGCCGGCACCGGCGGTGGCGATGTTGCCCGTGAAGATGCTGTTCGCGATGGTGCCCGTGATGCTGTTCGCCAGCCAGATGGCGCCGGCGATGTTGGCGGTGTTGCTTTCGAACCAGGAATTTTTCACGTCGAGCACCGGGCCGGTGGTTTGATATTGGGCCGCGATGGCGCCGCCGGAGCCGGAGGCCGCGACGTTGCCGATGAACGTGGAGCTGTTCACCACGATTCGCCCGCCGGTGTTGCCGAAAAGCGCGCCGCCCATGCCGCCACGCATGGCGGTGTTCGAGGTGAACAAGACATCCGAGACGTTGATGCCCGAGGTGTCTTGCGCGGAAATCGCCCCGCCGTTCGCCGCGCCGGAGGAGCCGTTCGCGACGTTGTTCGAGAAAACGCTGTCGCGCACGACGACGGTGCTCGACCAGTCGAGGGCGATGGCGCCGCCGTTGTTGGTGCCGACGGCGCTGCTTTGGTTGTTGTTGAAAGTCGCGCTGTCGATTATCACCATGGCCGTGCCGCTGGCGAAAATCGCCCCGCCCCTGGCTTGCGAGGTGTTGCTCTCAAAAAGAAACCCGCCGCCCTCGCCATCGAGCGTGCCGCTGAGAATGAGCCGCGAGCGCGGCCCGACCACAATCGCGCCGCCGACGGTGCCCGTCCATGTGGTCTGGTTGGATGCGGTGGTGTTTGTCCAGGCGCCGCCGGCTCCGCCGTGCTCGATGCCGAACGTGGCGCCTGGCTCCGCGATAATCGTGAGCGTGTCGGACACAACCGTGCCCTGCGCGGTGCCGCCAACGACAATCTGGCTGGTGCGCGCATAGTTGTCGTCGAATAGCGTGGTGGCTCCGGCGGCGATGACGAGCGTGCTGGAACCGAGGAAATGAACATTCGAGAGCGCCGATCCGACGCCGAGCTGCGCAACCGACGAGAAGCGCAACGCACCACTATAAAAGCAGACTCCGCCGGCGAACGAGTTTGCAGTCAGGCCGGTGAAGTCGAGCATTCCTGCGAAGGGTGCGAGGGCGAGCGTGTTCGCGTCCATGCCCAGGTAAAGCGCGCCGGCGGAGTTGATGCCCGTGCCGAGAAGGGCGAACGATTGCGGCCCGCTCGCGTAGATGTTGGCGGGCGCAGTGGTGGTGTTGACGTTGGTGATGGCGCCGTTGATGAACGAGCCGGAGATGTTCAGCGTGTCGCCCGGAGCGAAAACAATATCGGAGCCGAGCGCCTTGGAATCGCCTTCGCTGGTGAAAGCGTCCGAGACATTGACGACACTTTGAGCCATCAAACCGTTCCCGACGGGAAACAAGGCGAGGCAGCACGACAGAAGCAGTGAGGCGGCCAAAGCGGGCAAGCCGCGCGAGATTAAGGCAGGAGGAGAATGCGGTATTTTCATAAGCAGAGATGATTCATGGTTGCGGGAAACGGGATGCGAAAACAGTAGACGCGAATTTTCCGGGAGAATTTTTCCCCTCGCGAATAGTCGAACCTCTCGCGGACTTGTGGCCGCGAATTTTCGCGCGCCATCCGGCGCAAGGATGAAGCCGGCTTCCGGCACCAAGTGTCATTCACGGAGTGGAAAGCACCCGGGACATCGACGCCGGTTTGCGCCCTCGAACCGCTCCCGCCGGGAAGCCAGCCAAAGCCGCGCTCCAAAACCCGCCAGATA
>Ga0123357_10011744_pt1 | contig 11255 bp, 12 predicted proteins | sample TergutEmb28metaG_FD_89873 | JGI IMG/M metagenome (GOLD analysis project Ga0123357, IMG submission 89873) | Embiratermes neotenicus P4 segment gut microbial communities from Petit-Saut dam, French Guiana - Emb289 P4 | ecosystem: Host-associated > Arthropoda: Insects > Digestive system > Gut ... | reverse complement strand
GTGCGCCGCATGCGAATTGGCGAAGGGCCAGTGGACGAACACGGCATCCAGGTACTCGGCGTTCAGGTCGCGGATGGACCGTTCGACGGACGCGATCGCTGCCGCCGGCTCGTGCGCGTCGTTCCACACCTTCGACATGATGAAAAACTCGTCGCGCGGTGTCCGTCGGAGCGCGTCGGCGATCGCCGTCCCGATTTCGCGTTCGTTGCCGTACACGGCGGCACAGTCGATGAGCCGGTACCCCAACTCGATTCCGCGGCGAACGGCCCCCGCCACATCGTCGGGCTGGTATCGGTCCGACCCGAAGGTGCCTAAGCCGAACGCTGGGATGGTCCCGTTGTCGCGGAGGCGCCGGTGGGTCGGCAGCGTGCCGGAAAACTCGCGCGTCACAGCGCGGCCCACGGCGGGTGAAGAGTCGGACGGCATCAGCGGAACCTCCATCGCGTGACGGCAGTGACGGCGAATCGACTAGTTGTCCGTTCAGGGAGTGCCTGGCACACATCCCCTACGGGAGCGAAACGATTTGTCTTTGATCGTAGCGATTGTGTGGCACGCCGACAACCATCCATGCGAGAATTCCACCGTGACACCCAGGAACGAGGTCGTTGTCCGATGAGTGGGAAGCCCACCTACAAAGACATCCAGCGCATGACGGGATTGTCCCTGGCAACGATCTCGAAGTACTTCAACGGGAAGCACGTCCGCGACGCGAACCGCACGGCCATCCAGCGGGCTGCGGCGGAACTCGGATACCGGGTCAATGCGGTCGCCAGCAATCTGCGACGCGGTAAGTCGCGGACCGTCGGAGTACTTCTTCCTTCCCTCGAGAACGACTTCCACATGGCCGTCGTGGCACGCGTCGAACGACGACTGCGCGCCCACGGCATCAGCACCATCGTCACGTCCACCGAAGGCGAGTCCCAGTTCCGATCGGTGGACCTGCTCCTGGGCCGCATGGTGGACGCGATCGTCGCCGTCCCCGCCCCCCAGGCCGTGCCGGCTCTGAGCGAGGCGGTGGCTGCGGACGTTCCGGTGGTGGGCATGGATTGGGAATCGCCCGATTTCAGCTCCGACATCGTCACCATCGACAACGTGGCAGCCGGCCGTCTCGCTGCCCGCCACTTGCTCGACAACGGTCATCGCCGCGTCGCGGTCGTTGGCGGGGTTGATTCGATCTCGACGATGCGCGACCGGGGAACCGGGTTTTTCCAGACGATGGATACGGCCGGCGTCCTGGTTCCCGATGTCTACCGTGTCGCCGGTCCGTTGACGGTGGAACAGGGCCATGCCGCGATGCGCCGACTGCTGGACGCCGACCGGTGGCCGTCTGCGTTGTTCAGCGTCAACTACGAGTTGACGATGGGGGCTCTCATCGCCATCAACGAGTCCGGCCTTCGGCTGGGACGCGACATTTCGATGGTCGGCTTCGACAATACCGACATGGCGAAGGTCGCGCGCCCGCGCCTGACCGTCGTGGCCCAGCCGGTCGACCAGATCGCGGCGGCCGTCGCCGATTTGGTGATCCGGCGGATCGACGGCACCGGCGAACCGGATTTCGTCCACGTCGAACTGAGTGCTTTCCTGGAGGCGGGGGCTTCCGTCGCCGCCATCCATGATCTATGACCGACCGGTGGCAGCGTTCGGCAACCACGGCTAGCATCGGTACGGCGGTAGGCCCCAGTAGCTCAGTGGATAGAGCAGCAGCCTTCTAATCTGTCGCGCGTGGGTTCGAGTCCCGCCTGGGGCGCGTTGCTGGCCTGTTGCCCGGCGACGGCGGCGCGTTGGCAAACGCCCGACGTTTGACCCGTGCGCGTCGGCCCCGTATTCTTGAGGGTCGGTGCTTGCTGCGCCCGCTTCGATGTGTCCCCAGGGGCCGACGGGCGGTGGTCGCGGCGGTACCTTTCCAGGAAATTCAGGGTACGCAGGGAAGTGGGTCAGTCGTGTACGCGATCGTGCGCAGTGGCGGACGTCAGCAGAAGGTCGCCGTCGGCGACGTCGTCAATATCGACAAGGTCGAGGCGCAGGCGGGGTCGTCCGTGGAACTGCCCGTGCTGCTGCTCGTCGACGACGGCCAGGTCACCAGCGATTCCGGCGCCCTGGGCAAAGCCACGGTCGACGCCGAGGTCATCGGCCAGACCAAGGGCCCGAAGATCCGCATCGTCAAATACAAGAACAAGACCGGGTACAAGAAGCGCCAGGGCCATCGCCAGCGCTACACCCAGGTCAAGATCACCGGCATCAACGCCTGAGGAGCAGACATGGCACACAAGAAAGGCGCGTCGTCTTCGCGGAACGGGCGCGATTCCAATGCCCAGCGGCTCGGCGTGAAGCGTTTCGGCGGCGAGCATGTGGGCGCGGGCGAGATCATCCTGCGCCAGCGCGGCACCCACTTCCATCCGGGCGACGGCGTGGGCCGTGGCGGCGACGACACGTTGTTCGCGTTGCGCGAGGGCCACGTGGAATTCCGCACCAAGCGCGGGCGCCGCGTCATCAACGTGGCCGTCCCCGAATAAATCGCCGCACTGTTGGCTATTCCCTCCTTTGTCGACCGGGTCACGCTCGTCGTCGCGGGCGGTGACGGCGGCAACGGCTGCGCGTCGGTTCGGCGCGAGAAATTCAAGCCTCTGGGTGGGCCTGACGGCGGCAACGGCGGCAACGGCGGGTCCGTCATCCTGCGCGTCGACGACGGTTTGACCACACTGGTCGACTACCACCGGCAGTCGCGCCGGGTCGCTGCCAACGGCCAGCAGGGGCGCGGGGATTTCGCCAGCGGCGCCAACGGCGACGACATCGTGTTGCCCGTCCCCGATGGGACGACCGTCACCGACGCGGACACCGGCGAGTTGGTCGCCGACCTGACTGGTACCGGCGCTCAAGCCGTGGTGGCTGCGGGTGGACGCGGCGGGCTCGGCAACGCGGCGTTGGCCTCGGCGGCGCGCAAAGCCCCCGGTTTCGCGTTGCTGGGCGAGGACGGGCAGTCGCGCACCGTCGTCCTCGAGCTCAAGGTGGTGGCCGACATCGGCCTGGTCGGGTTTCCCAGCGCTGGGAAGTCGTCGTTGATCGCGGCCATCTCGCGCGCCCGTCCCAAAATCGCCGACTACCCGTTCACCACGTTGGTGCCGAATCTGGGCGTCGTCGTGCGCGGCGAGGTGACGTTCACCGTCGCCGACGTGCCAGGGCTCATCGAGGGGGCGAGCGCCGGGCGGGGGCTCGGGCACGATTTCCTGCGGCACATCGAACGCTGCCGCGCGTTGGTCCACGTCGTGGATTGCGCCACCTATGAGCCGGGACGCGACCCCGTCACCGATATCCGCGTGATCGAGGCCGAGTTGGCCGCCTACGGGGGGCTGGAGGACCGCCCGCGCATGGTCGCGTTGAACAAGGTCGACGTTCCCGACGGCGCCGAACTGGCCGGGATCGTGCGCGCCGACGTGGAGGCGTTCGGTTGGCCGGTGTTCGAGATTTCCACCAAAACCGGGCAGGGGCTCCAGTCGTTGACGTACGCGATGGCCGCACTCGTGGCGCAACAGCGCGAGAACGCCGCCGCAGCGCCCCGGCCCCGCATCGTGTTGCGTCCCGTCGTCGGCGACGAGGGCCCGCAGTTCACGGTGAAGCGGCAGTCCGACGGCGAGGGCGGGTTCGTGTGGCGCGTGCGCGGGGACAAGCCTGAGCGCTGGGTGCGGCAGACCGATTTTCGCAACGGCGAGGCCGTCGGCTACCTGGCCGACCGGTTCGCGCGCCTGGGGATCGAGGACGAGTTGCTGGCCCTGGGCGCCCAGGAGGGGGACGCGGTGGCCATCGGGGCCGGGAACGATCCGGTGGTGTTCGACTTCGCCCCGCAGATCGAGATCGGCGCCGAAATGCTGGCCGCGCGCGGGGAGGACCAGCGGTTGATCACGCAGCGTCCCGCCGTGGGCCGCAGGCGCGAACGGGACGCCGCCTACCACGCCGCGCGCGAGGCTCGCAGCGACGCGGAAGACGCTGCCGACGATGTGCCGGACGCCGGGGACGCGGGGGAATGGGATGACTGAGCGCCCTGTGATCGCCGACGCGCGCCGGATCGTCGTCAAGGTGGGGTCGTCGTCGTTGACGGATGAACGCGGCGAACCCGACGTGCGGCACCTGACCGCGCTCGTGGACGCCCTGGCTGCGGCGCGCCTGGGGGGTCGCGACGTGGTGCTGGTCTCGTCCGGGGCGATGGCCTGCGGCATGGCGCCGTTGGGGCTCAAGCAGCGGCCCCGCGACCTGGCCGACAAGCAGGCAGCCTCCTCGGTGGGGCAAAGCCTGCTGGTGGGCCGCTACGGCTCGCTGTTCGCCCGCTACGGCATCACGGTGGGCCAGGTGTTGCTTACGGTCGGCGACGTGGCTCGGCAGGATCATTACCGCAACGCCCAGCGCACGTTCACCCGGCTGCTGGAACTGGGCGTCGTTCCGATCGTCAACGAGAACGACACGGTGGCCACCTACGAGATCCGGTTCGGCGACAACGACCGGCTGCCGGCCCTGGTCGCGCACCTCGTGGGTGCGGACGCCCTGGTGTTGCTCAGCGACGTGGACGCGCTCTACACCGCGCACCCCGACGACCCGTCCGCCCGCCGGATCGCCGAGGTGGACGATATCGACGCCTTGGACATCGAGGTGGGACGCCCAGGGGCTTCCGTCGGCACGGGTGGCATGGCCGCCAAACTGCAAGCCGCGCAGATCGCCACCGGGTCCGGGATCCCCGTCGTGCTGGGTGCGACCGCCGACGCCGCCGACATCGTGTCGGGCCGCGAATGCGGCACCCTGTTCCACCCGACCGGGAAACGCCGTCGCCGCAAACTGCTGTGGCTGGCCTACGCGTCGCAATCCCACGGCGAGTTGGTGATCGACGACGGCGCGGTGCGGGCGCTGCGGGAGCGGCAGGCGTCCTTGCTGCCCGCCGGAATCACCGGCGTACGCGGCGATTTCCACGCGGGCGACCCGGTGCGGCTGGTGGCCGCCGACGGGACGGTGGTCGCGCGCGGGCTCGTCAACTACGACGCCACGGAAATCCCCGCCCTGATGGGGCACGACACGCACGAATTGGCCGCCACGTTGGGCGAACATTTCGAACGCGAGGTCGTCCACCGCGACGACATGATCCTCAAACCCCCGCCGAAAGGGCCTTCCGGCGCCTAGCGCCGCTCAGCCGTCGCGTACTGCCCTGGGTCGCGTCGTCGGGTGTCGCGTCAGGCATCAGGCGTCGCGGCCCACCACCCCCGCTTCTCGTCGAGGCCGCCAGATGCGGCAACCGGACTGACGACTCGGGTACCCTTCGGTGTGTGACTTTTACCACACAAGCCGCCCGGGCCCGCGACGCCGCGCGCGTCCTGGCCACCGCCACCCGAGGGGCCAAAGACGAGGCGCTCGCGTCGATGGCCGACGCCCTGTTAGCAGCCTCCGCCGAGGTGCTGGCCGCCAACGCCCGCGATGTCGACGCCGCCCGCGCCCACGGCACGCCCCAGGCGCTGGTGGACCGACTGACGCTGACGACCGCGCGCGTCCTGGACATGGCCAAGGGCCTGCGCTCGTTGGCCACCCTGCCCGACCCGGTCGGCGACGTTGTGCGCGGGTGGACGACGCCGGCGGGCGTGCGCATCCGGCAGGTGCGGGTGCCGTTCGGGGTCGTCGGCATCATCTACGAGGCGCGTCCCAACGTCACCGCCGACGCGGCGGGCATCTGCGTCAAGTCCGGCAACGCCGTGCTGCTGCGCGGGTCGTCGTCGGCGCAGGCGTCCAACGAGGCGATCACCGCCGCCCTGCAAGACGGCCTGGCGGCGGCGGGACTGCCGCGCGCCTGCGTCCAACTGGTCGTCGGCGATCACAGCGTCACCGACGAGATGATGGCCGCGCGCGGCGCGCTCGACGTGCTCATCCCGCGCGGCGGGGCCGGGCTGATCCAGGCGGTGACGATGGGCGCCAAGGTGCCCGTGATCGAGACGGGGACGGGCAACTGCCACCTGTTCGTCGACGCGTCTGCCGACCCGCGCATGGCCCTGGGTATCCTGCTCAACGCGAAAACCCAGCGCCCGTCGGTGTGCAACGCCCTGGAGACGCTGCTGGTCCACCGCAAGATTGCCGACAAGTTCCTTCCGAACGCGCTGGCGGCGCTCGACCAGGCGGGCGTTACCGTTCACGGGACGCCAGCGGTCGTGGCGTACTCGCCGGCGGTGGTCCCGGCCATCGACGGTGAATTCGAGGCCGAGTATTTGTCGCTGGACCTGGCCTGTGACATCGTGGACGACCTCGACGCGGCCATCGACCACATCCGCCGCTATTCCACCGGGCATTCGGAGACGATCGTCACCAACGACCGCGCCTCAGCCGACCGCTTCACCTCCCAGATCGACGCGGCGGCTGTCCTGGTCAACGCGTCGTCCCGGTTCGTAGACGGCGGCGAGTTCGGGTTCGGGGCCGAAATCGGCATCTCTACCCAGAAGTTGCACGCGCGCGGGCCGATGGGGCTGCCGGAGATGACGTCGGCGAAATACGTGATCGAAGGTGAGGGGCAGGTCCGTGGCTGAACCCAGATTCGTGGTTGAGCCAAGGCGCGACCGATGACCGAAACTCCGATCGTTCTTGAGCACGCCGCCAGCCACCGGCTGCGCCTGGGCGTCATGGGCGGCACCTTCGACCCGATCCACCACGGCCACCTCGTGGCCGCCAGCGAGGTGCAGGCCCGGTTCGGGTTGGACGAGGTGGTATTCGTGCCCACCGGCCAGCCGTGGCAAAAAGCCGACCGCCAGGTGTCGTTGGCCGAGGACCGCTACCTGATGACGACCATCGCGACGGCCTCCAACCCGCGCTTCTCCGTGAGCCGGGTGGATATCGAGCGCCCCGGGCCGACGTACACGGTGGACACGCTGCGCGACATCCGGGCCGCGCGCGGCGACGACATCGACTTGTTCTTCATCACGGGCGCCGACGCCCTGCGGCAGTTGCTGACCTGGCGTGGCGCGGGCGAGCTGTTCGACCTGGCGTATTTCGTCGGCGTGTCGCGTCCGGGGGTGCATCTGGGCGCCGACGACATCGCACACCTGCCCCAGGACAAGGTCACGTTGCTGGAGGTGCCGGCGCTGTCCATCTCGTCCACCGCGTGCCGCGACCGGGTGGGGCACGGCTTGCCGCTGTGGTATCTCGTCCCCGACGGCATCGTCCAATACATCGCCAAACGCGGCCTATACCGCGCCGGGCAGGCGGCGTCGTGACCGCCAGCCCGCAGTCCGTCCGGCTCGCGCGCGTGGCCGCCCGCGCGGCGTCGGCGAAACTGGCCCGCGACCCAGTCGCGTTCGACGTGTCGCAGCGGCTGGCGCTGGCCGACGTGTTCCTCATCGTCTCCGCAGGCAACGAACGCCAGGTCGGCGCGGTGGCCGACGGCATCCAAGAGGCGTTGCTCGCCGGCGGATTCAAGCCGAGGGGGAGCGAGGGGGTCGGCGAGGGCCGGTGGGTGCTGCTGGATTACCTCGACGTGGTCGTCCACGTGCAGCACGACGAGGAACGGGCGACCTATGGGCTGGAACAGTTGTGGAAAGATTGCCCAGTCATCGACCTGCCCGCCGACGCGCCCGCAGCCACGGGCTGACCGTTCGTTGACCGTCCGTGGGTCGCGCACCGGGCACGACGTGTCCCGAATGGCCGATCCGGGCGGGAGTCCGTAAACTATTGGGCGTCCGTGAACCAATCGGTCGTCTTGATCCCAACTGAAACCGGAGTTTTGATGTCTGTGGCGTGCCCGAGCCTGGGTGGCGATGGCATTGAGGCTGACGTGATTGTCGTCGGCGCAGGCCCCGCCGGTTCGTCGACCGCCGCCTACCTGGCCGACCGGGGCCTGAACGTCGCGTTGTTGGAGAAGACATCGTTCCCGCGCGAGAAAATCTGCGGGGACGGCCTGACCCCCCGGGCCGTGCGGCAACTGGTCCGCATGGGCATCGACGTCAGCGACGAGAAGGCGTGGCCGCGCACCAAAGGCCTGCGGGTCTATGCCGGGCGCAACGCGCCGCTAGAACTGCCGTGGCCGGCGATCGGCGAGTTCCCGCCGTACGGCCTCGTGCGCTCCCGGCGCGAATTCGACCAGATCATGGTGGACCACGCCGTCGCCCGTGGCGCGACGTTGCACCAGGACACCCACGTCACCGCGCCGGTGGTCGATGACCGCAGCGGCCGCATCACCGGCGTCCAAACCGCCGACGGGCGCCTGTTCCGCGCCCCCATCGTCGTGGCCGCCGACGGGAACTCGTCGCGCCTGGCGGTGGGCATGGGCATCCAGCGCCGCCCCCATGCGACGATCGGCGTCGCTATACGTACCTATTTCACCAGCCCGCACCACGACATCGAGTATCTGGAGTCCTGGCTCGATGTCCATGACGCCCAGGGCGCCGCGTTGCCCGGCTATGGCTGGGTGTTCGGCCTGGGCGACGGGACGTGCAACGTCGGCCTGGGCGTCATCAACACCGCCGCCGTGTCGCGGCGGACGAACTACCGCGCGCTGCTGGACGCCTGGCTGGCCACGGTGCCGCCGTCGTGGGGGTTCAGCCCCGACAACCAGGTCGGCGGTTTAGGCTCGGCGGCGTTGCCGATGGCGTTCTCCCGCCAGCCGGCCTACACGCGCGGCCTGCTGCTCGTGGGAGACTCCGGAGGCATGATCAGCCCCTACAACGGCGAGGGGATCGGCTACGCCATCGAGGCGGGCGAGATGGCCGCCGACGCGATCACGGATGCGTATTTTCGCGGTGTCGGGACGCCTGGCGCCGAACGCGCGTTGGAAGGCTACCCGGTGCGGCTCAGCGCCGCCTGGGGCAGCTATTTCCGTTGGGGAGAGCTGTTCGCCTGGTTCATCGGGCACCCGGCGGTGATGCGCGCGTGCGTGCAGCACGGGCTCCCGCGCCCGGTGCTGATGAGGATGACGATGAAGTGGCTGTCCCATCTATGGGACACGCGAGATGGTGATTGGATGGACAACGTGATAACACTGCTCACGAGGATGGCGCCGGCGCTATGAGCACGGTGACAAGGAAAGGATCGGTCGCATGAGTCCTTACATTCCGCTGCTGGCCCTGATGGCCCTGGCCGCGTTGGCGATGGCGGCATTGATCGGTTTGAGCACCGTGATAGGCCCGAGCCGCAGGAACCGCGCGAAGTACATGTCGTACGAGTGCGGCATCGACCCGACGCCGATGCCGGTCGACGGTGGCCGGTTCCCGATCAAGTACTACCTGATCGCGATGCTCTACATCATCTTCGACATTGAAATCGTGTTCTTGTATCCGTGGGCGGTGTCGTTCAACCAGCCCGGTTTCAACGCGATCGGCCTGTTCACGTTGGTGGAGATGGTGTTCTTCATGGTGACGGTGTTCATCGCATACGTGTATATCTGGCGCCGTGGCGGCCTCGAGTGGGATTGATAGGGGAGATATCCGATGGGCATTGAGGACAAAATTCCGCAGGGCGTGTTGCTGACCAGTATGGAGCGGCTGTCCGGCTGGATGCGGCAGGCGTCGTTCTGGCCGGCCACCTTCGGCCTGGCCTGCTGCGCCATCGAAATGATGGCCTTCGGCGCGCCGCGCTTCGACTCGGGCCGCTGGGGCCAGGAGGTGTTCCGCGCCTCTCCGCGCCAGGCCGACCTGATGATCATCTCCGGGCGCGTCAGCCAGAAGATGGCCCCGGTGATGCGGCAGGTCTACGACCAGATGCCGAACCCGAAATGGGTCATCGCGATGGGCGTGTGCGCGTCCTCGGGCGGTATGTTCAACAACTACGCCGTCGTCCAGGGCGGCGACCACATCGTCCCGGTCGACATCTACGTCCCCGGCTGCCCGCCGCGCCCCGACATGCTGATCGACGCGATGTTCAAGCTCCGCAAGGGCATCGTCGCCACCTGGCCCGCCGGGCAGGACATGATCGACGCGCGCGAAGCCGCCGAGAAAGCGGCGCTGGAAGCGCCCGCCACGCACGAGTTGAAGGGGCTGATGCGATGAGCGTCGAGCAGACTCCCGAGCAGGCGCCCGAGGTCGTGGCCGAGGCCGAACCCGTGGTGCAGGCGGCCCCGGTGGTCGAAACCCGCCGCGGGATGTGGTCCGACGGGTCGGGCGACACGTCCGGCTACGGCGGGATCGTGCGGAGCGTCGAGATGCCGTCGGGCGTCCAGCCGCCCTATGGGTCCTGGTATGACGCGGCGCTGGCGCGCCTGGCCGAACTGGTGCCAGACCCCTGCACGCGCGTCGTCCTCGACCGGGGCGAGCTGACGATCTACGTCGCCGCCGACAAGCTGCTCGACGTCCTGCGCACCCTGCGCGACGACGCGGCGTTGCGGTTCGAGTGCTGCGCCAGCGTGTCGGGCGTCCACTACCCGAACGTGGAGGGCGAGGAATTCCACGTCGTCTACCACATGCAGTCGATGACGCATAACCGCCGGCTGCGCGTGGAGACCACCTGTGCGGACGCGGACCCGCACGTCCCGTCGGTGGTGGGGATCTACCCGGCTGCCGATTGGCACGAGCGCGAGACGTGGGACATGTTCGGCATTATCTTCGACGGCCACCCGCACCTGACCCGCATCCTCCTCCCGGACGATTGGGACGGGCACCCGCAGCGCAAGGACTATCCGTTAGGGGGCATTCCCGTCGAATTCAACGGCGCGCGAGTACCCCCGGCCGACCAGCGGAGGCAGTACCGATGAGCCAGACGAACCAGACCACGGATTTCTACGCCGGACCCGCCGACGAGGCCGCCGACGCCGTCTACACCGCTGTCGGTGGGGACTTCGACGACATCGCCCGGGAGCAGGCCGAACGCGGCGACGAGACGCTGGTCATCAACATGGGCCCCCAGCACCCGTCGACCCACGGCGTGTTGCGGCTCATGGTCGAATGCGACGGCGAGACCGTCACCAGCGTGCGGCCCGGCATCGGGTTCTTGCACACCGGCATCGAGAAGAACATGGAGTACCGCACCTGGAACCAGGGCACGGCCTATGTGACCCGCATGGACTACGTGGCCCCGATCTTCAACGAGGCCGCGTACTGCCTGTCCGTCGAACGGCTGCTGGGCATCGAGGATAAGATTCCCCGCCGCGCCCAAGACATCCGGGTGCTGATGATGGAACTGAACCGGATGGCCTCCCACCTGGTCGCCATCGGCACGGGCGGCATGGAAATCGGCGCGTTGACCGTCATGACGATCGGCTTCCGCGAGCGCGAGATGATCCTCGACTTCTTCGAGGCCGTCACCGGCGTGCG
>Ga0123357_10011743_pt1 | contig 11256 bp, 11 predicted proteins | sample TergutEmb28metaG_FD_89873 | JGI IMG/M metagenome (GOLD analysis project Ga0123357, IMG submission 89873) | Embiratermes neotenicus P4 segment gut microbial communities from Petit-Saut dam, French Guiana - Emb289 P4 | ecosystem: Host-associated > Arthropoda: Insects > Digestive system > Gut ... | reverse complement strand
CCCCCCCCCCCCCCCCCCCCCGCCGGTGCCCCCCCCCCCCCCCCCCTGCCCCTCCCCACCAGACCATCAGCGATACGCCGCCCCAATCCGCCGGCGGTCTGGCGACCTGCCATCCCACCGTGCAAAACAGCCATGCCGAGAGAAGCATCGCCACGACGTAGCGTGTCCGCCGGATCACGACGCCCAGGAACGATTCGGCCGTCAGTTCCGCGGAGGTGGATTCATTACCTGGTTGTGCGGGTTGTGCGGGAACAGAAATGGGAGGGGGAGACTCGCTCAAGTTCAACTCCAGCGGACAAGATGCCAGAAGCTAGAAGCCAGTAGCCAGAAGTTTTCAAGTTTGAGGTTATTCAAAACTTCCGGCTTCTGGCTTCTAACTTCTGACTTCTTCTTTAGAGGCCGGAGCGGGATTCGAACCCGCGACAAACGGATTTGCAATCCGCCCCGGACCAAACGTAAATCCTATCAAAAACAGGAAGTTACGGCAAACGCCTCTGAAGGGCGCACCATTAGCGCACCAAATCACCCCCAAAACCACGAAGACCACGAATTAACCACAATCGCAAACGCATGGCCGGACCTCCCCCCGGCCATCCGCGCTGGCATCCTCGCGATGATCCAAGTCGCGAGCAAGGTGGAGGAGCCAAAAGCAGACCACGAGTGAGTCTGCCGGCGGGCGTTTTGCCGGAGATCCCGGCAATCCTCACGCCCGCCACATCGCACATCGCACGGATCACAAAACAATTTTTCATTCACGAAGGAGTAAATATGTCGTCCAAATCAGCACGGAAGTCACGAAAAGCCCAGAAGTCACCAGCCCAACCTGCGAAGAAGTCGCGAAAGAAACCGCAGGAACCTCGCGAAAGCGCACAGGCGGAGGCTGTCCCAGTGCAAGCTGCTCCGATCCCCCCGCAAGACGCGGAAATAACCCGTGTCGTCGTCGATTTTATGACGGCGGAAGGCGTCGAGATACTCCGAGAAAAAAACGGTGCTACCTTCGAGCCGCGCGAATGGGCTACATGGCCACGCGAACCGCGACGGTTGCTGTTCGAGGTGCTACGTGACACAGGCGGAAAGCTCCGTATCGGTGAGCAGACGTTCGATGATCCGTTTAAGGGTGTGTTGGTGGCGATAGTGGCATCGGACAGCGTAGCAGCCCGAGAGCGGATGGTTGAGCTGGCCGTCGATGCTGCCGCAGTCTTCCACGGCGGAATACCGGAACTTCCGGCACAAGCCATCGTGAGAAGGATGTCGGAGGTGGGTATCACGCCGCCGACCGCGAAGACGATAGCGAAGATGATCCGACAGGCTGCCGGATCGGCAGATAACACGGAGAAGCCCGAAATCGAAACGGTACAGGCTGCGGCGGAACGTTACGTTGCGTGGCTTATGGAGCGGGAGAATATCGCACCACCCTTCAAGCCGCTCATTCTTCACCGTGGGATATTTTTCGAACGCGAGAGCACGAAGTGGCGACGGCTAACCGACACTGAGATGGAAATTCGTGTGACGCGATTCTTACAACGAGGTGAAGGAGCGCCGTCGATCCCGTCTGTAGTTGCAGGAGTCATGTCGAACCTGCGGGGACTGGTGTATGCACCAGCGTTTGACGAACACGAGCTACCGTTCCATGTGGCAGATTGGACGAATTCAATCGTTGACGATACATCCTATATTGAATTTTCAAATGGACTTTTGCCAGTGGCGAACGTTGAGGCTGGAACGAACGACGCTTGGTCGTCGCTCCAAGACCACGATCCGAGTTGGGTAAGTGAATCTGTTCTGCCTTTCGCCTACGACAGTGAGGCTACGTGCCCGAGATGGTTACAGTACCTTGGCGAGGTGTTGCCGATGGCGGGCGAAGGTGACAATCGTCAACTCGTCCTACAGGAATTTTTCGGATACCTGCTATTATCGACGGTTATTTTTCATGTATGGCTCGCTTTGACGGGAAATGGGGAGACCGGGAAAAGTGTCGCCGCAAAGATTGCCGCGGAGTTAGTCGGCAGGCAGAATTGTTCCGCGTTACCGCTCGGTAGTATCTTCGACCGTTTCGCAATGAATGAACTCGTCGGAAAGCGAGCGAACATTTATCACGAATCGGAACGAGTTGATAAGATCGACGAAGGCAAGTTGAAGGCGTTGATCGCGGGCGACACGATGACTGCCGAGGCAAAGTATCAACGGCCATACTCATTCCGTTGGCGAGGGAAGTTGCTGATTGCTGCGAACAATTTGCCTACATTTTCGGATGCCAGCGATGGTATGTGGAGGCGGTTGATTCGTATCCCGTTCGAAAACGTCGTTCCTCCGGAACGGCGCAACAGGAGATTATCTGACGAGTTGAAGTCGGAACTCCCCGGCATCGTGAATTGGGCTTTGGCAGGGGCGAGGCGACTTATCATGCAAAACCGCTTCACTTACTGCGCGAAGTGCGAAGAATCGAAGTCGCAACACAGGGTCGAATCCGACACGGTGCGAGCATTCCACGACGAATACTGCTTTCGGCAGTCGTGTACTTTTTCGGCCACAAGCAAGCTATATGAGATATACAAATATGATACGCGAAAAAAAGGAAGAATGCCGGTATCGGAAACCGAGTTTGGTCGTCGCCTCACGAGCATGGGATACCGACAAAGTCGCATTCGCCAAAATGCCAGTGATAGGCCCGGAACGTACCGGATATATGGATATGCTGAAATTGCGGTCAATGCTGAAGGACAAGAGCTGGTAAAAGAATACTGCCAAAGAAACGAAATCCGACAGCATGAGTTCCAAGTGACGTTTATTAGGCGAAATAACCGCACGGAGGCAGGCGCAACGGAGCCTGAAAGTGATCCGGGTGGTCCGGGTACGGTCCGGGTGGAATCAGGTGGTCCTGGACCATCTGTAACTGAATGAAAATACAGGTAATTAAGGATGTTTTCAGTGTGTTAGGTCTAGGTGGTCTGGGTTGTTGTTAAACAATAACAATAAGAAAAATAAATAAAAAACAAAAAATGCAAGCAAAATTATAAAAAAGAAGTTTACTCACTTTACCTGGGCCACCCCGGACCATCTCAGAAAACACCATGAAAAGCAGTATGTTTCTATCCCAGTGTCTCGGACCACTACTTTGACCACTATTCGGACAAACGCTTGGTTATTTATAAAAGAAAGGAAATAAAAATCATGTCCATGCCCCTTAACCAACTTCTCTACGATCGGCTAAAAGCAGTCTTCGGCCACGTCAATATTGTCAACGCAGGCCAGACCAACATCGTTGAGAAAACAATTTATTACGATCGGCAGCGTAAACTCCGCCATGGTGTTGGCATACGGCCCGGGCTATCCGGCGAGGAATACGCGGTGAATTGCCCATTTTGCCCTGATACCGGCAAACACCTCTACCTCAATTATCGGTGGGGAACCTATCCGCAAGGGTCGCGTTTTCCCAACCTGCATCCTGCCCACTGTTTCCGCAACAACTGCATAGATTCTTTCGAAAAGTGTAAACAACTCTTCGCCATGGTGTTTCCCGATAGTGCCATCGCCCGCCAAGTGAAACTTCCCGCCATCCCACCAAAACAAGCCGACGCCCCGCCACCACCCAAACCCGAACTGCCTCCTGATTGTGTTCTCGTGGAGCAGCTACCTCTTGAGCATCCCGCCTGTCGATACCTTGCTTCACGCGGTTTTGATCCCCATGCCATCGCAAAGGGCCGGGAGTTGCGGTACTGCGAGTTCCGTGAGCACGGAATCATCGTGCCGAGAATCGTCATCCCCTGTTTCAAACTCGTCCCGCATCCCGAACACATGTACAGTCAGGCAACGAAGGAACTGGCTGGCTGGCAGGCTCGGCTGATCGGCCCTCCACCATATGAGGATGCACCGAAGTACCGTTTCCCGAAAGGTATGGAAAAATCCAGACTCCTCTATGGTGCCGAAAAAGCCATCCATACCACTGGTCCGGTCGTTCTGGTAGAGGGGACAGTGGATGTGTGGAAGGTCGGGGACCATGGCATGGCCCTCCTCGGAAAAACGCTTTCGTCTAACCAATACGACCGATTGCTTAGGGCATTTAGCTCTCGTCCTGTTCTCGTCATGCTCGACAACGATGCCGCCGACGCCGCAAAGAAGATCGTGAGCTCCATTATCGTCGGTCGCCATATATTGGACGACAGTGCGCCGGTTCTGTCGGTCAGTCCGCCGCCCGGTCGAAAAGACCCCGGCGAGGCATCATCCGCCGAATTACGAACCATCATCACCGAAGCCATGCGGAAGTACGAAGCTGGCGAATAACGGTCGTCAGCTTCGATGATGCCCCCGTAGGCCAACCTGCACCGTATATACATTGTATTAATACTAATAGGATGTACGGAAGAACGGTTACATCCCGGATTCTTTGTCGATTGCGTGGTCGCGGGTAAAATATGTGTAGATTGAAATGGCGGCAAGGATGCCGCTCGGAATCAATAGGCATGGAGGCCAAAATGATCGACACTACATCTCAACAATCGCAAACTGTCGTACAAGGTGAAGACTCTCCGCGTAGCAGCTCGCCGAAACGACGTGACAAAACCCTGCAAGAGCACGACGCTGAGGCTCGTAATGGCGTTGGGGCGGGTGCATCACCGCCAACGGCCAAGAAGGCAGTCCAACCCACGTCTGCGAGCGACTCGTCTGTCCCCAGAACTTTCTGCACGAAAGTTGAACGCGACGCGGCGATGGTCAGGGAGTTGCTGGTGCCGGGCTGTCTTTCCGCCATCATTGGTAAGCCGGATATCCTTTGCGATGCGGGTATCAAGAAAGCTTTCGATGAGGTTATTGCCGACGCAGGTGCTCCGACCGATCCGGTCGAAAGGATGATGGTTGAGCAATTGCAGCTTTGTCATCACAGGTTGGCGATCCTGCAAGCCGAAGCCTCGGCCACAAAAACGTTGGAAGGTGTCAAGATATACAACGCGGCGGCGACCAGACTGATGAGTGAATTTCGGAAGTCCGCTTTGGCTTTGCGTGACTATCGGTTGGGGCCGAGTCGGAAGAGTGTTGCGTTTATTCGTCAGCAGAATGTGGCTGCTGCTGGGGGGAGCCAGACGGTCGAATATCAGGATCAGAGTAATAAAGATTCTTTTTTAGGACAGAGCAAACTGAGTAAGCCGGAGGAGAGCCTGCATGAGCTTCGCGAACGAGTTGCCCGTGGCGAGCACGCCGCTGAACCGACGGCAGTTGCGGTGGACGCCTGAAGCACGGCGGATGCAGGCTGAACGTTGTCGTCAGGCACAACCGTGGAAACGTAGCACCGGCCCGACGAGTCCGGAGGGTAAGAAGCAAGTCGCGGCAAACGGGCAGCACAATCGGCGGAAGCCGGGGTCGGTTCGGGATTGTCGGGCTTCTGTGGCGGATGTGGGCGGCATGGTCGAGCAGTTGGCCGATTTGCGACGTCTGCTCATGCCCCAGTAAGTCGGACCCTCCAATAGCTAAAGCAAAGCGATCAGATAGGTTTCCTCGCCATCTCGCCCCCGCGCCCGCCCGACCTGCAACTGCGTGGTACAGTTGGGGCCGGACGAAGCGCGAGGGCGGGGAAGCTGCGTTTACGTTCTCAACCACACGAACACATGCTGGCTCAGTTTGTGCCGGCCAGTTCCAGCGCTTGTGCGTATGCCCGTTGTTTGATGGCGTTGGAACTGCCGAACCAGACGCTGGCGAGGCGGTTCTCGGCGCGGGAGATGTCGTCTTTGCCTCGGAAGGTTCGTTGGTGGTCGGCCCATTCGCTGACGGCGTTGTAGGCGGTCCAAGCGGTGCCGCGAATGCCGGGGAGGTTGTTGCGTGGGTTTTCGAAGTTGGCGTTGAAGAGCGTGAGGGTTTGCAGGCGGTTGGTTTTCTCCCGATCCGTGGTGGCGGGTGGGAGAAGGTTGTTGAAGTAGCGTTTGATTCGCCTGCCGGTCATTTGTGTGGCGAGCATGGCATGAAGCTCTTCGTCGAATTGATCGAAGCGGGCGGCGATGATGCCGAGCTTTTCGCGGGCTTCCTTGACACGTCCGGCGAGGTTGGGGCGGTGGCGGATCGCGATGCCTTCGGAGCCAGCATTGCGCAACGCGAGGTTCAGTGTGTTTTGGCAGACGACTCGCACCGTCGTCGGCAGCATACGCAGCGATGAGGTGCCGTCGTGCGAGTTGACCAGTAGGACGTATGGTTTGATGAGGTCGTCGGGGCCGGCGCGGTATTCCTTCGGGATGCGAGCGAGCATCCACACCTTCCGCCCGCCCTTGAGGGAGCCAGCGGTCTCGAACATCGCGAGTTTGTCGCCGACGAGCGAATCCATAAAGTCGAAGGCTTCGGCATTCTGGAAAATGCGGTAGTCTTTACTGACGATGCCGAGAATTGAGCGGGTGTCGGTGCGGACGTTGGCGACGTGGTCGGGGTCGGATGTGGTGAGCCAAGATGCCGGATCAGTGGCGTTGATGGGCCATTGGGCGACGTGCCAGTTGAGGCCGGCGAGATTGATGGCATCCGCGCTGGTGGCGGCTCGCTCGATGGTTTTGCCAAGATGGTGCCAAGCGGGAGTGCCGGTGACGAATATGGCGGCTTGGCCAGTTGAGGTATCGATTTCATGTGACATAAAAATAATCCTTTCTTTAGAAGTTGGTGGTTTGGAAAAACTACGTACAGAAACTACAGGAATGACGGTGTGGGAATTACGCGGGTGACAGTGATCCGTTCCGAGATGGTCATGGGCGTGTGAGACGAACCGGCTTGCGATGCCGCCGGGCGATTAACCGAGGATCACGTAACCAACGGCGTGCGGCACGACTTTTCCCGTCGGGCAGAATGTTATTACCAAGCTCGCGGCAATCGCCGATGCTGAGTTGTGACATGGGGACGATGGACATACAGAATCTCCTTCCACCGAAATGGTGGGTAAAAAGGGTGAACAAAAAAGGTCAAGATTTGGGATTGAAAACAACGGGTGTCTGGCTTGCGGCGAATTCGGTGACGTAGGCAGCGGTCAAAATGTAGGTCAACCCTTGGCTTTGGCGAGCGGCCAAAGAGCTGCGATTGCTCCCACGAGGAGGATGGTGGCGATGAACCAGACGACGGCCATGAACAGGCTGTGGCATGCACGTTCAAGATGCTGTGCGATGTTCGATAGGCTCTGGGACAGGCTCACCAGCCCCATGAACACCGGCACCAGGAGCCAAACCGCTCCGGTCAGAACGAGCATGGGGACTGCGATGAAGAGGAGGATTCGAAGCCATGTGAAAAGCCATGCACGAAACCAGCCGTTGGGACCGAGCCGATATTCCACAGCCCCTGCGAAGTATCCGAGCGACGCAATCGTTCTCCGCGTCGTGCCCAGTTCGTTGAAATCGTCGGGCATGGCCGGAGGCGGCAGGGGTTGCAGATCGCAGGTCACAACCGAGCGAACCATGAGGTGCGCTGTTTTCTTCGCCTGTGACCTGACAGCGAGGGCGGCGTCATTCTCGTCCGGGTTCATCACGAGCCCTCCTGTCCAACGTTGGGGGTGAGTTCGCTATTTGCTGCTTTACATGTGTTCTGCGAGCCATGCTTCCGATGGCCGTCCCGGCGAGGACGCCGACCAAAGCACACAAGGGGATGCCCCACAAAACGATGCCTTGCCACTTCGCGGAGGTCCGTTGTTCAGTTCGAAGTTCCTCTCGGGTACTGACGATTGCTTTCCGCTCGTCTTCGAGCACTTTTTGGATGTCGGGGTTGGATTGCTGAAGTGTTTCGAGTTGGGCGCGGGCGACGTCACGCTCACGCACGGCGGAGTAGTAGGTCGAATCGAATGTGAGAGCCTGCGCGGACGGCAGACATGCTGCCATGAAACAGAACGTCGCTACCATAAGTTGGAGTAATTTTGTTCGTAACATGATTTGGTCTCCTGAGTAGGTGTTGGTGTATCGGTGAAAGGGACACAGGTTTGGGACGATTGAGGGAGGGGAGTGGGAACGGTCTCAAACCTGTGCCCGGGGGAGAGGGATGCGATTGGTTTATTTGCCGCCGAACGCGGAGCATCGGCTGCGGTACGGACAGGTCGAGCAGTTCATGGGATGCGGTGCGGCGTAGAAGTTGCCAGCGACGATTGCCAACCATGTTTGCAACGCCGATTCGGTCATCGCGGCGATCCGGTCGGGGTCGGTGGGGACCGGCAATATCTGAACCTGCGGCGACTTCGCTTTGGTCAGCACCGCGAATGCCAGCTTCACCGGCAACGCCATCTGCTTCGCCATCTCCGTTGTGGCCGAGGCGTACATCTGAAGTTGGTCGCTCGATTCCTGAGCCTTCGCTGGCGTCCACTTACTCCGGCTTGTTTTGAAGTCGGTTACGTACAGCGCTGCTTCGGAACTCGTCACAAGGTCTACCCGTGCAAGCACGTCAGGCAGGTCGGGGTGTAGGACGATCCGAAGTTCCTCTTCGATTCCGAGCACAGTGCCCTTCGGCGTCGCCAAGGGACTTTCCAGAAACGCGGCAATGGTGCGGTCGGCGAGGGCATGTACGGCGGCTTCGTCTTCCTTCACCCCGTACTTCACCGGCACACCCTCGCCCGCTTGCGTCAGGTTTTCCTGCCATGCGAACTGATACGCGATTTTCATCTCGTCAGCCGAAAGGGTAAGCCCTTCCAGCCGGGCACGGTAGAACGACTCCAAACTGGCATGCAGGGAGCCGCCGTAGACGAGGCTGACGGGGAGGAAGTCCTTCGGAGCATTCAATACATACTGAAACTCGAACTTCTTCGGACACGACCGCATGAGGTTGAGCTGCGAATAGCTGACATACGGTCGTCCGGTGATTTGCATCGCCAACTGGTTCGGTTGACGCTGTTGGATCGGTGCGGGCGCAATCGCCCGCCGATCCACGGTCATCATGGTCATCATGGTTCCTTTCTTTTAGATATCAGGGAATAAACGAGAAACGAAACGGAGGTGAATCACCTCGCGGCAGAAAAGCGGCGAGTATGACCGTTTTGCGCCGGAGCCTGCGACTTGAGATGGTCGATCAACTCGCTGGCCTGTTTGATCGTCAATTCGTCCAGCGACACACCGAAGAGGTCGTGGGCTTCCTGCGTGGGATCGAGACCGGCACGGTCGGCAATGCTCTCGATGGCACGAGCCTGCGACTTGGTGACGCCGCCGCCGTTGTGATTGCTGGTGGCGCGGCCGTTACCGTTGACATAACCGTTACCATTGACGGGACTGCGGTAATGGCTTTCGCCGTTCACCGTCCCCGTTTCCGCAGCACGAGTCTTCACCTGCCGATTGATGGCATCCTCAGCCTGCGCATACAACCCGTCGATCTGCGCCTGCAACTCACCGGGCTTCGCGAGCAGCGATTGATCAAGCTCGGCGGTGACGTTGATGCTGTACCCGGTGCTCTGGTAATCCTTGCTGGCCTTCCGTGAAAGACCGACGTTGATAGAAAGAGGCATAGAGTCTCCTTTGCCCTCAAAGGGCGGTAAAAGTACGAAAAATGGGTAAAAACGGCTCCGGCGAACGCCGGGCCACCGAAGTGGAACCGCTAAGTTTCCACCACATATTCTGACGCATTCTGGTGGGTTATTTAGCCATCGCCCGGCGAGATGGGGGTGTTTCTACCGCCGAGGGCTGTCGCCGAAGGCTTGGCATTAGCGGGCGTCGATGTAAAATGAACCTATGTTCGTGCCGTGGAGCGGAGACGCCCCGGCTGATTCCGGCTGGCCTTTATGGAGGAAATCCCCGCCGTAGTAGACAAAATAAATACGCCACCTCATAGGCTGGCGTCATAACTTGGGAACCGGTAAAAATCTGAGAGGTTCAAATCGTTCCCCATGTAGATTCACCACTGCATCCTTCGGGATGCTTGTGTGTGTGTTTCTACATGGGCTTTCTCAGAGCCTTTACCGGGACGCATGGCAAGCGTCCCCTTTTATTGCCAAAGCGTCAAAAAGATACGGATCAGCCCGAATCCATGGTGGATTTGGGCTTTTTTTGTGTGCCGAGCATGTTCACTTGATCGGAGGTGCAAGTCCTCTATTCAACCTGATGGAGGTGAAGAATAAGCCAAAGGCAAGGGCAATGTCGTGAGGCGTTGTCTGAAAGAAGCCAGCGGCGTACACGCGGGCTGATGGACAAGAACCGGATATGAGGCGTGAGTGCCGGACGAGCTGGCAAATGACAGCGAAGTCCCTATCCATCAAGGGCACAAAGCGTAAATTCGGCGGTCGTGCGTGGAAGTCAATTGAACTTACCTCGGGAGCTCTGACGTGTTGTCCCGGTGTGTTGCCGGGACTGTGTGGGTCGTAAGACTCACGGACCGTGCGTCAGAAGTCAGCAGAGGGCGTAGTAGCAGTAGGGTAGGCCACTGGCCGTTGGACTGTGAAGGCCCGTACGGTATGGAGCGGCAAGTAGACGGTGTGTACGGATGACCCTCAAGCGACAGAATAAGCAAGTTGAGCATCAGCTCGAATTGCCCTTTGCGTCAGGAGCCAAGGGTGAAGCCCGAAGCGATATTGACGGAAGGGTCGAAGCGGCATTCTCGACGCACACGCATGAAAGCCCGACAGAATCTTTTGACCAAGTGATGCAGGAGGTGCTTAAGCCAGAGAATCTCAGCAAGGCATTGAATCAGGTACAGGCCAACAAGGGAGCACCGGGAATCGACGGGATGACTGTCGGACAACTGCCCGGTTATCTCAAGTCGCACTGGTCCGGAATCAAGGCGTTGCTTTTGCAGGGCAGATACAGGCCGCAGCCGGTGAAGCGGGTCGAGATACCCAAACCCAACGGAGGAATGCGTAAGCTTGGCATTCCGACGGTGCTGGATCGATTCATCCAGCAGGCTCTGTTACAGGTTCTGCAGAAGCGATGGGATCACACGTTCTCACAAAGCAGTTACGGGTTCCGTCCCGGCAGGAGTGCGCATCAGGCGGTGGAGGCGGCACAACGCCACATCGTCGGCGGGCGCACATGGGTGGTGGACATTGATCTGGAGAAGTTTTTCGATCGTGTCAATCACGACCGGCGGATGGGCCGCATCATGCAACGAGAGGATGACAAAGCTCTGCTCAAACTCATCCGAGCATACTTAAACGCCGGTGTGTTGGAGAATGGTGTTGTGGTCATGTCGGAGGAAGGTACGCCGCAAGGCGGACCGAGCACGCCGCCAACAATAGTGCAAACTTGCCGATAATTGAGACAGTTCTACCACGGGAGTTGCTGCGGTCGGTGTATGGACAGGGAGGTCCGTCCGGGCCGATTGCGGCGAACGAGGGTGGTG
>Ga0123357_10011741_pt1 | contig 11257 bp, 10 predicted proteins | sample TergutEmb28metaG_FD_89873 | JGI IMG/M metagenome (GOLD analysis project Ga0123357, IMG submission 89873) | Embiratermes neotenicus P4 segment gut microbial communities from Petit-Saut dam, French Guiana - Emb289 P4 | ecosystem: Host-associated > Arthropoda: Insects > Digestive system > Gut ... | reverse complement strand
GACCATATATTTTGTTTAAGGCAACTGATAGAGAAAAAGATGGCTGTTAATCATCCACTACACTTATTATTTGTAGATTTAGAGAAAGCATATGACAGTGTGCCCCTGGAAAATTTGTGAAAAGCATTAGAACACTACAATATTAGGAACAGTATCATTAAGGCAATAAAGAGATTGTATGAAAACTCTTTCCAAAATTAAAATTGGGAAACAACTTTCTTCAGGATTTTATATAACAGAAGGACTATGACAAGGATGCAGTTTATCACCCACTTTATTTAAAACATATATTCAGAATGCATTAGAAAATTGGCAGAAGAAATGTACAACGATGGGATTGGAGATTCAGGATACAACAATATACTCAATGCTATTTGCAGATGATCAGTTATTAATTGCACAACATAATGAGGATTTAGAATACATGACAGGGAAATTAATAGATGAATATGAATTGTGGGGTTAAAACTAAATGTTAAAAAAAACTAAATATATGGCCATAGGAGACACATCGAGAGATTTGCAACTAGAAGACGAGAAAGGGATAATAAGTCATGTAAATGAATATACTTATTTGGGGGTAAGAATAACCGAAGATGGAAATCACCAGCCACAAATTAATGATAGAATTAATAGAGGACGAGCAGCTGTAACGAAACTAAACAGCATTTTGTGGGACCGTAATGTGACCTCAAAACAAAGACTCATATTTATCATGCAATAGTTAAAAGTACAATTACATATGCAGCAGAAACATGGTGTTTAAAAGCAAAAGCGGTAGCAAAACTGAATTCCACAGAAATGGACTTCTGGTGACGCTCAGCTCGAATTTCCAAGAAGGACAAAATTAGGAACACTGTTATTAAACAAAAAATGAATGTAACAAGGTCTCTTTTAGATGATGTTAAGACTGAACAACTGAAATGGTATGGACATGTTCAGAGAATGGAAAAGGGGAGATTACCAAAAAAAGTTATGAAATGGAGCCCACCAGGAAGGAGAAAACGAGGTAGACCTAAAGCTACCTGGGCAGAAGGGATTAGAGGACTGATGGGAGAAAAGGAATTAATAGAAGAAGACTGGACGGACAGAGACAAATGGAAGAAAAAGATAAGATAATTGTCAAATGGGCACAGGAAGATGTGGAAACGTTGAACAGACTGCTAAATAATAATAATAATAATAATAATAATAATAATAATTTCATTATAGGTAGTTGTTTTGTCTGGGCTGTGATTTTGAAAAAAGTATAACTTCTTTCACTGCATGTCCATCACCCTTTTATTGGTGGTATTAGTGTCATTTAGAAAAAAGAAAATTATGGCCAGTATTTTGGTATTTGGGTGTGATGGGCACTTAACTGTCATGTACCTGTGTGTGTTGTAATGAGTGTGAGTTAAATTTCGTTGTGGAAGATATGGTGTGTACAATTTAAGTTGTGGTGTGTGTACTGCAGTACTATATTACATTTGCAATGACCAATTGAGATGTTCTCATTAACATTTGATTTAGTTTTGCCATTACACCATTGCTGAAAACATTCATGTTATATGTTCTGTGTACATTGGAATTTATGTGAGTGTAATCAGAAGAGTAATAAACCTTCTTCCTCTCCATACAAAATTGAGAGAGTAAAAAAAATACTACACCCTAAACTGTTCACAGGGACATTTGGTTGGGAGGGTGTTTCACTTCTTGGAAAGTGTGACAGTGGAAGGAGTAATAGAAATGAAATTTTTATTACAGTATAAAAGCGACTTGTGTTTTTTTTAGGATGGGGAGGGGGTTCTGTTAAATTAATTAAATTGAAAGATAATTACACACACTGTCTTTTGTAAATACATAATTTGATATCTTGATCCTTAATTCTATATGAAAAACAAAATAATTTTGTAATTTGTTTTTTAGATTGTCCTCAATGACCATAAGGAAAAGACCATCGATACACTGGGTGTCAACTTTGACTCTGGAGCGCGCAACGCATTCATAATTACAGACATGCCAACTGCTCCAAGACGCAAGGTAGTTCCAGTAGCTGGAGACACTGAAGATGATATGCTATTGGGAGCCTCAGCCAGTCCAACAGCGACAGCAGATTATGCTCATCCACCACCTGCACCCCCACCTCCACCCCCTGTTGTCAGCAGTGGTGACTATTCATATACATCTGCCTTGATAAAACATGACACAGGTACTTATGTGTAGTTTTGTTTTGTTGTGGAAATGCGGACCTTGTTATTTTGAGAAATGCAGCTTGTTATTTCAGAAATAAGGATACTTTTTGTTCAGACTTTTATATTTGGTACATTGTGTACATTGATTATATTAATGTGACTTGAAAAGGTGATTCTGGATACCAGTTGAACACTGAAAGTTCAAATAGTAATAATCCTGTTAAGTCTTCGGAGAGTGGGTTTTTGGAGCCAGCATGACCATTGTGGGTGGATTTTTTGCGCTAAATATATGTGTATTTTATGGGTATGATCGCACATGGCTGTTTGTCAGCAGTCTCCATAAAAGTAATTTATTTTGAACGCTGTCCAAGAAATGGCAGATCCTCTCAAAAGCTCACACACAGTAGTAGTAGCCCTTACAAATACAATGAATTGTGTATCATGCAAGTCATCTTTTACTGTATGGTGTACTAGTTTTTGTTGTACTGGTATGATTCTGCTTGTGAAAGATTTAATGTACATGTGAGGTGATTTTTGTAGGTACAGAACTGAAAGGCACATGACATTAAGGCATAGTATTCCACAAATTGAGTAGCTTATAACTTCCTTGGTACATGGACTGTAAAACGTTTGTCATCCTTGACACAGTGCACATGTGACTGGTGGTGTCATAGTATCCCATGTGGTTTGTATTTATTTGAGCCCTAAATTAAACCACATTACTGGGTTCTCCTGGCTGAAATTTTTTCTTTCTTAAGTTTTTCTGAGTCATGTAACCAAATATGATTGTATTTGTACACTTTTTACTTGTTTTCAATGAAAGAATAGTGCACCCTTCCTTTTTGGAAGGACCTTGCATATCATGTTAGTGTAAAATGTGATTCAATTCAAATGTAATCTGTGCAAGGAAGAAAGGGTATGAATTAAAACTGGAGTGCATAAGTCCTGAGCACCAGGTTGTCGTGGCAACTATTTTTTGTACGGTAGTGTCTAATATTTGTTTGCCATCATTGTGGAACTTGGTTTTGTTACTCTTCTGTCACCTAGAATTTTTGAGGTGGTTCCTAGATTTTTAGAAAAATTTTACACCCCTGAATTAATACAACTTTGTGATAGGTGAGATTTGGTTCTTAATTCATAGAACTGTAGATTTCATATATGAGCTACAGCTGCAGTAAAGTGAGTTACAATAGAATGTGGTTGACAGTGATTCCATCTGAAAGTCAAGTTTATGGACACTGCATATGTTGTAGTAAATAATGTTAATGTTTATATATTCAGTATACTATCATACACAACTTTACAGTACAAGCTTGAACTGATTAATAAACTCTTAACAAGCAGGAAAAATGTTAAGATTGCCCATTAAGTTGTGTATGATGGTGTACTGAATATGTGTGTATTTGATATCACAGCAGGGATGTGTCATCTTACAACAGTGTGAATACTGCCGTATGCAAGTGGTTACTACTTGTACACTGTGGCCACAAATGAATTACACAAATTCATGTCTTTATAATTTGTATACTATTTGGTTCTTGTGTTAGGTTTGCACAAAATGTTGGCATCATCTCCAAACCTGCTTCCCAAAATACAGCAGTCTTTCTAATCTCTGTCATGAGAACGTCAAAACTTACACATTTATCCTGTTTTCTTTTCATTCTTAAATTTTTTATGTATATAAAATTTCAGATGATTGTTCTTCCTGTTCATTTCAAGGTCATGAATTTTCTCTTTTAAATATTCCCAGTTTCTGTTTGCACCTGTTGTTTATCACCAGTTTCCAGTTATTCTGCAGCCATTTGATTTCAGTCTCTTTCCTTTGTCGTATTTACTATTGAAAGAAATTAAATGGAAAAGGACATAAAATTCTAGCATTCATGATGATTGTATTGTTTCTGATGGAATATTTTGGATTTGCATTGTGACAGGTTATGTTGGTTTGGTAAATCAAGCTATGACATGTTACCTCAACAGTCTTCTCCAGGCTTTGTTCATGACACCAGAATTTCGCAATGCTTTATATAAGTGGGAATTTGATGGGACAGAGGCAGAAGCAGTGAAATCTATACCATACCAGTTACAGAAATTGTTCGTCAACCTACAAGTAAGTGAAGTTTGTATTGTTGCATAAACACAGGAAACTTAGGTGATGAAATGTGTAAAACTATCTTCAAGTATAACAGCCGTGTGCAAGACATATAAAGGTATTAGTCCTTCATTCTATAGCATGTTCGAAACGTGATGGCACATGCACAGAAACCAGATTTGGTCTTTCAGCGAAATGGACGAGTTCATTTAAATCGGCGGGGGTGTCAGTTCAGTCGACTGCTGGCAGTCGAGGTGTGCAAATCAGCGGACAGCGATTGTATAGACCGTGTTCTGACATACAGTGCAAGACTACTGGCTACCCACTCCATTCATATCTTTCCCCTTCACTTCCCCTCCCGTGCGTCACCGTGTGCTATCAGGTTCTGAATGCACTGTACCAGGGTTTTTAAAAAACATGTAATTTGAACAGAAAACATAATGAAATTATGAAATAAATGACATTTTGTGGAAAATAAGACAGAGATTATGCAGCAAGGCTTGAAAATGCAGTGAATTTTGCTGTTGCTGAAATATACAAAATGAATTTCTTGGAGGTGTTTTCCTACATGTGTTCATGTCTGTGAATGCAGGTCGTTAAAAGGTTAAAGCTCGAGGTGCTCACAGTGGTCCATTTATTGTAGAGTTTTATGGGTGTTGCACTGTGTTTTGAATATGGTCATGTAAGGCAGTAGATCAGAATGTCACCAGTGGCAAATACAAAATTGTGACTGCTACCTGTTATTCTGACACTTTGTAACTGTCAAGAAGGAAGTAGTACTGTGAACTTGCTCAGTGAGTTGTGGTCAGGGAACAGACTGAAGAATAACAAATAGTGGTTAAGTTGGGGACAAAAGTTTTATCCAAAAGTGTTTTAATGCATATTTTTGTTGGAAGGTTTATCAGTAAAGGAGGTTAGGAATTATTTTCAACTGTATTTACTTGCACAAATATTTTCACAAAATAAAAGATGTAAAATAGGTGTCCTGCAGATACTGAAGATAAGATTGTACTTAAGTATAAAACTCACTGTGTTATGCTCCTAATTTTTAGAGATCCAAGTAAAGAAAATTACACATTTAATATAAGTATTTTGAGTTTTTTTCTTTTAAGGGAAGTTTGGAATGAGACATTTTGGATAATATAATCTTCCTGTGTGTTACAAGTACAATAAACAGGCTGTTTTGTGACTTGAATTTATCTGTGTGGTGTATGGTAACAAGATAACGCATAATAACCTTCTGAGTTTGACAGTTGTTACACAGAACATTTTGTAATGTTGATGTATAAAAAGGTGTATTTTAAGTATTTCTGTGGGCTGTTTCAGTCTGACTAAGGTTGGCTAAAGGTGTTGATGCCAAATGCGAGTACATATGGGCAAAAATTGCCAGCTTACAGGGTGGGTTATTAGTCCAAATGTGTGAAGTTACTAAATTCATTCTGTAGTCTGTCTTATGACAGGTCCGTAGCCTATTCCAAGATGAGTTCTCGCAGAATGTGATCTAGTGCTTCCTCTTTCAATTTCTAGTACCCTTTCATTTCCTTAAGGTCATCCAGTAGCTGCTTACGTCTTATTTCTCACCTTCATGTCACTTCTATCCTTCCCTCTATCTTTCTTTAAATAAGACATTTTAGAAGGCAGTTCCTACATAAGATGTGACCAATCCAGTTAGCCTTCCTTCCTTTTATTGTATTTAGGATAATCCTGTCCTCCTTGACTGTATGTAATACTTCTTCATTTCTCACATGATCAGTCAAACTGATCTTCTCTATCCTCCTCCAGCATCACATTTCAAAACTTCGCAGGTATTTCTGATCTAGTGTTGGAAGTGTCAAAGTTTCAGCACCATATAAGGCTGTGCTCCAAATGTAGCACTTTAATAGTCTCTTCCCAAATTTGATTATTTCTTCTTGTTGATTGTTGCTTTTGCCATGACACTCCTGGATTGAAATCCCCATGTACATCTTGCATCATTTATTGTCATGCATTTCATGTAGTTGTAATATTCCTATATATTTTTGACATCCAATATATTAAGTGTGAAATGGTAGTAGAAAAAGTTTGACAGATATGTGGTTGTATGTAGAGTGACTAATAATTTGTGGTAATCAAATACTTTATTCAACTGAATACGAGTGCAATTGGTAGAGATTTTGGACAGCTGCCATCTGATAGCATAAGCAGAGCCATTCTGTGGAACACTGTGCTTTTTAAAATGGTAAAATGAATAACATCTAATATATATGTGTCCCAGTTGAATATCACTCCATTATCACAGACTTTGATAGACTTTTGTATTCTTTCTTTAGGGTGAGATGTAAGGGAGAAACGGCCTTGTGTTGGAGTGAGGAAGGGGAGCCATGGGATGGTAGTGATCTAACTATTGTGTTTCACGGGGGCTGTCTCCTTTCTTTAAGCCTTTGTGTTTTCCCACCAAATTGTTGTATGTTGATATGTCTTAGTGCACTTCATGATAACTGTGCAGATATATTTGAAATATTCTGAATTTGATGGGTGAAAAGTGGTGTGTGTAGGTGGACAAGATTTTGTGAGTAGCAGCTGTTTGCTTCTCCCCTTTCAACTTCTCCTTTCATTTCAAATGGTACCATGTTAATAATTGTACATGTAACTTACCTTAAGAGGATTACCACTAAAATGTTTCAGACATCATCTAAATCAGCTGTTGAAACAACAGAACTTACACGGAGCTTCGGATGGGACTCCAGTGAGGCTTGGCAACAGCATGACATCCAGGAACTTTGCAGGGTTATGTTTGATGCTCTTGAACAGAAATTTAAAGATACAGACCAGGCTGATCTCATACAAAGATTATATGAAGGTAAGATTTTTGCATTGTTTGGACTGTGCTCTGCAGTCTATTTTATTGCACCCAATGTTTACTCAAGTTTGTTTCCAAAAATAACATGTTAAATGCAACATTTTACTGGTTTAAAATGTAAGTGACCTTCATTCTTATTGAAGAGGTATGTAAATTGAGTGTTAGAAAGAAAGATGCTGCAGTAATATTAACTCAGTTGATGGTGAAGTGTGGTTGCAGCAGTGATCAACCATTAGGTTTTATTATGTTGAGAAGTTAAATCACTGTTTATACTGAGAATTGTTAAGAGGTTATCTGGGCAAGTACTTGTTTTTCCCTCCCCTCCCACCTTTTGTAACACGTTGCGTGTAATTACCAATACATTAAAGAGTTAGTGTTGTAACAGCCTTCTCCTTTTCTTATAGAGTATATTAAAAATGGGAAACTGGTAGCTCTGGTTACTTGTACATCTGCCCTTGTGTGCCAGTGGTTCCTAGAGGTTCTTTTCTTTTTGTACTGCTATGAAGGCTTTGAAGGATCCCTTGTATTCAGTGTTTCACTATTGCTCAGCACATTGCAGTCTGCCACAGTGAGATTATAATAAAGTTTATCAATGTTTTATTTTGTAAACTAAACTTGTAATTTACTTTGATATGTGGTTGACCGTGCATCGTAGTTCAATGTGGAATAAGAAACCAACTAGATGTCACTTAGTATTACATTTATTTCTCCTTTATAAGTTGCTCAACATGTTTCGGGCTACCTTGTGCCAATCTTCAGGAGCTGAAGATGTAGTGGTATTTTTGCCGCGTGTGGTGTAATGCCGTGGCTGTGTAGGCGGTCAGATCCGGTTGGCTCGTTGTGTGTCCATTAGGGAGTACATAGCACAACGTGCTACGTACTCCCCAATGGACACACAACCAGCAAACCGGATCTGACCGCCTACACAGCCACGGCACTACACCACACGCGGCAAAAATACCACTAAGTCGTCAACTCCTGAAGATTGGCACAAGGTAGCCCAAAACATGTTGAGCAACTTATAAAGGAGAAATAAATATAATACTAAGTGACATCTAGTTGGTTGCTTATTCCACGTTTTAATTTACTCCTTGCAGGAAAAATGATTGACTATGTTAAATGCTTGGAATGTGGTACTGAAAAGTCAAGAGAAGATACATTTCTGGATATACCCCTACCAGTGCGACCATTTGGTAGTGCAGTGGCGTATGGAAGTGTTGTAAGTATTGTATAGCTGAGTATGTAGATGTAAATTTATTGAAGCATGAAAACTGAACCGTTTGAATAGTTGTCACTGAGGTGGATCTAATTCAGAGCTAATTCAAAATAAACTTAATGAACAAAGCTGGTTTTATATGAAGAGTATGTGCCAAACACTAAAAGAAAATGCGTGCATAAATATGGTTGTATGAGGTGTGTATTTTTTCATCATGTCATATCACAGGACTTTCACCCTTGACACATAGGTTCGCTGTCAGGGCAACCTACATGTGACTCATGGTGGCATCTAGACAGGCTTTTCTGTGAAAGTCTTGACTTTCCCTTGTCAGTCTGTCATAAGTGCTGAGTGTATCACAGATGTAGTAGACAAAACAATGTCACTGCTGGGGCTTCATTTGTGCTGGGTTCAGAATAAATAAGTTCCATGTATGAATGTGCTGTAATCACAAGGAATACAAACAATGGTATCAGTTTCATTGACCTGTCACTGATAACAGTCATTCTGTCATTTGTAATCTTTAATGCTTTAAAACATTGTAGGTATTGTAAGTATACAAAATTTATATATGTCCTCAAATGTATTTATGTGTTTAGTGATCCTTAAAGGAAACTGTGATTATTTCCTTAAACAGTATTACCTGATCAGTCTTTGTAATATATGCATGATATGTTTACTGTGAGGTGGAGCTGAATTTATGAATATTGGTATGAAATGTGTGCTTTAAATGATACTCCCCTTTTTCATCACCCTAATTTGTTAAGATATTTTCTCATTAGATTTTAGGTTATTACAATTCTGGATACAAGGATTGTGGTCTCCAGAGATGTACTGCCATCTAGTTTGCTAGATAAATATGATTTCAGAAGGACCTGCATCCTGCATAACCACACAGATTCTCAGCAAATTCCTCCACAATTTTGTGTTTTGTTGACCATACATGACTGTATAATTTTGTAAATAAAGCCAACTTGTTGCACAATTTTTCTTTGTATGTTTATTTTTTAGTATATTTATCAGTCTGTATGTGTTTCGGGCAACTATTTGCCCATCATCAAGAGAAACAACTGTATTTATGCGACACTTGGTACTTGTTATTCTGTGTGGATGACAGTCTGGTATGCAGGATGGAATGGCTGCATACCAGACAGGCATACATGCAGAATAATAAGTATCAAGTGCCACATAAATACAGTTTTTTCTCCTGATGATGGGCACATAGTTGCCCAAAACATGTAGAGATTGATAAATATACTAAGAAATAAACATACTAAGAAAAATTGTGCACCAAGTTGGCTTTACTAGTTGATCCTCCAAAAGATTATCTGTCTACCAAAATACGTGGCATTTTATGCGAGAAGATGAATCTGGATACTCCATTTTTCATTTTGATTGATGATAATTAGCACGAGCTATCTAAAAAAAAAAATAATTGTACTCTCTATGTACATTCCTGATATATTGTCTGCCAGTCTGTGTATACAATAAGCAGTATGGGTACCAGCATACAGTGTAATAAGTGGTGCAAACAGTTTTGGTACCTCAATGTTGCTTGATACAAAGTTATGCATGCAGAAAATCCCATGAAGATCAGTGCTTAATGATGGCAGTGAATTTCGGACCTTAAACAAAGATGAATCCTAGAAAATAGGTGTGACACAAATGCAGTTTTTGGACCACTGTTAAGCTTTACTAGAAATTGTAATATAATAGGAGATTGCAATAGTTGACAAGAGATGAGGATACCACTTAAATTGGAAGAATTATTTGGAAAGTATGGAAAGAGACTTGCTGCCATTATTGGCATTCCATTAGTGACCTGTACAACAGGCTCTGAGAATAAATGTAGAGACCAGGACTCTCTTGAGATTCCTAGCAGCAGGATTTACTGATCTAATCCAGTAAAGGCCATTTTCACTTTTGTCTGTCACCATCATCATCGTCATTTTGTCGTATATTGGGAACACTGACACACTGATAGATACTGGTACACATACTTATAACAGTGAGTGGTGTCACCTTGGTTTACCAGGCACAAACATTGGTCATTATTTGTTAGAAAAGTACAGAAATAATATGGAATATTGAATGAATTTGTTCCCACTTCTCATATGATGAGTGGATGGATGTATTTTAGAACCTTGTATGCATAAAAATGTCAGCAATAAGAACAGTGTTATGAAATTGAAATGGTGTCAGTGAGCAGATTCGGTAATTACTGTAATGTTTAACTTTTTTTTTTACTTTTTCTTAGGAAGAAGCATTACGAGCTTTTGTTCAGCCTGAGACACTTGACGGCAATAACCAGTATCACTGTGAAAAATGCAACAAGAAATGTGATGCTCATAAAGGACTGAAATTTTCCAAGTTTCCTTACCTCCTCACATTACATCTGAAACGTTTTGACTTTGATTATACTACTCTGCACCGAATCAAACTCAATGACAAGTGAGTACATAGTAAAGGAAGCAGTTTTAGCCATGCATGATCTGCATTCTGACAGCAGTGCTGATGAAGATTCAAGTCTCCTGATTTGTTATGCCAATGCTCTTTGGCACTAGTTGTCAACATTTTGGGGGAATGTAGTGCCTCCATCTTAAGGATCAAGCAATCCAAGATAATTAACTCAGAAAACAGGGATGTATTTTACAGGTCAGGATGGTTGGAGTGGCAAGTCTGTAGGAGTTATGGTACTATGTACTGGGTAGCACCTAGTGAAACTTATACAGAGGTCATTTGACACCAGCCGGTGGTTCTGTCTAAGGTATGGAAATTAAATGATGTGCTGTAGGATGTAATGGATGTGTAGAGATGGGGGGGGGGGGGGGGGGGTGGGGGAGGTAGGGAGGCAGTGGGGGGGCGGGCCGGAGGAGGGCATTCGGGCGACCCACGATGCTCTGGGATGCAGTCTGTGGCATTTGTCTTAGAGCTGGGGG
>Ga0123357_10011740_pt1 | contig 11258 bp, 5 predicted proteins | sample TergutEmb28metaG_FD_89873 | JGI IMG/M metagenome (GOLD analysis project Ga0123357, IMG submission 89873) | Embiratermes neotenicus P4 segment gut microbial communities from Petit-Saut dam, French Guiana - Emb289 P4 | ecosystem: Host-associated > Arthropoda: Insects > Digestive system > Gut ... | reverse complement strand
TTTTTTATATATATATATATATATATATATATATATATATATATATCTAGCGACGAGGAGCTATAGTCATGACAGTAACTTTTGCATGCTTTTGTAAGCCTAGCTGTCATTAGGGAAACTTGCAGGAATTTTGTGGGTAGACAGTTGACTATAAGGAAATATGCCGTCATAACACGAAGAGCTTTTGTATGCATATACTTACTTGTAATTTTCCTCACAACGCACGAAATTAACTTGACTGCGTGGGTCTAAATATTGCTACAGTATTTACACTCTATATCCATGTTGCTTTGACTCGGTTTGACGGTATGAGTGTATCAGTGAAGCAGGGCTACAGTCTGTCGTCTAGGTCTATACGGACGACGTTAAAATCTCGTGTACTTTGACGGTCTCCTTGGAGGCCATTGCGTCCTGCAGGTCAAGAAATTTCCCCCATTTTACGGTTCCAAAATATTTGTTATTGTTTCAACAGAAACCTCTGAATTGAACTGACGTTAAATTGTGCATTGAGTTTGCCGAGGGCTGGATAATTGAATCGTGGAATCGCGTTTCGATTCCAGACAGGGCAATAGTTTTTTTCAAACACACCTATTTTCTTATTCATTGGATATTGGCGACTTTTCCACGCTCTTCAGGGAAGCCATCCCGTTGTGTTCACTACTAAACAAACACACTTATTACGTCAACACAATATAGGTTTCACTTTTAATTCTAGTTGTGTCTGTACATGTATGCTAAATGTTTCGGCCATTTCTTAGACCATTGCACCCCAACTCTCCGCACGTGAACATCGCTCCACTCTCACCTTAAACTACATCGTGGCCCGAACAGAATTCAAAGGAGGAAAACTCATAAAAGATGCATACCGCGCCGAGTATAATACGTAAATCATAAAATAATTACAGTACGAACTCTCACTACAGCACATGAGGACCTGAATTTGTATACACAGTTATATACATATAATATCCATTTCAAAATAATTGGTTTTATTCTTTATATTTTATACTTTATATTCTACAACTTAACATCACAAAAAAGTGACTATAAAGAAGGAGTCCCTTATATTTTATTTTATTTTAGCATCTTTTATAAAATTGTTGTATTGCCATATCCAAAGATGACTAGGAAAGCGCCGAAACATGCAGCACACATGTAAAGGCACAATTTGAATTAGTATAAAAACTATGTTGTAATCGATCTAATACGTGTCTTTATGTAGACTCTTCCACAAGGTTAAAGCGGCAGAGGCGTGAAGCTGACCACTCACATCCATCTATTGCCAGAGTTAAGAATGTGTGTATTTATGCCTTCACGCTGTCATATGTCTTCATTACGTGAATAGAGACAACTTGTATCTGCAAAGGAACGTCAGGCCTAATGAAGGAAAGTCTCACACCTCTTAAATCTAATTCCGTTAATCCATTCTTTTGTTACAGCCTATCTGCCGCAGAGCGCCGTTTCATATTGTATTCTCATATGCGCCTGCATTAACTGTCTTGGTATAGTCTTCCTGAATTTAACAAGGAAACGAAACAAACGCAACGCCTTGCTTTATATGCATTCAGCCGGTAGACACGAAAACTGCTACAATGTTGCACCCACAGAAGTCGGAAGGTGAAGGTTCCTCGTACAGTTACGTTAAAGAATTTATAAAATTCGTTTTCTTTTGTTCTTATCCAGTGTTTTGACGCTTTGCCAAATGATGTCTTGAAAGACATGACTCATGCAGTTTAAGGCAAGCGGGATTTGTTGACAGCTGAGGGATAAATTAAGCAGGTGTCTGCTTGGAATCTACCTGTTGTCCATCCAGGCACATTGAACTGCTATAAGAGTTACATATGGAAGTTAAAAAAAAAAGTAAAGTGATCCCGTTACAGACCCGGTGTGGCCCAGAGGGTGGGTAGAGGTATAGCTTTACTCTTCCATGACTGCGGCACTAGAAGGGGGTGAGTGGTCAGCAGCACGCCCCGGCAGCACTTTACCCCCGGGAAAGACACAGTACCCATTTTACAGGAGGCTGGGTGGGCCCCAGGGCCGGTTTGGACGGACGGAATATCTCGTTCCCACTGGGATTCGATCCCGGACCGTCCAGCACGTAGTCATTCGCTATACCGACTTAGCTACCGGACCCACACCTTTGGAAGTACAGTAAGGAACGTACTAGAGGCATGGGCAGCATTAGGAGCTTCATAGTCTTTACACTTCACCATAAAATAGAGCGATCAAATAACACAGGATGACAGGGAAGGACACGAAGTATGCATGAGGTATATGAGAAATTCATAAAATATTTTAATCGTAAAAATTAAATATCCCGCGGAAGACCTGGACGTCAATAGGACAATAGTGAAATTGATGTTCAAGAAGATATTTTTGAGTATGTGGACTAGAGTTTTCTGATAATTTTAGTAGAGGACATCACGCTGTTTTTAAGTATAATATTAAAATGAAATAAAATATATAAGTCATCCAACACAACTATCTTGTACTTTATTAATTTAAATAATTAATAAAGTATAAGATAGTTGTGTTGGATGAAGTATATATTTTATTTCATTTTAATAGATTTATCTGGCTCAGATAAAGTCCAGTGGGTTAATGTTATGAAGGTAACTGAACTGTAGATTCCACAAAAGGAGGCGAGTTGTGCACAAAATGAACGGTTGTCCACTTCTTAAGAGCAACTCTTCTCGGAATGGGTTGCAGCACTTTTGTGTGAGACTGTAGACAAGGAAGAGGAGAGTTAATCATTGTGCGAGTCAAAAGCTCACGGCCGTTAAGGTCACAATATTGTCATTGAGATACAAAGACACAGACAGTAAAGCAATTTAAGATCCATCTCGCAGATTCACATTTCAAGGTACAGAAACGTCTTTGTTGCTTGTTGCTGCATTTATCAACAAGGCCTGTCTCATTGCAGACCAGAATAATTAATTGCGATTTGTAGGGCACGTTGAAAACACAGCTGCTCAGATAGTAAACGTATCTTGTGAATGGAATAACGTGGCTCAGTGCTCTTGCGAGTAAATGAAATGCAATGAAATGCATTCAACGGCTACAGCTCTAAAACGAATGAAATTTCGTTTGGCAGTTCTACAAAGTGTTGAAGAGTCAACTTGGTTTCTATACCTCAAGCCTTACTATTTGTCTCAAAGACTCATGGCAGACAATAATTTGCATACTGCATTGTAAATAGAAAAATAGGCAGACAGAGTGACAAAGAGATCCGGGTAGGCGGCACGGGGTAGGTAGCTAGCTGGATGGATGGAAGAAATGGAGGATGAAGGGAAGGAGGGTAGATGGAATGGTCGATGGATGGATGAGTGGGTGGATGGATGGATGAATGAGTAGATGGATAGATCCAAATAATCGAATTTTACTACAAGTATTCTTCGATATATATATATTACGATATACCAAGTAAATATGCAAATAAATGCCAGTAAATAATTTCTCCTTCCAAGCGATTAGATGGGATACGTAACGAGTAAACACCAAGGGTATATAAATGGGGTATATAAAGCCACATAAACTGAAATGTTTATAGGGAATGTGAGTACTCAACTGATGTGCTTCATGATGATACCGTGTTCCCCTGCCCATAACGTATCGCCCCCAGCCAGGTGATCCAAAAATTGCAACATCACGTGAAATAAATTATTTTCTGCCCTTTTTTAGGAAGATGACATCCGCGAACGTGTCTGTCGCCTCGCCCTGGAAATTCGGTCATGCCATCAAGAACACTTTCTTCGCGTTCTTTAGAAAAATCTGTAAACGAACAAGCATCTGAAATATGGCGTCTTCGCGAGATAAAATTTGACTTTGTGGTTATGTATTAAGACCTCGTGCAATTTAACAGGTAATCTGCGGCGTTTCGAATGAATCTGCTGTCTCCACATTCAGGGTATAAGATGACTATTACAGAGATGAATACTGCAGTGACTTCTTGAACACTGACAATAACATATCGGACAACACACTCTATACACTGACAGTCATGAACTGGACAACATAATCTACACACTGACAGTCACGAACCGGACAACATACTCTACACACTGACAGTCACGCGCCGGACAACATACTCTACACACTGACAGTCATGAACCGGAAAACATACTCTATACACTGACAGTCACGGACCAGACAACATACTCTATACACCGACAGTAACGGACTGGACAACATACTCTATACACTGACAGTCACGAACCGGATAACATACTCTACACACTGACAGTCACGAACCGGACAACATACTATATACAGTGACAGGCACGTACCGGACAACATAATCTGTAATGATGATGATGATGATAATAATAATAATAATAATAATCACATTCCGGACAGCATAATTTATAACACTTATCTCAAATCCACTTATAAAATATTGTCTTGCAATATGGAATTCACAAAACATCTGGACGCTACAGTAAACGGCCTCTAAGACTGGCACAGATTTCAGAGGATTTGTTTCGCTGGTGCAATGGACCAGTTGACCGACATGATCACTGCTCAAACGCAAGCAAATGAACACTGCAGCCCATTCAATTCCCTCGCTCAATATCCTCCATCATTGTCAAGTCCGCAAGGACTCCTTGCATCTGATTCCTTCCTGGGAAGCTGAGAGTCTCTCAGTTAGTTAAGGAACTCCTCATTTCTTAAGGAACCCGAATGTTCATTCCCATCTTCACAACAGGCCCCACTCCTTTGATGTTGATGTTTCAATTCGCCTGCAACTTCATGTTTTTTTGTCGGAGTTTGACCGAACACATCCTTGCAGATGAAGGCAGTAGTTCCTCGGAAAGTAGGGATCTGGGAAATTCGGCACGGATCATAAAGTGTCAGAATTCAAGAACCGTCAGATAAACTCACTTCATAACCGCGCATCTTTATCTTTCGTATCTACTTTAACATTGTTCTCCCATCTACGACGAGATTTTCCAACTAGTGTCGTTCCTTCAGGCTCGCAGACTGCAATCCTATATTCGTGTTTATACATCTCGTGTAACCTAAAAAATTCTGCAACTTTGTAATAACCACCAAAAGTGACGGGACCGCATATAAAAGTTCCGCAGGGTTTGATGTATGCGTCAAAACACAAAACGTTACAGCAGTAACATTTTAAACAAGTTACGAATTATCAGTTTGACGGCTTTTTTCGAAATGTCAAACTTTACAGCAGGCCTCTATGCCTGTAACCTTTACATGTAGCAACTGAACACAACATGCACACGCTGTGGTGCGTTCCCATTAAAATGTTTATCCCTGAATACTAAAAACTGTCACCACCGATAGGACACTTGATCAATCTCTCTCTCCCCCTTGACAAACACACACACTTTTGAACGGATAAAATATTGTTAACTGCACATTGGCAGAGTAATACTTTCACACGCACCAATGAGTTATCATCAAAATTAACGCATTTCCTGCTCTCTTTGTCTCTTGTGATCATCCAAATTTTATTTCAATTTTTGTTACCCATTACTAACGGGACTATTATTTACTTTTAATTTATATTCTCCCAAAATTCTTCTTTGTCCTTCATCATTGTATTTCATAAAAGACCGGAAGCTTATCTTTTGACCAATTTAGGATCTTTTAGCTTCTTAAATCGTACTTTCCTCCTGCAATTAGGCCTAAGTACTCTGTGTCAAATTAAGCTATATAAACCCGATACATGTTACTGCTTATCTTCCAGTTGGGGTGGTTTTGTTGTCACCACACTTTTCACGATATAAAGGGGCAGAAGAAATCATGTTTTACCTCTAAGAATTGAGGAAAACCATGTGGACATATATGTGAGCCCGTAATCAATATGTGTCTTTACGAACCTTTATGCCAGTCTTCTGCACATATCTACAAATAGTTTGATTGTTAGAATTATCTGGAAGCAATACTGGATTTTAAGGACATGGCTAACAATTGATTTAGGATTACAAGAAAGCAGGGCCTACTTCGGGAATTCCTTTGAGCTGGCGCAGTGGCTGGACACAGGGCCAAATAAAGGAAGAAGTCAGCAACGCGTAATTCTATATTCCCTGCGCCTCACAAAAAAGAATGCAGTTCTGTGAGCAGTTATCGTACCCTTTCCTACGCTCTGTCCACCAGCAACCCAGCATTAACACACCCAATTCTCTTCATGCCGAAGTGTTATCACTAACGCGTTAAGAACAGGAAGACTGTCATGGCTCAAAGGACCCTTAGATCCATGGCTGGTTGTGTGACTGTTGAAGAGATACTGAGAACAGACACTGAATGTTGTACTGCTCTACACAATTTATCTGGATATCACAGAACAATGTTGAACCCGAAAGTTTTATATTGTGTTAAAAAAACTCACACTCCATCCCTGTCCTGAAACACACGACATTATCTCGGCTATTTGTTAATACAGGCATGACAGTTGGTTCTCACGTCGCTGAGTATGAGAGAAGAATGGATTTTTACATAACCATATCCAAGATCTTTTTCTGTCATTCCTATGTTTCGTCACAACTGATCTATTCGTGGCAAAACTCCTACTGATCCTACATTTCAGGACACTAATATATAACACGTAAAGACGGAACTATATTTATTGTTGTTGGTACTTATCATTCCCCTGAGAATAGTATATTAGTCTAATGCAGTGTTTCTCAAACGCCGGGCCGCGGCCTGGTACCGGCCCTGGCATCAATTATACCGGACCGCGAGAGGTTCTCCTGAAATTTCTCATTTTAGTTTTCTAAGAATTTTTCATGAATAAATATTTTATAGTGGAAATATTCTGAAGAGAATAATATTCGTGAATGTGTTGAAAAACTCAGACCCAGATGTTGGCCTGAGGAAACTACAATACGCTACAAGATTTCATTAGTCCAGTGACTGATAACTAATTTAAATGTAATTTTATATTTGTCAACATGCCACACCTTACACATAAGTGTACTAATATTCTTTATGATTATGCCATAATTAATTATTAATACTTATGTTAGTTTAATTATGAACTTAAAAAATTTTGGAAAGGTATTTACGAGTAAATTTGTTGGGACTGGGCCCTCGTCTTATGAAAAAAGAATTTACCCGTCCGCAGTCTTACAGAGGTTGAGAAACACTGGCTTAATGTGGACTTCGTAATTTGACAAGGATATGTAATATAAATTCCAGTTACATGCCAGCATTGTTTATCATTACTGACTGCAGATGTAGCTCAAATTATCGTAAGGGCAGTCCTAGGTGAGCTGCTTATCATGCAATTCAGTATCCTTCATGAAGAATATTTCGCTTTGTTGTGTGACGAAAGGCCCAGTTTACGGCCGGAAACAGAATTGCCACTAGGAAGGAGGAAGGGGGAGGGGAGGGGAAGGGAAGGGGTAAATTAGGCTCCAAGACCCATATTTTGATGTTACTCTCTCCAAAACTCTAATTTTTCTTCCTCAGTTTTATATCACTTCCCAGTCCCCCTTTCCATTCATCGTAGTCTACTTTACGGAATGGTTCTCTATTCATTTCCGGGCCAATGAACGATTGCCTGCCAGAGAAAAGAACTCTTGCCGCGAGACTTCGCTTTCCAGCACTCATTTATTATTTTTCTTTTTTCTTTATAAGGAACAATGTTGGACGAAAAAGGTGGGGGGGGGAGTTCCGTCTCGCGAGTTGTAACAAATGGTGACGCAAGTATTTTTTTAAAGAAAATAAATCCAAAACAAAAGAAACGCAGAAATAAATTTTACAAGTCGGGATATCGAATCCAATGCTTCTCCAGTACCGTCCATTTCCACTTCTCCTGAACATTATCCTGCAGCTTACCTAAGAAGCAGCTTTAGCTTTTCGGAAGGATGTGTTAGTGTATGTGTAAACAGAACCAGTTTCGTTAGACCTGGTAAGGAAAGCAGGTAAATTCATACGTGTGTTTACGAAATCAAGTGGTAGGGGAATTACTCGTGCAGCTCTGTGCACTCTCACACGTGCAAAAGTTGGAGCTGCACATTCGGGCCCCTTTAACCCAGAGGAAAGGGTACCCAGTTATACATAGACTATGAAGCTGTGTGGGCCCTAGAACCAGGCTGAATGAAGTGGCACAGTTGAATTGTGGGAACAGAAGCTCAGTGTTCATTCCTGTAGCAAGTCACAGTTCCCATCTGCCATTTTCTGGCATTATTAGGAGCTCATCATATTCTCCACGTTAGTAGGATAAGGTTTAATGCATAAAGCGAATTATCGCCATGTGTTACCAGTGCAGAAAGTAAGAGAGAAGCTACGCAATACCATATTCTTCCTTTTCTAGAGTCTGTATTTGCGATGAGCTAACGTGCCATAATTCATCATTTGCTTTTTTTAGTGTGACATTTTCAAATCTCAGTTACAAGGGCGAAATATTCTCGGACTGATTGTATCGTTGAAAAAGTCTTGACTATGAATACAGAAGCCGAATGTAATATAGCTCGACATGTTGTTACAAGCGTGCCTTTGGAGACCGAAACAATGTGAAAGTTTCTTCTTTTCAACATAACAAATTATCAGCTATAGAAATAACTTTTGGGCACACGAGAAATTACTGGTGCTCACAACTGCCAGCATTTACGTGTATATTGAAGTTGCGGACTGGCATGGGTCCTGAGCGCATAGTCGTTACCGGAGTGCAGTAAAGTTGACTGTGTGCTTGCTATGAAGGCACATGTGGAGTACATTGATTCATTCTTAACCTCGATGTAGGAAGAAAATGTGTGACCATTTCTGGTATACACTGAACAGGTAGAACGATGGGCCCCGGGGCCAGTTTGTGTGCTGTAACCTTGACGGTAAACAAACCATGAATCGTGTGCTGTCCGTGCCGCAGCCAAATCACTACGCCGACCCTGCCATACCGGCTTCCTTACTGAACGGACAGTCCCTAACATTCATACATATTTCAGAAAGATTTGTTTTGCAGTACGGCTAATTTTATTGTTGTTTTCTCTTAATTCGCTACAAATGGACCTGCAGGCTGCAGTTACATAAGTTAGTTCTTCTGCAACACACAACGAACTCGACAAAGCTTAGCGCTACTAATGCAAGCAACAGCCTCATCCTCCATCCACCCACGGCTCATTCATCGTCATTTGCAGTGCCGTTGAATTACCCCCACCTGGTAGCCGCATATTAATACAGTCAAGCTAGATTTTTTTTTCATGCACAACAGCCCCGAGTGGGTCTCACTGTCGAGGTATTACGATCACACTCGGTTACACCACACTTAGTAGGACTCCTCTGGAAGGGCGATCAGGCCGGCACACAAACCTCTACCTGACCATACACATTACTCACTAGACATACGTCCATGGCCCCAGCGAGACAGTCAAGCTAGATACAAGTTGATACTTGGGATGTTGCTGCACATGATCTGTGAGCCATGTTATGTGGCACCCAACGTGTATGAGCCTCGACTGTGTGTAATCATGCAGGAAATTTATTCTAATTCGAAATTATGTAATTTCTCTTTGTCTCTCTGATTATTTTTAGTTCATTAGTCTCCTTTCTAAAGTTGATGATTGCAGCAAATTTCAGTATTCCTTGCCGTAACTGTAAGCACAAGAAATGGCGTATTTTAATGATTCGCTCTAAATCAACTATCGTCGAACATAATGCACATTTTCGTCGTATTAGGTGAAATTTTTCGTCTTACAGTTAAGCTCCGACCTGTTGCAGGCTGCTTGACTTCGGTTTTAGAAGTTAGACGCATGGTGCATTAAAACTGTTCCCACGTGTCAGGATGGTGAATGTGATGTATGCTTATGCCGCAACGTCTGAAAAGCTTAAAAAAGTGACATAGGCCGCAATCTGTGATTTACCGTACTGACGCTCTGTCCCTTTATTCTTCTGTCTATTATGAATAAGGAAGTGACTCTTCGTACTCACTGTTTTGACTATGTTCACGAGTCTCTGTCTGTACGAACTAACAGAAAAGATCCGTAAATCAATATTTTCTGTTCCACGTTATTACATTCTGCCGCCCGCTAGGCTTTTAATAAGCTTAGTACAAGTGATGGGGGGGGGGGGGGGGGGGGGGGGGGGGGGGGTGAATTCTAATCTGTAAAAATGAAAACATTTTTATACACTGAATTTTCCTATCCTCTTCCATTAAGTGAAATACTTCAAAATGTGTCCCTAAAGCAGAGCTACAAATTCATACATACTAGCTAGACATCCAACGAGCTGCCTTATCTGTTTCTAAAGAGAAGCCCAGTCTAGTGAAAATATTACATTACCTCAAATTATCTTGTCTCTTTCCCTGATGGATTACCCTCGAATTCAAGGGAATAACGTCTTAAGGAAACGCATTAATTATTTGCATTAGTTCTTCGTCCTCTAAGGAAAATAATTACCAACTTTCAGGGAAATCACAGTTCCCTTCCTGCTTTTATTATTCTTCCCGTTTGAAGTATTTTGAATTAAACGTCCTAATAAGGAAATTTTAGTCTGTAATAGAAGAAGGGTGTATTATTCAGAAATATGAACCTGCACAATGAATTGTTTAATAAGTCTCTATCTTTAATCATCATTGTTTAATGTACTTAAATAATTTCATTACACACTTCTGATCTAAGAATATTGTATGCACAGTGTCCAAATTTTGGAGTAGAATTTACGCTTGTTACATGTCGGTAGCGAATTTTTTTTTATCTTTTTGACACTCTGGCGGGACTTTCTTGCTAGGTTGGGAAACCTTGGGTGTAGAAATGTCTTGCTTAAATCTTTGTTGTTAGGATTTTCACTCACACGACAGGCTAGAAATTGTATGCATGTTTCGGTCACCTACATATCCGAATACATATTTTATTCCACTTAAGTTTCTTTTGTAAAAACCGCCTTTAATAATCTCACAATCACTGTTCTTCGTTTTGGATTTGATTTATGATTTAGGCTACGTCCGACTTTTGAACAGATCCAAAAATACTGGTCTCATGTAATTTAGAAGTAAAGGTATAAATTTTTATATTTTATAACAGGTAAAATTTTGTAAAAGTTATGCTTCTAGCGTAATTACATCACCTGTTCCTAGGAACTGGGATACATTCCAGGCCACCATAAAGTCCATGATATTTTCATACTTACTTAAAAGGTGGTTCAAATATGACCGGGACTGAGTAATTAGTTACCTCCTGTTCGCTCATCACTCTAGCAACTCCCAGACAGGACTGAACAGGTTCTAACCCGAGCAGGAGGGAGGGTGGAGGTTGTGGCTTCACTCTCTCAAGGTCGCACAGCTGCTGCGCAGTGCGGCT
>Ga0123357_10011739_pt1 | contig 11259 bp, 12 predicted proteins | sample TergutEmb28metaG_FD_89873 | JGI IMG/M metagenome (GOLD analysis project Ga0123357, IMG submission 89873) | Embiratermes neotenicus P4 segment gut microbial communities from Petit-Saut dam, French Guiana - Emb289 P4 | ecosystem: Host-associated > Arthropoda: Insects > Digestive system > Gut ... | reverse complement strand
TATATTACTGAAAGGCTGTAAAACAAAATCGGCCCGACAAGGTGTTCGTACCACCCGCCGGGCCTAACCACAACAGTAACCTAAACAGGAGGTGCTATCATGGCTACACAATCCCTATCTACACCAACGTCTAAAGTCAAAACACCCATCAAGTCCCCTGAACACGTCAACATCAATTATACGTCCATTGGTGGTGAGGCCATAGACCTTAACGGCTTGTGTGGCCGCCTTGGCATGCTTGCCATCGCCTTCGAGGAAGTACGACAGCAGGCAGAAAACGAAGGTTTTACCGGCCTTGAAGAGAAGGCGGAACTTATCATGGAAGGCATTGTGGCAATCTGCCCAGACCTTGAAGCCCAGCCCCCTGACCCCGTGACGCAGGCCCGCATGTTTCTGCGAGAAGAACGCCGCCGCGCTCGCGCATTAGTTGCAGAGGAAGTCGAGGAATCTGTTGGAGGCGGAATGAACGAGCAAGGGCGCAAGATGCACTATGAACTACTGTGCGAACACAAAAAATGGTTGGAAGAAAAACATGCAACGTTGCAAAAATATAATGCATTGTTGCGAGAACGTGTAGACTTTTTGAAGGGATACACTGAAATTATTGATAAACACCCAGAGCTTAGAGCATGTGATGAGGCGATTGCTTTGGGTAAACTCATACAAAGCAGCCTGACGCTGTTTGAAGGGGGTACGCAATGAGCGCCAAAAGACCACCAGCGCCGGGCAAATATCGCAGAATGGAAGATATTCTTAACCGGCTTCGCTTTCTGGCGGCAGTTGCAGGCGAATTGCCTGACCTTTCAGGAGGTGAAAGTTGCGGCTTTATGTTTCTGCTTACGGACATAGTGGATATGATTGAACAGACAGACAATCAGGAAACACCATGAAAAACCTGATACAATGCGCCAACTGCGTGTATTTTAGGATCAATCCCAGTAACAAGGAAAAGGACTTGCACCGGCAAACAGGGACATGTCATAAGCTACCGCCATATGGCAAAGATGGCTTTCCCGGCGTATCTGGTGAAGATTTTTGCGGCGAAGGCATAGAGGGGGCTTGTCCTTTCACCAAGACGGCATACCCTACATACGTCGGCTATGCGCGTTCGTCGTGAACTAAAGAGCATTTGAAAATCAATCAAAATTACCCGCTGGCCTATGCTTGCGGGTTTTTTATTTTTTGTTGTGTTAGCCCGGTGTTATCAAAAAGAAAAAAGGACTCGCTTTCGTTTTCGCAAGTCCTTGTTTTCTTTGGTGGAGCTGGACAGAATTGAACTGACGGCCTCTTGAATGCCATTCAAGCGCTCTCCCAACTGAGCTACAGCCCCCGGTAACTGCGTAGTCTGCCCAAACTCCTGAGCGTTGTCAAGAATCCTGTCGACAGAATCCTATCGACAATCTTCCCAAACCACATTTCCCCTGTGGATCCCCAAAGCGGCCCAGCATTCACGCATCCCCCCCCTCTCTCCCCAGAAAAAACCCCGGCAGTTGCGAGGCAGGCCCAAAACCGCCACCTTACGACCCGCAAGCTGAGCATATATATAATGATACAGCGCCTCGGCCTGCACAACGGAACCCAGCGCCGGATGCGCCGGCCCAGCCAGGATATGTGATGCAAAACTCCCGCCCAACGGCAAGCCCATGCGGATGACAGGAATTCCCGCCTTCCCCGCCGTCAAAAGCGCCCGCGCCAGTTCCCGCACCGTCTGCTCAAGACCCCAAGGCGCATACGCGCCCGCGCGCCAGAGACGCGCCAAATCGGTCCCCTCCAACACAAGGCAGGGATACAAACGCAAAAAAGCCGCGCCCACGGCAAGCGCCTGGGCCATATCCGCCTGAAAGGTCTCCGCATCCACACCGGGCATGCCCGGCATGAGCTGCACACCCAGCGTAAGCCCGACTTCCCGCACCAACGCACACGCCTCCACGGCCTGCTCGCTTGTATAGCCGCGCCGCGCTTCTGATAAAGCCCGACCGGAAAAACTCTGCACCCCCAACTCCACGGCGCCGAGCCCCAATGCCTTCAAACGCGCAAGCCGTCCGGCGCTAAGCGCATCGGGACGCGTGGAACACCGTACAGCCGCCACAAGGCCTCGTTCACGCCAAGGCTGCAGACGGGCAAAACAGGCTTCCTGCATCTTTTCCGGCTGCGCAGTAAAAGTTCCCCCGAAAAAGGCCACTTCCGCCGCTTCGGCCTGCCGGACCGCCCGCTCTGCTAAAACGGCGCACAAGGCATCCAAAGCGCGCACAACGCCCTCCGCCGTTCCACACGCTTCCACGCCCGTCTGCTTGTCCTGGGCGCAGAAGACGCAACGCGCGGGACAACCCGCAAAAGGCAGAAAAACCGGCAGCACGGGATGCGCGGCACGAACCTGCACCCAGGGAAAAGGCACACGCAGATTGCCGCCCCCTCCAAAATTTTGCAAAGTAATTGTTACGTATTCCAAAAATTCCTTGCCTGTGCGCGTTAGTTTCAGTATAGTTACCTATGTGTTGTGCGTCACACTCGCACGAAAGCACCACGCGCGCAACGCCGGTCTCCATGTTGAGCATGGGAAGGGATATATTTTACACGCAACACCACGCATAGGGCTTTCCGGCAACGCGCCCTCCGCGCGCATGCCGTTCGGGAGCGGGACTCAGTTGGAGGACTGAATGAGCAAAACTCTGACCAAGGCGGACATTGTTGAGGCCATTTACGAAAAAACCGACAAAAATCGCGCGGAAGTCAAAAAGCTGGTAGAAAAGCTGCTGACCATCATGAAGCAAGCGGTAAAAAAGGATCATACCCTGCTGATTAGCGGTTTCGGCAAATTTGAAGCCTATGACAAAGACGCTCGCAGGGGCCGCAATCCCAAGACAGACGCCACCATTACCCTGCCTCCGCGCAAAGTGGTTGTGTTCCGGCTGTCCCGCAAATTCCGCGCGGAATTGAACGGCGAATAGGACAGTAGCTGCCCCCACCCCTTGGTTTTGGGAAACGCGTCATGCTCCCCGAGATCAAGGAACTGTGGACAGGGGTGTCCGTGCCAACCCCGCCTTCGGGCAGCATTGTCGCCTTTCAAAGGCCCGCACGGGCCTTTTTTGCTTGCAGCCCGCATGGTTTCTCCTGCTATGCGCATGAAGAACGGGAGTGTCCAGCATGAACGTGTTACTTATACTGAGCAGCAACGAGCCGGAAATTAGATGGAACGCCTTGCGTTTCGGCAATCTGTTGCTGGAATCCGGGGAAGAGGTCACTATCTTCTTAAACGGCGCTGGAGTGGACCTATACCAAGGCGATTCACCGGCGTTCCCTCTCAAAGAACTGAGCAAAGTGTTCACCCTCAGCGAAGGAACGTTGTTTGGCTGAGGGAAATGCATGGACATTCACGGTGTGAATGAAGACGACTTTTTGAAGCGTTCCAATATGAACACTCTGTATTCTTTGGTAAAAAACGCCGATAAAATTTTGAATTACTAATCCGCCCGCACGGACCCTGAAGAGAGCCGCGTATGCTTTTCAACTCCTATCAGTTCATCCTGCTGTTTCTGCCCGTCCTGTTGCTGCTGTACTGGCTTGTGGCGCAGGTCGCGCGCGACAAGCTTGGTCTGCTGCTGCTGGCATCCTCGCTGATCTTCTATGGCGTATGGGGAATGGGCTTTCTTGTCCTTTTGCTGTGCATGATCTGCCTGAACTGCGCATTCGGGCAAGTACTCGCCGCCATGCCGGATCAGGGAGAAGGCGCATTCAGCCGGAAGCATCTGCTTGCACTGGCGCTTGTGGTCAACCTTGCGCCGCTGTGCTGGTTCAAGTACGCGAATTTTTTCATCGATAACATCAATATGGCCTTGGGATCCTCCCTTACCCACCAGGCCGCGGGACTGCCGCTGGGCATCTCGTTCTACACGTTTTTACAGATCGCCTATCTGATCACGGTATACCGCCGCCAGATAGAACCCGTCGGCCTGCTTCAGTACGCCAACTTCGCCTCGTTCTTTCCCTATGTCATTTCAGGCCCCATCGTGCGCCATCCGCAATTCGGCCCGCAGATCGCCGACCCGCAGCCGCTGGATATCGCCAACATCGGCCAAGGCATGACCTTCTTTGTCATCGGCCTTGCCAAGAAAGTGCTTCTGGCCGACAGCATCGCCTCCTACGCCAACAGCGTTTTCAACGCCGCGCACAAAGGCTTGCCGCTGACCAGCCCCGAAGCGTGGGTAGGGTCGCTGGCATACACCTTCCAATTGTATTTCGATTTTTCCGGCTACACGGATATGGCTATCGGCGTGGCCCTCATCTTCGGCCTGCGCCTGCCCGACAACTTCGACTCCCCCTACAAAGCGACAGGCATTGTCGACTTCTGGCGGCGCTGGCACATCACCTTGAGCCTCTGGCTGCGCGATTTTCTGTACATTCCGCTGGGCGGAAGCCGCGCGGGCAAATTCAGGCAGTACCGCAACCTGCTGCTGACCATGCTGCTGGGCGGCCTGTGGCACGGCGCCGGCTGGACTTTCATCATCTGGGGCGGCGCACATGGGGCCATGCTCTGCATCAACCACTTCTGGAGATCGTGGGCGGCAAGGCATATTCCCGAAAAGGCGCTGAACAGCGTCGTGCCGCGCATCCTCAGCATCGCTTTCACCTTCCTGTGCATCAACCTGGCCTGGGTGATCTTCAGGGCGGACAGCCTGCATGCCGCCGGCGTCATGTATTCCTCCATGTCGGACATCTTCTCGTCCGACTTCTCCGGCGGCTGCTCCACGCTTTTCGCCAACAACTACGTACGCGATGTCCGGGCTGCCCTCTATCTTGCCGTTTCGGGCCTGTTGGTCTGGTGTTTTCCCACCACGCGCCAACTCATCAACGGAACGCGCGCCGACGGCACACGTCCCTGGCCGACATGGCAGCCTGACGCGCGATGGGCCACCGGGCTTGCGGTCCTGGCGTTCGGCGCGCTTCTCCTGCTGTCGCGCAAGACGGTATTCCTGTATTTTCAATTCTAAACCGGCAGGCAACCCACATGGAATACCGTCCCTATATCGCCAGGTTCTTCAAAACGCTTGCGGCGCTTACGGCCTTCAGCCTGGTGACGCTTGCGCCCTACGGTTGGTGGTTCATTGCCAAAAGCGGCGATGTGGATCTGAAGGGCGTGGTGCGTGAGCAGGCCGCCGGCCGTTTTGCCCTTTTCGGTTCCGGCGTTTCGCAGGATTTTGTGGAGTATAAACTGGCGCTGTATGCTGCGGTCAAACCGGATATCATCGTTCTCGGCTCCTCGCGGGTCATGCAGTTCCGGGGCAAATACTTCACCAAAAAATTCCTGAACATCGGCGGCACGGCGGGCAACCTTGCGGTGCTGCGCAGCACCCTCGACGCCATGCTCAAGGTGCATACGCCCCAAGCCGTGATTCTCGGCCTGGATTTCTGGTGGTTCACGCAGAAATGGGAAGCCGATCCCTTCAAGGAAGTTCCCCCCACCTCCGGCACCTACGCCTATACCTTTGACGTGCTGAAAACCCCCTATGAATGGCTGCTGGACGGCAAGCTTACGCCGGGACAGTTCTTTGCGCCCCTGACAGGCGGGTTTGCGAAACATCTGTACGGCATCATGGCGCAAAAAACGGGAGACGGATTCGCTACGGACGGTTCCTGGTATTACACCGCCGACGTGACGGGCCAACAACACCCCTTTGACTACCAATTCCAGGATACCCTCAAACAGGTGCGGTACAGCATCAAAGCCTTCGCCGCCGCGCCTGAAGTCTCCACCGCGCATGTGGACGCTCTGGCGGAGATTCTCTGCAGGCTCCAGTCGCGTGGAATACGCGCCTATGTGTTTATCCCGCCGCTTTCCCAGACCGTATACGATGCCATGCTCGAACGCGAAAAAGACTATCCCCACTTGTTCCGGCTTGCGGAAAGCTTGGCCGCCCGCGGTATGGACGTGCAGGATTATAGTAATCCGCAGATGCTCAAAGCCACGGACTGCGAATTTGTCGACGGTTTTCACGGGGGTGATGTGACCTATGCGCGCATTCTGCGCGCCCTGGCGGACAGATACCCATCGCTCGTGCAGCATGTGGATATTCTGAAACTGGATGAGGATATCCACTACTACAACGGCTTCGCCATGGCGCCGGACGATCGTGTAAGCACCTTGCCGGAAGTTGATTTTATGAACTTCCAGTGCCGCAAGGATCGCGCCACCGCGCCGGAAATCGCACGTCCGGCGACACCCGCCTCCGCACCCAAAGTCCCCGCCAAAACGCCGGGCAAAAAACGTTAAGCGCATCGTTTCAACTAAACGGAAAAAGTATGCATACGAAATTCTTCCGGGGCCGCCGCCTGCGCAGCAGTCCCGCTTTGCGCGACATGATGCGGGAAACGCGCCTTGCCGCCGCCGATCTCATTATGCCCTATTTTGTGTGTGAAACGGACGATGCGGCATTTCGCAGAGAAATCGGCTCCATGCCGGGACAATTCCAGCTTGCGCCCGCCGCGTTGAAAAAACAGGTAGCGGGAGCCGTGGATACGGGCCTGCGCAGCGTCCTCCTTTTCGGCCTTCCCAAAAGCAAAGACTCCCAGGGAAGCGAAGCCTGGAACGCCGACGGCGCCGTCCAACAAGCCGTGCGCATGCTCAAGGATGAATGGCCGGAATTGCTCGTCATCACAGATGTCTGCCTGTGCGAATACACCTCCCACGGACATTGCGGCCTGCTGTCCGCTGAAGGCGAAGTGCTCAACGATCCTACGCTGGAACTCCTGGCCCGTGTGGCTGTCAGCCACGCCCAAGCGGGGGCCGACATGGTGGCCCCGTCCGACATGATGGACGGCCGCGTAAAAACCCTGCGCACCGCACTCGACCGCGAGGGGTTTTACCAACTGCCTATTATGTCCTATGCCGTAAAATACGCCTCCGCGTATTACGGTCCCTTCCGGGAGGCGGCGGATTCCGCTCCCAAGGCAGGGGATCGCAAAAGCTACCAGATGGATCCCGGCAACGCCCGTGAAGGCCTGCGTGAAGCCGCCGCTGACCTTGCCGAAGGCGCGGACATCCTTATGGTCAAGCCGGCGGGTTCGTACGGCGACATGATCCGCCTGCTGGCGGACAATTTTGACGTTCCCGTCGCCGCCTACCAGGTCAGCGGCGAATACTCCATGATCAAAGCCGCCGGGCAACGCGGCTGGATCCATGAAGAAGCCGTCATTCTGGAATCCCTCATCGGCATCAAACGCGCGGGAGCGGATCTGATACTGAGCTATTTCGCCGAAGAATTGTTGAAAAAAGGTTTGGTGCGCTAGTGCACCCGGATCATATGCCTCCCGCGCATGGCGCCCGCCCCGGCACGATCTCGAAAACACTGCCCGACGGCAGTCCTGCCTGCCGCCTGATCGCTTGGGAAGTCACCCGTTCCTGCAACCTCGCCTGCAAGCATTGCCGCGCAGAAGCGCATCCCGATCCCTATCCCGGCGAGCTGAGCGCTCAGGAAGCCAAAGCGCTGATCGACAGCTTTCCCGATGTGGGCAATCCGATCATCATCTTCACCGGCGGCGACCCCATGATGCGTCCCGATGTCTACGAGTTGACGGACTATGCCTCGGCCAAGGGCCTGCGTTGCGTATTCTCGCCCAACGGCACGCTGATCGACGCGGACAATGCCGCGCGCCTTAAAGCATCCGGCGTACAGCGCTGCTCCATTTCCCTCGACGGCGCCGATGCAGCCGGCCACGATGCCTTTCGCGGCGTACCCGGCGCATTTGACGCGTCCATGCGCGGCATTGAGCATTTGAAACAGGCCGGGTTGGAATTCCAGATCAACACCACTGTCACGCGCGACAACCTGACCAGCTTCAAACGCATTTTCGAACTGTGCGAACGCATCGGCGCCAAGGCCTGGCACATCTTTCTGCTCGTGCCCATGGGCCGGGCCGCCGGACTTGCGGATCAGGTCATCAGCGCGGAAGAATACGAAAAAGTCCTGCACTGGTTCTATGATTTCCGCAAACACGCTTCCATGCATCTCAAAGCCACCTGCGCGCCGCACTATTACCGCATCATGCGCCAGCGCGCCCGGGAAGAAGGCGTCGGCGTCACTGCGGAAAATTTCGGCATGGACGCCATGACGCGCGGCTGCCTGGGCGGCACGGGCTTTTGTTTCATCAGCCATGTCGGACAGGTGCAGCCCTGCGGCTACCTGACGCTGGACTGCGGCAACGTGCGTACAACCCCCTTTCCGGAAATATGGCGCAATACGCCGCACTTTACAGAGTTTCGCACCCAAGCCGCCTACAAGGGCAAATGCGGCATCTGCGAATACCACAAGGTTTGCGGCGGCTGCCGCGCCCGCGCCTACAGCATGGACGGCGATCACATGGGGCCTGAACCCTTGTGTACGCATGAACCGGCAGAGAAACACAGGAGAATGTGATGGACGGCACAGACAAGCGCCTGCTCGACATCATCCAGACCGATTTTCCCCTCGCGCCGCGCCCCTATGCCGTGCTGGGCGAAGGTCTCGGCATAAGCGAACAGGAAGCCTTTGACCGGGTGCGCGAACTCAAAAAAAGTCACATTATCCGCCGGCTGGGCGCGAACTTCCAGTCCGCAAAACTCGGCTTCCGCTCTACCCTGTGCGCGGCCAAAGTCCCGCCGGAAAAGACGGACGCCTTTGTCGCCGAGGTCAACGCACAGCCCGGCGTCACCCACAACTATCTGCGCAAACACGAATACAATATCTGGTTCACCTGCATCGGCCCTTCACGGGATGCCGTCCGCGCCATCCTGGACGGCATAACGCACCGCACCGGCATTCCCATCCTCAACCTGCCCGCGACGAAACTCTACAAAATCAAGGTTGATTTTCAGATGAGGGAAGAATAACACACCTCGACATATGAGAATACCATGAAAAAACTTGCCACACCCTATATGGGCCGCTGTATCGGCTGCCATTCCTGCGCGCTGGCCTGCGCCCGTCTGGTGCATAATACACTGTCCTGGAGCGCTTCCGGCATCCAGGTGCGCTCTTCCGGAGGCTTGAGCACCGGCTTTGAGGCCAGCCTGTGTCATGCCTGCGAACCGGCGTCCTGCGCCGCAGTGTGCCCCACAGGCGCCTGTACGCAACGCAAGGGCGGCGGCGTCAAAAAAAAGAACGCGCTGTGCATCCGTTGCGGCAAATGCGCCCGCGCCTGCCCGGCAGAGGCCGTCCATGTGGACAAGGAAAGCGGCATGCCGCGCGTGTGTGTGCATTGCGGGCGCTGTGTCCCCTTCTGTCCGCATGCCTGCCTCGCGCTTGTAGACATTCCCGGAACGGATGCCATGAACAACGAGGAGGCCGTCCATGCTGAGTAATCCTCTTGCTTCGCGTGTGCTGCATGTCAATCTGGACTCCGGCCTGGCCGATGTCTTCTTGCTGGAAGGCCGCGAACTGCACATCGGCGGCAGCGGTCTCGCCGCCTCCTTATATGCGAAATACGGCATCAACGACGCGCCTTGGGATGATCCCGCCCAGCCGCTCATCTTTGCCATCGGTCCTCTGAACGGGGCCTTTCCGCTTATGAGCAAGGTCGTGTGCGGCTTCCGCTCGCCCTATACCGGACAATGGGCTGAAAGCCATGCCGGCGGCCGCCTTGCCCTTGCCCTTCGTTTCTCCGGCTATGACGCTCTGATGGTGACGGGACGGGCTTCGGCTCTGTCCTGTCTGGTAGTCGGGTCACGTACCATTGAAATACACGATGTGCATTATCTGCGCGGACGGGGTGTTTTCGGCGCCGGCCGCGAACTGCGCCGTTTCGGCAGGGGCAGTTCTGGGCATCGTTCCACCCTGCGCATCGGCCCGGCGGGTGAAAACAAGCTGGCCTATGCCTGCATCAACGTGGATTCCTTCCGGCATTTCGGACGCTTGGGCGCGGGCGCGGTCATGGGCGATAAACGACTCAAGGGCATCGTGGTTCTCGGCGATGCGAGCCATGATCTGCCGGTCGGCAAGGAAAAAGCATACGCCAATCTTTTCAAGGAAATTTACACCGCCGTCACCAAAACGGACATGATGAAAAAATACCATGATCTCGGCACCCCGGAAAACCTCGCTCCGCTCAACGAGTTGCGCGCTCTGCCCTGGCGCAACTTGCAGGCCACGTCCGATCCGGCCATCGTCAATGTCACGGGGGAACTGTTCGCGAAAAAGCATCTCATGCGCAAAAACGCCTGTGCAGGCTGCCCGGTGGGCTGCATCCACATCGCCCTGCTGCGCCAGCAGTTCGCGGATGAACACGAATACGTCTTCAAACAGGTCTCCTACGACTATGAGCTGATTTTCGCCCAGGGCACCATGCTCGGCCTGGTCGACGCCGAAGACATCATGCACCTTCTGGATGAAACCGAAAGCTGCGGGCTTGATTCCATGAGTACCGGCGTTGCGCTGGCCTGGGCCACGGAAGCCTTTGAGAAGGGCCTGATCAGGGAACAAGAGACGATCGTCCCCCTGCGTTTCGGCGAATTGCGCGCTTATCTGGCCGCCCTGCGCCATCTTACTGACGGCGCAAACGAATTCTGGCAAGCTCTGGGCAAAGGGACGCTGTACGCGGCGGGCATCTATGGCGGCGCGGATTTTGCCTGCGTCCTGGGGCAGGAAATGGCGGGCTATGCCACGGGTGAAGTCTTTTATGTGGGCCAGGCGCTGGGCTTTCGCCATTCCCATCTGGACAGCGGCGGCTATTCCTACGATCAGACCAATAACGACAAAGATGTTGAAAAAGCCGCGGCTTTCCTGACGGATGACGAACGCGGCAGGGTGATGCTGACCAGCCTGGTTTCCTGCATGTTCGCCCGCAAGATTTACAATGCGGATCGTGTGCGCGAGGCGCTGAACGTGCTGGGCTACAACGCGCTGGCCGACAATCTCGCCCAGGCGGCCGGCGCCATGCAGGCTTTACGGTGGAAACTCAAGCTCCAGACGGGCTTTTCGCCGGAAAACGCGTCTATTCCCAAACGCTTCTACGAGGTCAACAACTGGAAAGGCCAGGCTGATCCGGACTATATGGACGCCCTGCGCACGGCCTATGCGAAGGAAATACGGAAAATGGGCGACTGCTGATGGACAGAGAGGAAAACCCCCACAGTCTATTCATTCCGTCTACCAAACGATTTCATACGACACGCTGCGCCCTCCTCCGGGCAAGGGGCGCAACATTTTTTTCTGGAGCAAGTCTTCAATTTCGCGCCAAGCTGTAGCGCGGGAAATTTTGGTCATGCCCATATATTTTCGTGTGGACAAG
>Ga0123357_10011738_pt1 | contig 11260 bp, 13 predicted proteins | sample TergutEmb28metaG_FD_89873 | JGI IMG/M metagenome (GOLD analysis project Ga0123357, IMG submission 89873) | Embiratermes neotenicus P4 segment gut microbial communities from Petit-Saut dam, French Guiana - Emb289 P4 | ecosystem: Host-associated > Arthropoda: Insects > Digestive system > Gut ... | reverse complement strand
TGTGTGTATTTCTGCCTGCCTAAAGTCCTTAACCCCATGCACGTTGAATAGCTGGGAGAAATAGTTCCTCCACCTAGCCACAATACTGTGGGAGTCTGCCACCAAGTCACCTTTCTCATCCTTTACTATATTACATCTAGGCCGGTACCCCTTCTTAAAGTAATTGGTGCCCCTATACAAGTCCCTAATGTTTTGGATCTTACTGTTAATTTCAAGTACCTCAATTTTAGCTCTCAGATATGCCTTCTTTTTGTCCCTGAAATGTCTGCTAACTTCATGTCTTACTTTGTTCAGAATATCTACATTGCTTTGGCTTGGATCCTGTATCCACTGCATTTTAGCCCGCTTCCTTTGATCCAAAAAACCTAAACATTCTTCATCAAACCAAGGTTTATTCTGCTTCAATTTGTGCAGACCCAGACTCTCTTTCACTGAGGTTTGGATATTCTCTTTAATGTTCTCCCAAGTCTTATTTACATCCTCGTCATCGTTCAAGTTCTCCAAAGCTGCAAACCTGTTTGTAATTTCAATCTGATACTGTTCCCTAACCTCTGGCTCTTTAAGCTTCCTCAAGTTAAATCTCAGTATTTCCTTGTAAAATATCTCTCCTATTTCATCTCATTGCTTCAGCTGGAGTCTGCTGTGGTACTGTTTGTCTCTTTGGTTCCAAAGAGGTAGCACATCTACACAAGTTCTATCATATAAGTTTTGTCCATTGCAACAAAACTCGAATCATATGCTGAGACTCTTGGCTCAAAACAAACCAATGGTGTTGGGCCAAAAAGTCTGGAGTTGTTGGCAGACAGCTCACCAGTTAGATTGATTTCATTGTAGCCACTGCAATAAACACTAAAGTGGTTGACTTTTACTACCTTGACTGGAGTCTATCCAGGTTGTTGTGTCATGTCAGTTCTGCCTCCAATGTAGCTGCACCCTAATACAACCACCTATTTAATACTGTTCTAAATATTTTTCTGAAGACACAATGGGATTTATTATATTAAGAAGTGCAGACAGTTTTAACTAGCAGCCGATTTTATTCAACAAACTGGCCTGCAGTAACAACTACATGCAATGATCTAACCTTACCTTATTACACTTCGTTCCAAACACGACTTGTCTGTCACTTAACCACTGAGAACAGAACACTTTGTTCATATTACTAAGAGACACTGAGTATTCTTTAAACATTTCGTGTGTTAGAATATGCCGCGAGCCGTATTCAGAACCAACCCATTTGGGTTCCCTGCCGCCCATTTCTCGTCCTCGCACAAAGTCAACAAAATTGTATGAGGTGTTAAGGATCTGTTTTTCAACCGTTACACTCTCTTCTTCGTCATCAGAATCTTCGTAACATACAAAGTCCTCCGGTTTGTCTGGCTTACGTGAACGTTCCAAGCGGATTGCACGTAACCGCATATGCAATTCTTCGATTCTACATGACGTAGCACACGGTGGGCGACATCCATACACTGGAATTCTACGTGTGTGAGCCATTGCATTTATTTAGAACCTGTAATAAATACTTAAGATCTTCACAAGACTGAACACACATTAAGGAATGACCGATAAGATACCTAAACAGGACCCTAATTAAGGTGCAGCAATGTATAACAATTGATTTTTTTTACTTATCATGTCTCTTTTCATATTTGACTATACCTCTTCTTGTACACGTCACAAGATTTTGTGTTTTCTATGCAGAACATCATAAAACACAGTCATGTTTTTTACACGCACATTCTTCCATCTCCCATCAAGTTTATTTCCTATGGTAACAGCTGATAAGTAGGCTAAATAAGTAAAAGCAGACCCAGACACTCATCTCCGAACGGAATACGATTCAAAGATCATCGTACTGTCACAGCATCCAGGAAGATAAACCACTGATCGTAACTCGCTAGTTTGACTCGTGCACTTGCCACCATATACGGAGACACTTATGTGAGTTAGTATATAAAATTACGAAATGTCCTGGAAAGTTTAATTACCCGTGCGTGTAATAAAGTAACATAAGAAATCTACGTAAAACGTTTACGGCTTATAACGCATGTGGAAAGAACGATGTTACTCAATAGGTGAATTTTTATCTATGAATTGTGATGTTATCCCTTAATTATTTTTAAACGTGTCTTTTATTTTTAACTAAATTATTAATAATTCTTTGACATTATATACAGTTATGAATTGTATACTGTATATTGTAAAATCCTGTATGACAGATCTTATATTCATCATTATACTCTGCTATACTTTTGACTCTTGTTTGTGGTATTTGTGCCTTGTATTGTTAAACTTTATAATGTTTGTAAGTGTTTATTACTAGGACGAGATTGTATATCACAATCCAATATTTTTATGGCCAATTTCACACTCAAGTTGTCATAGAACGGATGATGCGCCCATGAAAATTGCATGTGTGTTTGTATGTATTATGCTAGCAGACGACATATCTTCAGGAATTGTGCTTTTGTAACGAGGACGTACAATAAATGCAGTCACCATTTCAATCGGCATAACTAAATAACATGATTGTGCTAACTGGACAACAACACTTCTCATCTCTTATTTTATGAATTTTAAGAGATTAACTTTATTTGACATATAGTGCACAGAATTTGTTAACGCAAACATCTTTGTAAAGAGTCATAAGTTGTGTCTTTACTTATGGTTGCGCCTACATTTGTTTGTAATATAGAAACTGGGTTGTCTGTGGTTGGGAACACAATGAATCCAATAAGACAAAATCAGTCTGTTTCGAATAACGATAATAGGCTTTATCGGCATCGAACCTGCTGCACGTATGTGACCATGGCTGAAACTGACAAACAAACAGTTCGTGATTGGGAAATCGCGTAAATCACGTTGATTCAAAAGTACGGCGGCCGTCAATTGAATGCGCAGCAATTAACAAGGCACGAACTACTTGCAGTACTTTGTAGACAATTCGTCCGTGAACAACAAATTAAGGAGGGCGGGGATGTATAGTGACTAGTCTATGGGCTGGACGGACCTGAGTTCGAATGCCGTTCGGAAGAAATTTCTGTTCTTTAAATCGCCTAGGCCGGCCCTGATAATCACTCATCCTCCACTTCTATTGGAGGGGTCTTCTGCCGGCGGTAAAGCGGCCGAAGCATCTACTGATCACACTTCTATCTAGCGCGAGGTTGAGACTGAATGGAGCTATACTTCTATTTCTCCTCTTTGCCTTCATGACGTGTGTGGGACAACTTAACTTTTTTTTTTTATATATTTACTTCTAGACTTTGTAGTTGATGTGTATCTTATGTGATTTTATGTACATGTTACAATTTCTAATTTTGTATACTTATTACAGTATAATTTTACCTCTACTGTATAATGCATGCGGCGTATTGCTTTCACGGGCATCGCAATAATGGGTACATGCAGCAAAAGTAGAATCAAAAGTATTCACTCCCGCGGTACTTGTAACACAGTTTGATTGTATTTTCACGTTTTAACTATTTTATACTGTACAATTTAAGAGGGGTAAACTAGTGGTCCTCAAAAACGCCGTTGCTTGTTGTTGATCCATGAATCCGCGATATTCAGAAATACTATTGACAGACTGTTCTTTCTTGACGGTGGGCGCCGGCGAATGTTATTGTCATTGGCCTCATTGTCATATTTTCTTCGTGAACTTCTCAATTTCATCGTTAACTTGCCGGATATTACTTATAAATCTCAATAAACTTTAGAAGAAAAAATCTTACCCCTGCTTACTGCGTTAAAAATTACTGATCCTAAATATTTATTTGTAATTAATAATGCACTTCATAACCTAGAGGAACAGGAAACAAAATTGCGTGTTGTCTCCAAGATAAGTAGAGTAGTTAGTTACCTTATGTAAAAGAACCTCACCAAACTAATTTCGTTACGGAACAGAATAGGACACACTTGCCCACACACACTAGGAATGCATCCAAACGTGCACATGAAAACATATGGGAGAATGAAGTTATTGCTCCTCTGTCTTTGCCCCGGCACTAGGTGATGGAACCATGGTTTCATCTTCCAGGCGGCAGTTTAAACCTAGAAACAATTGGTGGTTGGAATTGTGGCAATGAACATATCTTTCTTGCTTTACTCCATGACGTGTGAAACGTACTTTGCTTCACCTTTTCAGACAACCACGATAGTCAATTGTTCAAATGTGTCAAGCATGGCAGCTTTCAAGAAGACTAATGTGAAAATATATACAAAAACTGGGCCTGATATCACACCGGATACCTTATACTGGAAAAAGCTCGGGGTATGTAAGTTTTTAAATTGTGACTTAATCCATTTAGACAGTTCATGGTATTAATATTTTACAGTGATTATAGTACTCCCATTGAAAGTCAACAAAATATACTTATGCGTTTCGTTCCCACGTGGATTAATATACGCCGAATGTTGACGATTAATCTGCAGATTAGGGTACATACAGTTATTTCTGTTTTGCCACTTCTATGCCGTCGTGCTGCTTCAGACATTCGGCTTTTCGGGTTCACGCTTTTTGATTACCCGGAAACAGCTAGAGTTTGTTATAGGTTATGCAATGCTAAAGAGAGCAAGCATGGAATGGGGTGGAGACTGCCTCTTTGCAGATGTGGATAGGGCCTGCTGAAAACTTGCAAGCAGTACACTGTGAGATAAATTCAGTATGCCAACTTAAGCAGAAATTTTAAATTAAAATGCAGCATATGGTGTGCGTCTCCCAACCATGTCACGATCATGAGTACAGGTACACCATATTCATGTGCAGTATTACACTGTAATATTTTCCTGCCTTTGTAATCAGTGAAATTGATTTTCAAACAACCCGCACACATGCAGGATTTTAGGGTCTCGCCATGACACTGAAGAAGAAACAAGCCATGTGGAATGTTAGGCCACATTGACCGGTAGTTATACAGTTAATATGGCATAATATTCCAGAAGACTTTAATCTTATTTAACACCCAGTAACTCCTGACTGTTATGGAAATATTTACAGATATTTTTGCAGGGATTGTGTGTTATGTTTCTCTTATATGTAAATCACATTAGTTGGCTCACAGATACAATTTACAGGTTGTTGAAAGGTATTATTATGTGCTGTCTTTTTTGTGTGTTATTTCCATTATATACAAAACATATAATTTGCATGTGTGGCAATGAAAATTTCATTGTATGCTTGTACTTTGATCTGAATGTACGTTTTGTTACAGAGAAGATATGTATTTTGTTTAGAAATTGTGCAGTTGAGTCTTGTTTCAAATATATGCATTATTTGTATGTCTTTTAGTTTTATGATAGTCTGAATAGAGAAATGAGTTGCTATGGTCTGCAAATTGGCTGGCTGTGGTCGGGACAAATGGAGTTTGATTCCTGCCATTGGCAAGATGTTTTTCTTTTACCATATCCAGAATGACTCTGGAGTCAAAGAACCTCCTGTGTAATGGGTACCAGGGTCCCTTTCTGTGGAGCCAAAGTGGCCAGGGTATAAATGTGGCAACTTACTGCCATCTAATGTTGAGGCCTCAAATGCATGGAGCCTTACTTCAGAAGCCTCCTGTACACCTTTGTGACATTGTGCTTGGACCTGCTGACTGTCTTACCTTGAATGACTTCACTACATTGATTAGCTTACACAGATACAGAGAATAACATATGACTACCTTCTGAATGGATTCAGTGTCTATCACATTCAGAACTGTCATGAAGCCAAAAAACTGAATAGAAATATAAGCAGTCTTGGTCTGTTCTGTTATTACTGTTCATGTGCTTGGAGAAACAGAAGACATGTTCATGTGTATGACTGTTCATTCCAATATGTTATAATTGACAAGAACTTTTTGAGTGCAGGATTAACTGTGTAGAGCATGCAACAGTATTAATTAGGAAAGATTAATTTAAAAAAACATGAGCAAATCCCACATAAAACAACAGTTACAAAAGAATTTGAGTAGCTGCTGGTTGTAATCACATTCTGATAACATTCTGAGGTTTTGCTGCATGCAGTGCATTTAGTAATATGACATGGTTATACTAACTTGTGTTACATATGTTTCAGGTACCTGCACTAGTGAAGGAGTTTGGACCAATTGATTACATTGACTTCTCTCCAGTTGAGCCATATTATTTTTCTGTTACATGTTCTGTTCGAGTAAGTACCCAGCTGCCCAGTTTTATTTTTGCTACCTTTTTTTGTCTCAGTACAAACTTGTGGATCATTTCCCTTGCCATCAATATGATTGTTATTTAACCATGACTTGTGACACTGAAGGTCCTCACAGCCTTCTTCTTTAAAATTTGGGTCTTATGGGATGTGATGCAATGAATTGTTTTCCAGAACATCATAAATTTAAATAATTTGTTGATGATGATTACATGCACATACATACACACACACATACATACATACATATGCATGCACATATGCATACACTGGATCCAAAATTTAGTGAAAGGAACAACAGGATGTAGAATAAGTCGTGAAAATACAAAATATAGAGAATTAGTACCATACAGTACACTGTAAGGATATTGTATTGTGTAGTGACATGTTACACTGCATTAGAAAATAAGATATATGTAATTTTTAAACATTATAAGTTTATCAACAGAACAAAAGTAGTCAGTGTGCATTCAGTTATCAAGTGTAATGGCTTTTGCAAAACTTGACAGTGGAAGAAATTTATGTCTTATAAATGTCTTTAATTTTAATTTCTGTAAGTGTTGGTAAATAACATCCAATGATGGTGCTGTACCTGAACAGTTTGGTGATGTTGAGCACAAAGAGTAAAGTTATTATGAGAGTGTTTAATTACAACCAAGGATATAGTGATATATGGTCAAAGAGTGGGGAACCTTTCAAAAATTGAATCTCTGTGTGATCCACATGTCAGGACATATAAACTTTATAAGGATGGTCACTATCCCTTACACTTCCACCAAGATTATAAAATATCAGTCCAAGTGAAGCTTTTTCTTAGTATGACCTCTTGGAAGTTGTGAAGATTCTGTCCAGTAACAGGCCAAGTAATTAAAACATGTAAAAGGCTGATTCAATTAAAAACAGGAAACTGTAAATTAGGAGTGCTGTGATGCTGTGTCCAAAGAAAGTATGAATTATTGGCATCTTACAGGGCCCAAAACTTGGAACTGTTTATTCTTCTGTGCTGTTTAAATTTATGAATACACTATTTGTTAACACTTAAGTGTGATAAGATTGAATGTGGAATTGAATTTGTGGGTTTTCATTACAGTACAAGGATACCATAACCAAGACTTGAGATTCTCACAGCAGTGTTGTTGAGGATTCAGGCCTTCTGGGTTGTGATACTTTTTCAATGAACAAATTGATCCTGATATTCTGCTACTATGTCAGGAATCATGCACCCAATGTCACAGTGTCACATTGCAGTAGACATGACTCTAAACCTTATTCTAACCCTTTGAAATAGTCACTCATTGCTTGTTTCCGCTAGGTCCAGATATACAATCCAATCACAAAGGTCGTTCAGAAGAACCTGAACCGTTTCCGAGAAAATGCATATGGAGGAAATTTCAGATCAGATGGTAGTCTGATATGTGTTGGTGGGGAAGAGTGCCAAATAAAACTGTTTGATGCCAACTCCAAGTCCCTTCTTCGTGTATTCAAGGGCCATTCAAGGTACTGCAGAATGTGTGTCTGAAGTATGAAGGTATAAGCTTGTTTCAGACATCAGAACAGTGAACGGTAGTGTTTTCTGTGTGAACTCTTTTGCTGCAGAAATCTTTTTGTGTTGAGGGCATAAATTAAGAGTTTGATATTTCATTACTCTTGTATTCTTTCCCCCTGCATCTGCAAGCAACCACCCGACCAACTGTTAAGTTATTACCTTATTGTACATTATGTAACTGTTTCCATTAAAGTAGACTGATAACATAGATTGCATTTTAGAAATCAAATTATCCTAGGAATTCTCACAGAATGAACAGAATGAATTAGGAAAATAGATTTTGAGGTTAGCAGTAACAAATTGTATTTTGTATCTTCTGTTAATGTTTCAGCCTCATTGTTATTTCCTTTTCAGGACGAGCTCATGCAAGAATTTGTGTACTCATTTGTCAAACATATTGGTAACAGTGGCTGTCTAGATCACTACATTTTTTACTTTTGTCTCACAAAATACTCCAACAATTTCACTGTGCATACAGCTTATTTTTTCCCAGTAGTTTCACTGTATAGTTTGTTGCTTATCCTGGATCTGGGACAGTTAGATCATGTGACCTGGATGTCACTGAAGTTCATTGGTGGCCATCTTGTTGAAAGAATAAGGTACACGGAATTCATGAAAATCATCACATATTCAAGTCCTCCCTTAGAATGCATACAAGAGGACTAACCTGCTAGTGTACTCTGAAGTGTTACTTTGTCTTTCATCATTGACTGCTGTGTGAGCTTTATCCATGTTTTCATCTGTATGAGATGTGGAGGGATGAACAAATGCTGTCAGTTTTGAAGGGAAATTTACCATGTTTTGAACTGAGAAAATCACTCAAAATTCTGTATTCATCCATGGCATGATCATCAAAAGCTGTTCTGACCAATTTATGCATTTCTGATGCAGGAAAAAAAAAATTAGTATAAGTGCATTATTTCATAAATCAGGAATTACAAAGTTGTGAATTGAATTTAACACGTACACCTTTAAAGACCCGTTAAGAATCAGTGCAGATGGTAATGGCTGTAAAACTGACTAGACAGACTCAGAAGATAGCAGTATTGTGGTATGCAGTGACAGAAAACTGTGCTACTTGCCATTCCTGGTCCTAGTGGCAGGTTTGGGAAATCATATATGCCTTGACATATGAAGCTTATGCAAATTTTAGTTAGTGATCACATTAAAATATGTGAGTGTAATTTCTTATTTGTGAAGAATCTTTGTTTCAGTGCTGTTCATCGTTGTTTCTTCACACTAGACAAAACTCATATTGCAAGTTTCTCAGATGATAAATCTGTATGTTTGTGGGATATCCCAAGTGAGAGTAAAGTTACAAGTTTCTGTGAGCACTTGGTGAGTACAATTTGTTATAAAGAAAAATGAAATTAGTATGTACAGTGTCCTCTCAGTTCCACGTAGCTATTCAGTGTGGAATAGCTTAAAATAAAAGACATTAAATGCTGACAGAAGATTTTGCATCAACTAAAGAATTTAGGTGGCAACTGAGGGCAGTCAGTAATTGTGGTTGTGTTTTAATTCAGAAAATATGTGCAAAGCAGAACCAAGTGTCCATTTGAGAATATAGTACCATACTATTCCATACTCCATGGAGCAGAGTCCTTCTTGAAAAGCTAAATGACTTTCAGGTAGTCAAGAAATTCACAGCATTTTGTGGAGCTCAAGGTTTATTACAGCATTTACAAGTGACCACCACCTGTCCCTGTCCAGAGTCAGATCAGTCCATGCACCCCAATCCCTGTCCCTACTTCCTGTAGATCCATATTAATATTATCCTCCCATCTATACCTTGGTCTTCCAAGAGGTCTCTTTCCCTCAGGTTTCCCCACAAACACCGTGTATACACCTCGTCTCTTCCTCATATTTGCTACATGCCCCACCCATCTCATTCTTCACGATTTGATCACCCAAATTATATTTGGTGAGAAGTACAGATCATTAAGCTCCTCGTTATGTAGTTTTCGCCACTCCCCTGTACCTTGTCCCTCTTAGGCCCAAATATTCTCCTCAGTACCCTATTCTCATCCACCCTCAGCATAAGTTCCTCCCTCAGTGTGAGTGACCAAGTTTTACAGCTGTACAAAACAACAAGCAAAGTTATAGTTATGTATATCTTCATGTTTTTATTTTTGGATAGCAAACTGGAAGACAAAAGATTCTGCACCAAATGGTAGCAAGCATTTCCTGATGTCAGTCTGTTCTTAATTGCTTCCTGAATAAAGTTTTGATTTGTTAAGTTTGTTCCCAAATATTCGAACTGTTTCACCCTTTCAAAGAAACTATAATCAATCTTTATATTGTGACTTTGTCCTGCATTCTGCTCTCGAGACATGACCATGCATTTAGTTTTATCAGCATTAACTTCTAGTTCAGTCTCCTTAGTAGCCACTGCCAAAGCTTCTGCATTTTCCTTATAGTATGTACGCTTCCTCCCAATATATTAACATCATCAGCATAAACCAGAAGCTGATGTGCACCATTTAATTTCAACCCTAACTGGTTTACCTGAACCCTCTTAATAGCGTACTGTAAAGCAAAGTTGAAAAGCAACGGCGATAGAGCATCTCCTTGTTTCAGACCATTCCTAATAGGAAACATGTCAGATAAATTCATGCCTACCCGGACTCTGCTGTACGTTTCAGTCAGACACATTTTTATTATCCTTACCAGTTTCGTGGGGATACTAAACTCAATGAGAATATTATACAAGACCACCCTCCTAACTGAATCATAAGCTTGCTTGAAGTCTGTCAATAACTGATGCACTGCTTCATTGTATTCCCATTTTTTTCTCTCAAGTATTTGATGAGTGCAGAATATTTGATCAGTAGTTGACCTCCTGCATCAAAATCAATATTGATGATGCCCAACGGAGTGTAGTACCTCCTCCTTAGGGGGTTGAGGGGGTGGAGAGGCATTCACTGGACACAGATATGAACTTCACTGCTGTGTGTGAGCATGTGAATCGTTTTAAAGCTAGATTCCTTATGTGTGGATCACCTGCATTGCTTATCCCCAATTTCTTGTGCAGGATTATGTGCGTGCCGGTGCCATTTCTCCAGTATCTGCAGACATTATTCTATCAGGGGGCTATGACAACACTATCCGCATGTATGATACTCGGATTAATGCTTCAGTGTTCAACATTGACCATGGTGCTCCAGTTGAGAGTGTTCTGTTCCTTCCAACAGGTGGTGTGTTCATATCTGCAGGTATGATGTTACATATCACTAACTTCATGATGATGTAGTAGAGAGATATGCATTGAACTAATGCCTTCATAACTTAATGTACACTCATGCCTCACTTTTCACAGGGTGTGCTTCCAAGTTTTGCAAATTGTGGGGTCACCCTAAAAATAAAAGTACATCACTTCCTTCATTAGATAAGAGCATCAAAACTGTTCAATGACCTGAACAGATTTTGAAGCCATACTGCATGATGTGCAGGGAGTTGAAATGGGGGGGGGGGGGAAACAAGTTGTCCCTTTACAATGTTTCTTGAAAGAAAAAAAAACCCAAAATACAAAAATTGTTTTTTTTTTTTTG
>Ga0123357_10011737_pt1 | contig 11261 bp, 3 predicted proteins | sample TergutEmb28metaG_FD_89873 | JGI IMG/M metagenome (GOLD analysis project Ga0123357, IMG submission 89873) | Embiratermes neotenicus P4 segment gut microbial communities from Petit-Saut dam, French Guiana - Emb289 P4 | ecosystem: Host-associated > Arthropoda: Insects > Digestive system > Gut ... | reverse complement strand
GCGTCCTACGACGCACACCTAGCCACTGCTCCACAACACATTTCCACACAACATGATATGCTGCCACAACACCTCGTTTGCAAATAGGAATTAAATTTTGAATACTGTAATATAACTTTATCATGGAACAAAGCTCCCTGGTGATGATCTGACAAAATAAAAACACGTCGGAGTGTTTTAAAGTGTTTTAAACGTGTTTTATGTGAAATTATATGTGCATTCGTTGGTTGATAAATTAAAGTAATTTTCCTTTCTTAAGTAGAATCTTTGCACACTTGTCAGTTCCGAATTCCTTGTGGATATTGTCACTGTAGTGTTGTATAGTTGATGGATGTTGCTGCTGTGTGTTTGATAGACATTGTTTTTTTTTTCTGCAGGATTGTGTTGTGTACTGTAACTAAGTCGTAAGTTTATTTCATCATGCTGAGTAATTGCCTTTCTCTAACTCATACTATTTGTTTACACTTTTATTTCTTAGCAATCAGACCAGGCATGGGAGGAATACACCTTCCTTCTATTTCTTTTTGTTTATATGTGGTCGCTATAAAAGTTTATCACGCGAGCAATGTGTGTGGTCAGGAGTGCAAGAGTAGCTAGCTGCTGCCTTGTGCTCCAGTTGCAGTCCGCAGAAGAATTTCGAACGGTGACCAGCAACTTTGAATAAAGCTGGACGATCAGTGAGTGTGGTAATGAAGAGACCCACAATCACGAGCGTAGAACTTCATGCATGTCACTTGTAACAACATTATTCACTGTTTATGCACAGTAAATTCCAACACACTTGACGTAGGGATTATTGCGAGCGTGTGCAGCCTGCCCAACACCCCGTCTTAACCTGAGGTTCGAGAACCGGCCCACCTGGAACAACATACACGATAAGTTCCCCACCAGGACCACGCACGATACAATAGCAGAGTTTATTTCTTCGCAGCTGTTTTAGGAGTTATTTCTCCCTTTTTCCTATCTGCTTAAAACTGTCCATGTAAAGTAAGTGTGATATTTTTGTCTTTGTTATGTGCTCTTCGTATCGTGTTTTCGGCTTGTTTAACCATTCTTTGAGAATGATTATGCCAATTCAAAATAACAGTAGAGATTATGAGCCTGCTTGATTTATTCCACATTTTATTCCGATAACGTCCGTTGCTATTCTCTCTTCTTCAACACGTAGCCGCGTATTTTATTGTTGATCCCAATTAAATTATCCAACTATAACACGCGCTGTCCAAAGCTTTCTGATAATATATTCATGCGTTGGTGAAGTTTACCTCCTACCCATACGTTCTTGTAATTTCACTTTTGATATAACAGTTGATACACCCGTTTGATCCTCTGCAGCACCATTTCCCTTCTTTAGGCCTAAGGGTTTGGTAATCAGTATTTCTGCATTATCTTGCTTATTATAGATGTAATGCTTTGTTATATTGTAGGCGGACAGGTCACAGGTATTTTATTATTATTATTACTACTATTTTCGAAATATGCTAGTAGATATAGTGTTTTGCTACGGGAAGGGTGATCGGAGCTCGGGTTCCGATAAATATTTTTCTCTTCGCCAACGCTCTAGTCTCACTGGGCACAGCATACTTCATCCTAGGCTGTAAAGCAGCTTAAGCTAACCATTCGCTTCCATGTAGGTTAATTATGCATGGAGTTCTACCTCCACTTCTGCCTCGAGTTTGCAAGTCGTAGTGCTTAATTACGGATCGTTTCATCATCATCATCATCATCATCGCCACCATTGCCATAACCAGCACTGTTATCGTCAGCATTATTATTTTAATCATAATCAACATAACCATCATCGCGTTCGGTTCTTAAGAAACGACGTTCCACGTCGCGCAGTCTACACATCAGCGCGTTTCTTTGCAGACAACTTCTGATGTTACAAGACCTACCGCTACAGTGCGAAGTTTTCCATAAGGCTTTTCTCAGCATTCAGCTTGTAAACAAGACAGGCATTATACTATAACGTTACAATGACGCGCGTTCGTGCAACCATTGTTGCAGTGGAAAAGCAATGAGTATTACACAATTTGTGTGTGTGTTTGTAGCCTTAGGTATCCAGCATGCAATGCGCATGCGCCATATTATCATCTGTGGCCTGCCCGACTTTACAATATTTTTCCACATTGTCCCAAAAACGGCACGATTTTCGAAAAATACGTTATTGAACATAAAATGTGTGTTTCGAGTTTCTCTGCAACTTTTGTCAGAAATATTTATCATTTCAAGAAGAACTGAGAGAGATGTGATAAAAAATGTATATCGGTCTTCATGTAAAGTACCCGTTATTTTTGTCAGATTTGAATGCAACTTGAATCTTCTCGACATATTTTCGAAACAAGCTCAAAATAACAAATTTCATGAAAATCCGTCCCTTGGGTACAGAGTTGTTCCACGTGGACGGACAGACATGACGAAGCTAACAGTCGCTTTTCGCAATTTTGCGATCGCGCCTAAAATCCTACTAAATAAGAGACCATTCTATGGTTCGGATCCGGCTATAAATATGATGATGTTAATTACGGCGTCGCCTACTTCTTTTCCTTTTCTTCTTTTTCTTCTTCTTCTCATCCTCCTCCTTCTCCTTCTCTTCCTTCTCCTCCTCCTCCTCCTCCTCCTCCTCGTCCTCCTCTTCCTGCTTCTCTCCCTCCCCTCCTCCTCATTCTCCTTCTCCTCCTCTTCCTTCTTCTTCTTCTCCTCCTCCTTCTTCTTCTTCTGCTTCTCCTCCTCCTCCTCCTCCTCCTCCTCCTTCTTCTTCTTCTTCTTCTTCTTCTTCTTCTTCTTCTTCTTCTTCTTCTTCTTCTTCTTGTACGTAATCAAATTCCATTAACGGACAAAAGAGCTGCTTATCGCCTATTCGTTTCACAGATTGCAATAACCAGGAATTCGGTTAATATATTCTTATGACGAGCCTTATGTGTCACTGTTACGTTTTACGCCTGTTTCGCTATTATTTCTCAAATGCATGGTTTGATGCCCAGAAATTGTATTGCTGCTGCTTCGCTGCTATTGAGCGTTAGTGTTTTATGAACCTCGATGTCAAACAAAACACGAAGAGAAATCCGGGGAACGTGTGATACGGTTATGCAAAATGTTTTGCAGTTACTTTGGTTTTGTCAGCTACTATCCGGGAATTACCGTTGCCTGTAAACAGAACAGATTTTTACCCCCGTGTCGCTCGCTCAGTTTCATTTAATTGGCACAGTGTTTGATTTATTGTAACGCAACGAGAAATTCTGTGATTGTGGTTCATGTAAGGGGTGCACATCTCACAGTTAGTTGAGGCACTGCGCTACAAGCCTGAAGGTGGCAGGTTTGATTCCCGATGGGGGTTATTGGGATTTTTAATTTTACTAAATCTTTCGGCCGCACCATAGTTCTAGGGTCGACTCGGTGTCTAACAGAAGTGAATGCCAGTGATATTTTGTGACGGTAAAGGCGGCCGGTGCGTAGGGCTGAAAACCTTGACAACTTCATGTGCCGATTGTCTACAAATCCTGAGAGACTCAACCTCCTGGAGCCCTCAGGTTTTGCTCAGGCCTGTGCAGGGTTAGCTTTCCGTCTCACATTCCATTCGTGTTCGCGCCATTAACTCCATAAGCACACTTAGGTAATCAAGTAATTCTCCGCCTGTATGGGAAGCGAAGAGCGCTGTGTGTGCTCACAGTAGCTAGCCGCTGAAACCCGTCATGGTCCATATCAATACACAGCACAAACGTGTGTGTTAATTCTTCAAGAATCATTTCAGCAGTATGTTTCAACTGAAGTCTGTACCACTATCCGGGGAAAGCACTGCTAATTTAGTGACTAAGCTGGAGAGTCGAGTGATCATGGTTGTGTTCTTAGCACAGACAAGTGATCCAATAACAGGCTCAAATGAGGGCGCTAAAGAATGCTTGAGTTCCAGAAAAGCCCGGAAATTTCTTGACTACCTGAGCGACGGTATTTTCTGAAGAAATTCCTGCCCCATTAAATCAATTTGTTACTATGATACCCTCTTCTTACACCAGTGCTCCGAATTTTGACTCATCGTCTCAAAGAAAATTCTCTCTGTTTCCATTCGACGCGAAACTGCCATCGATTTTTTTTTTTGGTTCATAATTAATGTCTGCTACTGAATGTTTACAACACTCTGAATGGTTGCAACAACAGGGAAGAGAGTCTCTCAGTAGAAAGGGTTTTTGGAACTAGTTCTTATCTTGCATAAACTTTCTTTGAAATTTCTTACACACTTCAGAGCAGCCACATAATATGAAACATATCTCAATACGTTTTTATGAATTTAGATCTGCTGCTACGTAAACGTCTGAGATATACCTTTGATTTCGCAAATTTTAGGGACTTGTCTTACTCATCATGTCTAAAATCGTGAAGTTATAAAGAGTCATTTTAGTAGTTCCTTGTCTTTTAGGTTCGTATGAAGGGAGACTAATATTAAAATTAACTTGAAGGTATAGGATGGGAAGGTTTTGGTCGTATTCGTGTGGTTAAGGACAGAAACTAATGTTTGTCTCTTGCCAACACGATAGTGATTATTCGGGCGCTGTAAAATTGGTAAAATATCTGTTCCAGCAAAATAAACATCGACTTTTCAAGAAGTCTGTCGTTTAGTATGTTTGTGTGTGAAGTTCTGCGTTGCACACTGAGCGACGAACAGTAAAGTTTTTGAGAAAGTTGCTGGCAGAGAGAGAGAGAGAGAGATAGATAGATAGAGAGAGAGAGAGATTGTTGAATCTAATAGAAAATTAACAAAATACTGCAAATAAGACGCAAGGGATTTCATAATCTCGCACGGTACCATCCGCACCGTACACACGACCTACGCAGCGGCTCTCAGGACCACCACCCATCCATAAACTCGGTGCAGAAAACCATATGCTGCAATTCAACATCTAACGCTCCTGATAATGGGCGTATGTACCCGAAACATGTCGAGCTAAGAATATATCAATAGAATTACCTAGTTGCATCAAGTTGGCATTTCACTTTATTTCATACTTCGGTTCGCCACTGAGCCGTCTCCAGGGAGAAAAATGCAACACGAAACTGTTGATTATGTAGAACAATACGTGGAGTAATTTGCCATAAATTCTTATCGGTATTTATATTTTACAAAAGCGTATCTTTTTAAAAATTATGTACGTATTTATGCCTGTTTATACATTACTTCCCTCATTAAAGTTTTCTCTAGAACAGGCCATGAAAGCCCAGAAGAGGCGTAGTGGTATGGTTCTACTCTTTCTTGAACATCGGCAGTAGATTAGTATGCGTGATAAACGCCACACCCTGGACGCTTTATCCCGTGAAAAATACCCAGTACCTATTATACAGGACCCAAGTCCAGACTGGACGGGAGAGGAAAATCTCGCCCCCACCAGGATTCGATTCCCCTACCGTCCGTCCCGTAGCGGGTCGCCATACCGACTTTGCTATCCCGTCCCACTCTGAAATAATTATAATTCTAAAAATATAAGTATCACTGATTAGTTGAGTATTAATTCATGATAACCGCCACTTCAGAGGAATGTAGAAATACAGTGACTTAGAAGTGTGCTTAACCTTGTTATTGTCACAACAGTATTGCAGTGAAACCAATGTAAAGACTGTATTCTCCACCGACATAGTAGAATTCTTTGCCGGAACAATAGTCAGATGTTTTAAAGCTGTTATCAGTAATGCGCACTGAAGTATTTCTGGTGTGAATCCAAAAAAAAATCGAGAAAATATTGCTAATTTTTAATTCTTTATATTTCTCCAACTTCATATTATCCTATTACCTACCGAAACTTTGCAGCAATAAAGTGGAGTACTGAGTGAACAAACAAGCTTTCGTAGTTGTCATAGAGAGAGAGAGAATGTGTTCAAAGTGATCCATCCCCGTAGACAGTCGACGCCAATGTAGCTAGCAGTAACAGTTGTGGTGGTGGTGTTGTCGGTGGTGGTAGTGTTTAGTTGCGGTTATTGTGTGTTTATAAACTGTATATCTCAGCCCCAGGGTGGGGGGTAGAGTCCCAGGGACAGTCATAGCTGGAGCAGTGTGTAACATTTCCTGGTTTCACTGAATGTTACGTATTGCCTGGAACATGTCCCTTTCATTAACATTTTTTACATGATTATGTAATTTTCCACAATCTGCCCCTTTGCCAGCATAACCAGTAACCCTCTCAACATATGATGTGATTTAGATTTGAACTCAAGGCCTTACCTGAAATAAAACCTGCCTTGAGAGATCATATACCTCTCAGGAGGTGCAGGAGTAACCGGGAAGGAGCAGGCGGAGGGAAGAGAAATAAAGTTAGTGTCAGTTAAGTGTAGGTGAAGTTCACCCTACAGCAGAACATGAAGACCCAAAGGGGACTTTAGACTTGAGAGAGGGTTAACCCTGGGAAAGGGACCCGCTATCCATTGCACAGGAAAGGGGTTGGGTCTCGGGGCCAGTCTAGACTGGTGCAGAAAATTTCACTTCTACTGGGATTTGATTTCCGGACCTTCCAGGCCGTAGTGTGTCGTTGTACCGACTACGGTTCCTCTAAAATAAAATATTAATATGCATGTAATCATAGACAAATTTCAAGAGCTACTATCTTAGACGCTGTAAGGAGATTTTTTTTATTTACCTAAATGGCATGTATTTGTGAAAATTTGAGGTTTTGCTTTTGTATAACTAATGTTTCCGTTATTTTGGGGTATGTCGCAAGTTCGCAGGGTAGTACAGTCCCGATATTTCGGATCAACCTAATTCATATTCAGCGATCTGTCGAACCTTTTGCGGTCATAGACAAATAGCAAGAGCTATGGTTTACGTAAATCTGCCACATGTGCATGTTGATGACGTCAAGTGTTTCGATAATTAGGTATGTAAATAAAGTGAAATAGGAGAAGACAGCGGAAGTTCTTGTGAGCGATGGGGGATATATTGGTTTGTAGATAAATGAGGTTAACTTTAAATATACAGGCATGTATGAAACCGGGTTCAGGAAGCGTGCCGTGAAGTAGCTATTGATAATAAAAAATCTTGACTGTGTATAGCTAAACTATAAATATGTGGATAAAATAGTAACAAGTAAAAAAGAAGCCCGTGTTGCAACTGAAAACAGAACATATTGTGCCAACATTTTTATTTTCCGATTTAAAACCTATAATCATTGAGTACGCATTTGATATTATTAACGTTGTACATGGGTCTACAAAAAATAATTTTGTGTTCTAGTTTTCCTGCTTCTGAAACATAACATCTAACGCTGGGTACGGGATATTAATTATGCATGTATAGTGTATAATGGAAGCTGAAAATTTAGATATTCTTCATTTTTCAAAGCTAAAAGTAACACCTCCCTCATCAGACGGAAAAAGGAAGGGTGAGAACCTCAGTCATGTAGGTTTTAAAACAAGCTCCTTCTGAATGGCCAAAAGAGTAGATTCTTCCATTTCCCTGTTCCACCAAGAGACGAAAGCAGATCCTACCCCCTGTACTTTGTGGATTTTTGAGACAGAGTTAGTGGACAATATCCAGAATGGCAGTCATGTCTGTGACAACATACCATCTTCAGAGTCCCTTAAATTTGAAAGTAGCCTGTAGACTGTAGGGACTAAAGTAAGTGAAATATTGCATGTAACTACATCGTGCTTTAGGGCAAATGAAGGTGTCCTAGTTCTTTTAGAGTGACGAAGTTAAAGTGTTTAAGATTTCTTTTACTTCCAGCCTTGAATAAAGACATAAATATACGGAAGTGTGATGTGCTAACCTCCTATTAACCGAATACTCGGAAACCCGCGAAGGAGATTTAATGAAAACATTAAGTTGGATCTCAAAGAAATTGGTTACAATTAGCCATCATATATATTCCAACAGCTGCACTATAATTAGATACAACAATATACAAAAATGTGGTAATCCTCCTACATGTTTCAGTTATTTTTCGGTCATCCTGAGGGAGGTACTGAACAAGGAAGAACACAGGGGCTATTTATGTCTTAGATGTGCAGTGGTTGAGTTAAAGCACAAATATTAAAATGGTTAAGAAGATTAAAAAGCATAGTACAGTTTGTAATATAACAGTTACTATTCTTACTTACTTACATACCCCGTGGTGCAGAGTCCTTCTTGAGAAGCCAACTGGTTTGCAGATAGTCGAGAAATACCCCGAGTTTTATGGAACCCAACGGTTCATTACCGCACTCACAAGCCTCCGCCACCCGTCTCTATCCTGGGCCAGCCCAATCCAGTCCATATACCCTCCTCGTTATGCAATCTCCTCCATTCCCCAGTTACCTCGTCCCTCCTAGGTCCAAATATTCTCCTCGACACCATATTCTCAAACACCCTCAGCTTCCTTTCCTGCCTTAATATCAGAGACCAAGTTTCAAACCCATACAGTTACAGTTACTATTTGATTGAAAAACCAACATCTACTCTATCAAGTCATCTTCGTTTTCATGGATATAGACCTATTCCTATGTCTTCTGTGGCTTTTTGTATCACCGTGGATGAATGCAGGTTACAAGTAGATATAACAGATTAAGATTCATTTCTAACAACCATTTTTAATGTTCGCTGCCTTAAACTTGTAGTTATACTCTCAGACTTGGCATTTAAGGAATTAGCTTCGCGTATCTGCAGTTATAATTTCAAACAAAAAACGCCAGTGAAGTAAGAATATTCTATGCGGTAACAAGAAAAAAATAAATTTTATTTGTCTTTATTGAAATTAAGACATTCTCTACGATGTACCTTCTTTGCCTTCCTATTTAGCATAGAGATCTATTTTAAGCAGCGAGTGTTCTCTTTCAGTCTGGTTGCAGTGTGCCCGCTCGCTACAAGTCCTGAAACAGGCTTCCAGAACTCGGGTGACGTAAGCGACTATAGACCGTGCAATTTAGTTTTCGCTGCTCTCTTCCATGTTAATTTTGAAAACGAGAGAAACAGACTCCAGAAACTTAGTTGAATATACTTTCAAGTGAGAAAGAAAAATTGTGATGACGTCAGAGTGTGCAAGTAGTTGAAAGTATTGACGTCACTACTGCTCTAAAATACGGGGGAACACATTTTCACGTTCTTTACACTACGCGGAAATGGATACATAAGACTATATTCGAGGGCCTGTCTGTCCCTCTGTATGTGTCATATCCGAAATTACTGAATGCGTTTAGATTAAATTTGTTATTCGCATTCTGCACCAAAATTTGTGACTAATCAGCATCTATACGTAGCTGTCAGATTCCTCCCGTATCCAGCAGAGTGCACAGTGCTGTGTGCCAGAAGCTGGTAAGCTTATAGTTGGGCTTTGAGAAGGAAATGAGGCGGGAAAGTCCCAGCTTAATGCCTCCTTAGTCCAGGGATGTATAAATCCTGTGTGCCACGTCGCCGTGGCAACTCAAGTTCCTTCCATGGCCCTGACGATTAAACTTCTTAGTGTGGCGCCTAATATCTGTGGCTTATCAATGTGTAACATGCTCTTTTATTTTCATTTTTCCGTGCAAAAGTCTATGTTTATAAAGAGAACCAACTACTTGCACTTTTATTATGTATTTTCTAAAATATTTCACATAGAATACCTTAAAAACACATAACCTCAATTAAAATTAAAATTATTCACTCCTACATGTTTCAGTCATCATGTGACCATCATCAGGGAGTCTTTTAAAAATATTTCCTAAATGAAGTTGCTAAAATTTATTACTTGTTCGTGATGTGGCGGCATGTGTATGCTTAAGTTACTCCTGTTGCCCTGTTGATGTTCCTGCAGTGGCCGGAGTTATTTCTGTACTGTAAAAAAAAAGTGTAACATGCTCCTTTTCACCTATTTTAGGTTGCTCCTACAGTTTTGACAAATTTGTTTATTCCAGTTTTAGCCTACGTTCTTCCCTGAAAAAGTAACAATTAGGCAGCCTGATATCGATATGCTGTCTGTATGTCTGTTTGGTCCCCTCATTTCAGCTTTTGAACCAGTTGGCCAACGTTTACGAAACTTGGTATGAATTTTGCTACTGTCGAATTCTCAACTAACAATATAACGGACTCACGAATTTTGTGAGCCGGGAACGACACTAACGCCGATTACTTTTAGGTTCTGAAAGGATAGACGGTAATAGACCTTGGAAGAAATATATGATGTATGTCTAGGCATTACTTTTGTACAATGTAAATTATCAAACTTGCATCCGTTCGATACTATTTCTTTAGCTTTCAGTTTTGTAGTGATAACTGATGAAAGGTGGCACTACCAGTTTGGAATCTGGTATAGTCAAACACATTACGAACTTGTGTGCACATTGGGTATAAAATATTGTTTGCAAGTAAAAAAAAGTTACAAACATGGTAGCGATGCGACTCTGATATTTTGACAGATGAATTTAATGTAGTCGATTAAGGGTGCCTATATAGGTACTTCACAATCAATAAAACAGCGATAATAACATTGATTGTTATTTTGAAGCAGAAATATATGTAATAGCAAGTTAGGGTTTGAGTTGTACTTGAAACTCCAATTTATAGGCGCACAGTATATATATATATATATATATATATAATGCACACACGTGCACGCACGCACACCAAAACATTGCACTTTTGGCAGAAGCTTGCGGCAACAATTCAGCGATTGGTACCCGTCTGTACACTTAAATAGTTTTAGACGCGTTCACAAAATTGCGAAGAGCGACTGTCACCTTCGTCATATTTGTCTGTCTGTCCGTTCGTCCGTCCGCATGGAACACCCCGGCTCCAACTGGACAGATTTTCGTGAAACCCGATATTTGAGTTTTTTTTTTCGAAAAGTGCCGAAAAATTCAAGTTCTTTTAAAATACGACAAGAATAACGGATACTTGAAGATATGATTCTTTGTATGCGCTTTGTGTGCTGGATAACTAAGGCTACAAACACACACTCAGACTATGTAATACTTATTGTTTTCCACAGCAACAATGGTTAGGCGAACGCCCCTCAATGTTACGTCATACTTACATTGCCTGTCTTGTTATGTGTTGAAAGCAGTAATTAATGAAACGGATTTTGTGTATCGAATGTTTTGGGTCTTTAGTTAATGTTTCCTTGTATGGGTGTAAAACTTGGTCGCTGACACTGCGGGAGGAAAGGAAGCTGAGAACATGGTGTTGAGAATATGTGGACCTAGGAAGGACGATGTAAGGGGGGAGTGGAGGAGATTGCATAACGAGGAGCTAAATGATTTGTACTCCCCACCCAATATTGTGCGGGTGATAAAATCGAGAAGAATGAGATGGGCTGGGCATGTGGCGC
>Ga0123357_10011736_pt1 | contig 11261 bp, 6 predicted proteins | sample TergutEmb28metaG_FD_89873 | JGI IMG/M metagenome (GOLD analysis project Ga0123357, IMG submission 89873) | Embiratermes neotenicus P4 segment gut microbial communities from Petit-Saut dam, French Guiana - Emb289 P4 | ecosystem: Host-associated > Arthropoda: Insects > Digestive system > Gut ... | reverse complement strand
TTAATGCCCCCATCCTGTTTAAATGGGAGTTTGATGTTTGTTTCGATTAGATTTTTTTTCGTAATTGAAAGCCGGGGTTAACCGCCCCCCCCCCCCCCCCCCATACACACACACAAACACACACACTCAAGGCGCTACCCCAAACCTCTTACAATTCCTGAGACAGAGGTTGGATGTGGTTTTAAGTCATTTCAATAACAAAATATATTACTACTTCTTCCTCACTAGTCACAAGATTTTACTAGTTCCTTTTCTTCTCAATTTCCTGCTATGGTGGGGTCAAGGTTTTACCGCCTATTTCCCACCAGGCTACACTCACAAGCGTCTTTCACACGCTAGTCTGCCATTGTAGTTTCACGCAGTTGCTAGTGTGTGCCTTACTGCCAGTCACTAAACTCTCCAAAGAAGGTGCGACGGATCACTCTCATCATCAAAGAATATCAGGCTAGACTACGCGAGATGCCTAACGTCCCTAAAACATCTTACCGACTTGATTCACTGGGATATTGCGGTAATGCGAATAAACTTTTCCTTGCGATCTTATTCAGTGACCACGCTATCGGTATACATTTCATTAAGGACGTCGGATTAATTCGCAGTAAGGTGCAGTGTAACTCCTGCGGTCGTGATATGACCTCGTACGCAGATACTTCTCTTCTATATGGTTTTCGCTGGCGATATCGAAAAGTGATGGCTGGAACGTGGTGTTTTGGATCTAGGTCTGTAAGGCACGGGTCGTGGTTACAAGGGAGTAATATCAACCTCCAGGAGGTTTCGTATCTCACGTACGACATACATGACTTCCAACTGTTCATCCCCGGAAAACGACGGCATCTCACAAATCAGGTACGCGCGCATTCACCCAGCACAGCGCTACCTCCGCCATGTTTCTCGCTACGCGTGCTAACATCGCGGATATAGCGCTCCCACGGATGACTGCGCCGCCCGCCGCCATGTTTGGCCACGGACTTAACAGTCCTTCTCAACTATGTTGTCTAGAGTGAACAACATTAGAACACACAAAAATGTCATTGTACGCGTGTAACATGTCAGCAATTGTTATTATACTTTTCAATAAATAAAATCGCATATAGTTTTTCCCTCATTCCTCGATTTTGTACTCCTTCATAACCCCTAGAGTGGCAAAATCTTATATCGAACAATCCACGTTTGTGCACACTACTCATTTGAAACCTCCCCTGCTCAATGGTTACTGACATTTCGGTGGAGCCTGTTGCGTGACTGACTAGTTTAGTTATTGAGGATATTGGATGGTTATAATGAAGATTTTAGTAATCTTGAATCTTTTACCGAACTACAGCACAAAGCAGTAACATTTATTAACTGCTATACAAAAACAGCAATGGTAATATACGTATTTGATAACTGAAGAATAAGAACCAACTAGATGCTACTTATTATTTTATTGTATATCTTATAGGCTTAACATGTTTCGGGCACTACTATGCCCATCATCAGGAGCTTACGACTAGATTACCACATTGGTCTTCTCGTTCTTGGGTTGCTGTAGGTTGAAATTTAGGTGCAGGTACGCTGGAGTAGTGTCCAGACTGAAGGTTATAGCACGTATTTGATATTGGCGAACCTGACGACTCCACGACACCGAGTACGACATAGGTTTCACTTCCGGACTTCCCGATGGCTTCCTGTGTATGTATGTCTTTATTCATTGCAATGCATTATAAATGCCCAGCCATTTGAGAAGCCAAAGAGAAAGCAATGTTAGAGATACAAATATTAACGTAACTTCATAAATTCTTATAATAATCGCAACAATACTCGTATCCCGGGAATATTAGGCAGTACGCAATTATAGACACAGTAGACCACTGGAAGAAGGTTTGACCATTATATTCGTTTTGTGAGCTATGTACCACGGTTCATATTGAATTCGTTCTTATAATAGTCGCAAAAATATCAGAAGTAATTCATTATAAAGATTATACTGCCACTACATTTACAGTGTATGCTTTTATTGCCTTATTCATGACACACGCACACGATGCCTTCAGAAATAAATTATTGTGAGAAATTTACGGTTCGCTCAGCGGTGTTGATGAAGACCGAGTCTCCTTGGTTGCCACACCGTATCGACTAGTAAATTCTTACGGTTGGTAACTACTGACCAGTCGACGCGTCCCAACATCTCAGATAACTCGAATCTTCAGAACTTGCCGTCCCATCTTCTGCTCCTTGTACAGTCCAGTAGAATCTGCTGTTAACATCAAGCAATAGTCCGCCAATATCCGTAAATTCTGTCAGCCTGGTATGTCTGCTGCATTGCTGAGATCATAATGGAAACATTAATCATCTTCATCGCTCAGTAGCCCGCAGTTTTCCGGAAATTAGCCTGGTGAAAATGCAGAAAAGGGATTTTTAAAGATATATTGCAGCCTAATTTGTCATAGGACAACAACATGTTTCCCACATGCTGTGTATTATAACATATGCGTGCCCTGTTGAGTCGTTGAGCGGAAGTGTAATGACTGTGCGCTTGTGTCGCAGAGTTGAGTCACGGCCGAGAGCAAATAACGCATTTAATTCACTAATATTTTGCTTGTGTGTTAAGGGTCCTCGAAACTGGTATTTTTGGATATAAAGTTTTCGAGGAAATCATGCACCAGCCTTTATTACATGCTTTCATAAGCTGCATGGCCGTTTGCACGCGGCCGTATTTGTGTTTGTTTCTTTACTGACGTACATTAACATGGTCTTATCTATAGGTATGATCTGTGGTCTTATCGCTATCAAATTCGTTTCAGCATTAACGCCACTTAATAATACTGGAATCAGCTTACTGTGATCCATTAGCTTACATTGCTGCCAATAGTAAGCAGGGATGAAAGTCAGAGAGCATTGACGATCGCAAGCACAACATGAATTACAGTTGACAGAGAGCATTACCTGTGAATTGTCTCTGTTTTGGTTTTTATCGTTGGTACATCCTTTTTTATAGTGTAGCACAGATCAATGAGTGTAGCACACAGTAAGCGAAAGAAGGGCAACAAAAAAGTGTACTGAAAGACGTAACGTCAATTGCAATATACTGTCATGTGCGGTATTTGCAAGTGTTCATGAATTAAAATTATAATCAATGACTGCTGTATGCAGTGGACTGTGTGACAACTGTTGTTAATGTATGTCGTATTTCGCGGAATGTAAAATTGTGGGTGTGACAAGAATGGATATAGATTTGGGGTTGTAAATATATTTCGTTTACGAATTCCATCTGTTGCATTCTTCAGAGTCTGGCATCTTGATACTTGTAATGTCTGCAACGTGTCCAATCCAGTGGTGTCTCTTTAATATTATATACATTACGCATTATCGTATTGAAAAATGACCGTACACAACCTATACATTTTTGACCGCTTTGGTACAATGTTGTACTACTGTGAATGGAACAGATTAAAACAGTCCGGAATCACAAGAGAAGAGGTAAATAGATTACTTGGGGCTTTCGGTGAAATCGTGTAAAGTTGTTGGTTAGGCTTGGAATTTTATACAATAACTGTTACTGTGTGTGAACAAGTTTGCTAGTAGAAGCTTTAAGTCTTCAGGGATGCCACATTGTTTTGGGTTAATAGTTTCCGACGGTTCGAAGGATCGTATTGAGTTCATATTTAGGGTTCTTGGACTGCTTGAGCCTGATAATGACGGCATGACGATCCTTCAAAACGAGGGGGGGTGTACTATTTACCACAATAGAGTATAACATCTTACAAGGCTTTAATTTTGCATCAGCACCTCAATGACCATCTCAAATTTTATATGGTGTGCTAGTGTGGATTGCCTAATACCTATTATCTCGCTATGTTCACTGTAGCTTCCGGCATCGTATGGCGGTTTAGATATACTGAATAAAACCACTAAAATGGAGTATTAATGTCATGTAGTGCCCACTATAAATAAGGTTTTCATTATGCACAAAATGTAAATCATACCAAATCTGTTGTGCATTAAAGGTGCCATTTGAATGTTAGTGCTTTCAGAATTTGTAACTCCTTATGCATGGCAAAGTTTTAAATTCCTTGGTAGAAACTATGGTGTATCTGGTTTATGTTTTCTGAGTGATTGGCAACTGGTTTCAACTCAGGAAAGTTCTGTACCATGATCCATGTCAAGAGGTCGTCTCATATTATGATAGAAACTGGAATCAAATTATATTTATGACATGTTCATTGCACTGAAGGGTCTGTAGTGATAATATGCATTCATATACCTTAATATAATGATGACCATATATGGATCCTCTATAGGACCTTTTTCTCCACTTTGTGTACTTATACATATATTTTTGTTTTTTGCAGGAAGCAAAGTTGATGTATGGCATGCTATTTTCACTAAAGTCATTTGTTAGTAAAATATCTCCCCTTGACACAAAGGAAGGATTTCTGTGCTACAAAACTAGCAAATATGCCTTACATTATTTTGAGACACCATCAGGTCTGAAGTTTATATTGAATACTGATGTGAATGCCCAGAATGTCAGAGAACTTCTACAGCAGATTTACAGTCAAATCTACGTGGAATATGTGGTAAAGAATCCATTGTGCAACATGAAGGAGTCAATTAGGAGTGAACTCTTTAAAACTAAACTAGACACATTTATCAAACAATCAAATGTTTTTGCTTCCAAAACAGTGTAATGTTATTTGTGTAAGACTGATGTGGAGAATGTACATGTGAATTATTGAAAAGATTGTACTTCAGTCAGGATACTCACTGAGTGATAATAAAGGTCTATATGAAAATTATGTACAGAAGTGGTTTATTCTTAAATTATGCAAACATTGCAAGATCAATACAAACCCATCTCAACAAGCAAACTGGGGAAGAAACTATGATATTGCTTTTTAAACAAATGCGATGTTACTGATGCTGACTGATGTATGTTCAAAAACAAAATCACTCACAGTTTTAAGATAAATCGTCTGTTTTGTTCTGTCAGGACATGTTTGGAGATTTCACACAAAGCTGTACAACTTGAGTAAGACACAGGTGTGGTGTTTCTTTAAACACTGTTGAACAATCCATTTTAGCTGTACAACATGCTGTCATTCTTGCAAGTTCATTCTCTCCTTGAAAACTTGGTACAATCACATACGAGGACACATTTCTTGAATTTTTCAATAGCTGTATTTCAGTATGTGACAAAGTGTCTTTCAATCACCACATGCTATTTTACAGTTACATGGACATACCAAGTAAGAGTTGCACGTACTGCGTACAGGAACCATAAAAGAAACTGAAGTAAATGTCTAGCCTTAACAGAAGCTTATACACAGACACTGATCAGCAAGAAGTGTGTAATTTAAGGAAGATAATTTTTAATGTTATTTTAACAAGGGCACTTTGATATTTTTAAACCCTAAGTTTTTGTTTGCCTTGACTTGCCATTCCAGTGTGTAGATTCTGTGTACATAAACACACCCCAAACATAAATCTTGATACAGCACACACTATACAACTGACCAACTGATACTAGAAATATACTTCTACCTGGAAAGATATACTGCAATAAAGAGTTGCAATTCTGTTCTGCAGAAAATTTTTCTAACCAGCATTACACTAAGTTTGGGCTCTTCAGAAAATTAAGTTTACACACTACAGCACTGAATATGATCAATATGTGTTATGTCTTCTACACAAAAACAGAACAGTCACTTTCTGCCATGACTACCAGGGTCAGGAAATTGCACACGTCAAACAATTAGAAGTGGCAAAATTGACAGCAGCATTTTCCGTGCTCAAAGTTCAGGACTATTACAGCTTCACCGAGTCCAAACTGACTGTAATCTATTTGAGCTCATCCTGCTGAGCAGCAAACTTCACCAAACAGTAAAACTTATGAGCACAGCCACTATTACTGGGCTGTTGAAATTTACCTTTGTTCTTTCACTGGCCACATTCAGGAGAAAGTATTCCTCACAGAGTACAAATCATTCATTGGTCACAGGTCCACACAGGAAAGTTTGTCTCATTTTTACTGCAAGGCTCAAAAGTAAGATATAAAGATGCAAAGATAGAAGCCAGGAAATATTTATCAAAACAAGTACATATATGGTACTAATGTATGCTCTTGAAGAATACTACAGCACTGGTACTTCACATATACCTTCATCAGATGAGTTATTTTATAACAGTACTTACAAGTAACAAAAGTACATTGGTACACAAAGTTTCAAAAGAATCACATATGTTACTACTTAAACTTCAAACATTTTGCAAATGCATTTAAATACAATTGGTAGCAAAATAAATATTTGCTCCAACTGTTACGGTATTCACTATGCAAAAATTTAAGAAACAAATTATGCCAATTTCCCAGTTACATTTATATGGAAAGATATTTTTTAAGTTATTTAAAATTTACTTTTAACTTGAATTCCACTTTTGTATTCACCTTACATGTTAAGATCTCAACTAACCACCAGATTTGTTAGCATTCAATAAATTTCAACCTCTGCAGCAACTACAGGTAAAAATGTTAAGTAACTCCACTATGCAAGTAACCAAACTTGAGACAATAAATACTAGAAGGAACATCTGAATACTGCTGTTATGTAAATTTCACACACAGCTGCATCCTACAAAATGAGCTACAGTATTCACACAAAAAGTCATTCATCAGGAAGAATCAATCTTGCCCTTTACTATGTCACGAAACAAAAACCGATTTCATTCTGCTCTACAAAATGAAAGCAGGAAATAAGGGAGGGATACATTTTTGGTAGCAAGTACAAAAAAGGCAACCATGAGCTAGCCCTGAATAAGAGGGAAATGTCTTTGTGTGTTGAGGCACTGCTGCACTACATTTAAAGTGCAAGATGAGTGAGCATCCATCATATTTTATTCCTGTGCCTTCATATCACAATGTGCTGGGGCAGCTTAATTAACTGAAAACTTGTAAAAGGGGTTCCTTCAGTTTGTGTCAGCCTAGATTGGTAAGAACTTCCACCAACACGTAAAGAAATTCTTTTCATTCAACAATTTGGACTCAAAATCTTGCACACTGTTTCATAAAATGCAAAATTTCAAGAAAAACAGATCAGGGACAACCAAATAACTCGGGAGTAGGGTACTAGTGTATTTAACATTGGGTAATCCACAGAATGTAACTCGGCAATTTACAAACCCCCTTATCAATTCTACATGGGGTTAAACCAGTAGATTTCTGTGAATATAATTTACAGATCTTGATTATTTTCTTGGCACTTTGTTGTCAGTACAAACCATGCATACATTTTCCATGTATTCCTGTTTCAATCGTAGCTGAGAAATGTCCAGAACTACCGTGCAGTTTGTCAAACATTGTGCGCCTCAGACCATATTACATGTCTAAGCAGATGTGCCATTGACCATTGTCTCCTTAGCTTTGCCTTCAGATCGCTTATTTGTTGGTGGTCTCTGACTACGGGATTTAGGTTCCCTCTGTGATTTAGGTGGCCCATCTGTAGCTGGTGTTCCTTCTTTACTTGTAAATGCAGACTGATCACTGGGGCCTGGTGCTGCACCACCTGTCAAACACAGTAGCAGACATTATGGAGTATCAATACAAAGTTAGTACAGGAAACTAAATACTAGGGTCTTCTGACTCAAAAACAAATGTTTTATATAAATTAATAGCTTAGTCTAACCACATAATGAAAAATGCATTTCAAGTAAGAGTTCCTGTTGTTGATGTGGCCCTTTCTCTGCATCGGCTGACTGTTCAGAAAGTTATAAACTCACCCTGCTTGTCAACACTACTTCCTGGAAGGTGGTCACTAGGCCTGCAGTCCACATGCTCGCCCGAGGGCGTCTGGCTACGGGGCCTCGTCCTACGTCTACGGCGGCGCCGACGGGTGCGGGAACCCTCCACACTTGACACTGATTCTACACGGGACAGGACATAGCTGTTTGTGACCAGCACTAACCTCAAAACCTGTACCTTTTTTATTGCATTCAATAGCAAACATAAATTTTGTTACGTCCGTAGGATTTACATACTCTAGCTGATGGAACTACAAGAAGCCTACAACATATGATTTGATCATCTCAGGAAATAAATTTAATTACTGTGTCACATGATCACTTACTAATTTAAAAATTTCAGGTGAAAATCCTTTTCTGAGTAAATCCAACGTATCACAGTAAATGGCGATGCCTGGGAACTGAGTCATATAGCAGCATTCCAAACGTGAACAGTTATAAATTAAACAAATGTTGTATGTACCTCACCCAAGACTGTAATAGTACATCTCGAAAATAAGGAGTGTGTCCTTGGATGGCAAAGCACACAGGTTTTTACGCTAACACAGGTTAACCATGTGTATGTGAAGCATGAATAACTTTCATGAACAGGAAATACTGCATTAAGGAGCACTATGTGAGGTGGGTATCTTACAATGCAGGCTGAGTAGACATAAACTGAGCTTGGTGGGAAATTACTTGCCACTCTGTTAGGTCTGCGATAAAACTGTAGAAGCTGGGAACTCTGCTTCATATTTTATATTTTCTGGTGGGTTAGTAAGCATTAACATGCATTCCTTTCAACTAACAGCAGTGTCACATACTATAATATGGTCATCTGCTATATCATTATGTTACTGATGGTCACAAGTGGAGAGTTGTCCTATATTCCCTGCATGCTCTGGTTTCACACATACACACAACATGTCAAAGATTTAGTAGTAGTCTGCCTATGTAAGCAATAACAATACACAAAGTTAAGAAGCAAAGTTACACAGAAGGAAAATCTTGAACTGCAAGCAGGAATTTAAGCTATATTTCGTTCTGGTAGAATACAAATTTTTAAATCATCAGATACCTCATTACCATTACAGTACCAGTACCAGTAAAATGGTAGAATTCAAGAAAAAGTTCTATATGGAAAGCGTATGGAACAATAAAACTATGACATACTGACAGGGAAATAAATAAATCACAGAAAGACTGCTTTACATGTTGTCTGTCACAATTCACGGAACTGTAATGACTCTTCATTTTTCTGATTTTAGGAATTTAATCTGGGTGCAAATAAGTTACATTCATAAAATTCAAAAGCTTAGCATTACATTCATCTAGCACCACACTCGCTGACACATGAGGGTCAGGCAGAAAATAATTTTCCACATATTCCCCCCACTGTGGAAAGAGCTTTCTAATTTTCTCTTGTGTCCTGTGTTATCAGCTATCATTTCACATCTGTTCCCACCATGCAATCAGCTTTAAACATGTGACTCCAAAGATGTCTGAGTGCTGAAAACTGATGATAATCACACAGCAACCATTTACCCTAACACAATCACAATCAGCCCAGGTTCTATCATTATGAAATGATGCGCACATAAATTTTTTTCCTGACCAATCCTGATAATGATTGCGATCACCATTAACTCCACAGAGCAGGGCTCTTCTGATCCCTCAAATTGTTAACAAATTCTCTATTTATGGAGCACAGAGGTTCACTGCCATATTCACAAGAGCCACACAAACGGATCATGTCCTGTGCCAACTGAACCCAGTCCACACCATCACATTTATAGTTTGATTCCAAATGGTTTCTTTGCTTCAGGCTTTCCAATGAATATTTTTTACACAATCAATCTATACAGTGTACACACACACACACACACACACATAAAGAGGTGGAGACAGAGGCTGCAGAAATGAGGTCCCCAAGAGAAATAGCTATATGCAAACTGATCGATGAAGGAGCAAACGTATTAGAGAAAACCTTGGGATATGTGACCTTAACACAAAAAGGCATACAAGAAAAGCTGCTTACAAGATGCTTGCAGAATGAAGAGTGTCTCCTACAAGCTATTACATTACTGCCCCACAGAAAGAATAATTCTGAGCTGTATGACTAAAAGCTAGTAGGACCAACTCAAACTTGAAGCTAGCACAGTTCAGTTTGCCTAAATTATGAAAATGAAGGTGATTTAGTCATCATCCACATGTATGCTCCAGTTGTGTGCATCCTCAATTTGGCAAAAAGTACAATTTATGAACCTCACTGTACATTTTTTAAAGCCTCCTTAGTTTCCCCCTTTTGGGTCCAAGTATTTTCCTCAGCATCCTGTTCTCCAGCACCTTCGGTCTATGATCATCCCTCAACACGAATGCCATGTTTTCACACCCGTACAGAACGGAAAGCAAAAACTTAGTTTTCTATGTTTTAATCTTTGTTGTCAGATGGAAGACAGGACGACTAAATGTTCTTAACTGTATGGTAGCAATCATTACCTAAATGTAATCTGCTCTTAATTTTTTCATGACTGTAATTTTAATTTGATGTGTTGCCATGCATAATTTTAAACACACAAACAATCAGGTATGCATAGTATGTTTTAATTTTTTGACCAAATTAAATGGTTTGATGAATACAAATTCGCATTGCACAATTTCATGCAGGTACAGATGTCACTAAGGTTCATTAGTAATCAAGTTATGGAATTGTAGATCACATTCTAAGTCACTTTTATAGGTTGGGGATAGAGAACCTCATTATTTAATTCACACAATGAGCTGCAAACTTCAAGTATGTGAAATCACGGACAGTGTAAGTTTGACAAACATATAAAATAGCAGATATAACCACAGGCTTTTGGATCAAACAATGCCCGCTAACGTACAATGCAGAACAAAGGGCACCTATTCTAGAGACACATCACTTGGTTAGATCTATAAATGCCAAACAGAAAGGCACCTAAATTTTCCTATGCATAAATACCACATATAAAAAATGCCATAAAGGGAGAACATTTCAGAAACCAGCCAGTTCTCTTGCTCTGTGTGCAAATTATTGTTACTACTACACAGAAGTGTTCTTGAGAAACCTCTCCCATTTCAGGCCATCACTGTGGTAAAACTATAACAACTAAAAGCATATATATATATTGGATGTTTTGCTGACCGTGCATCTCAGTATAATCTTAGCAACTGACCAACTTAATGCACAAATTCTTGTTTTATAATAAGTTTATTATATTCCTCTACATGTTTCGAGCACTGTTGTGCTCATCATCAGGAGGTCAAATTGTATTATACAGAATCTGGTATCGTCACATTCTGTAGATGGCCATCCGGTGTGCAGGTTGACCTGCGCACCGGATAGCCATCTACAGAATGTGACGATACCAGATGCTGTATAATACAATTTGACCTCCTGATGATGAGCACAACAGTGCTCGAAACATGTAGAGGAATATAATAAACTTATTATAAAACAAGAATTTGTGCATTAAGTTGGT
>Ga0123357_10011734_pt1 | contig 11262 bp, 13 predicted proteins | sample TergutEmb28metaG_FD_89873 | JGI IMG/M metagenome (GOLD analysis project Ga0123357, IMG submission 89873) | Embiratermes neotenicus P4 segment gut microbial communities from Petit-Saut dam, French Guiana - Emb289 P4 | ecosystem: Host-associated > Arthropoda: Insects > Digestive system > Gut ... | reverse complement strand
CCGCGGTTTGGGAATGGACAGCCAAGGCTTTATCCTTGGCCGTCCATTCTTGGGTCGGAGCCGCTATTTTTCGTTTAACAAATCGTTTGTCTGGTATTATATGGTATATTTTTGGAATCTTTTTTTAATGAAAATACAGCCAACTCCCACAATGAAAATACAGGCCAGAATATTATACAATATCATATCTTTGCTGGAGGAAAAATGCCAGAATACAGAGCAAGAATGATCGATCATCAGCTCAAAGAGGAGCTAGAAGCGTTTGGCGCAGTTGCTATAGTCGGCCCAAAGTGGTGCGGAAAAACTACGACCGCAGAACGGCTGGCAAAAAGTACAATATATATGCAAGACCCCGAGAAAAAGAAAACATACACCCAAATGGCTAGGCTAAAACCCTCAAGCCTTCTTGAGGGTGAAAAACCACGGCTTATTGATGAATGGCAGACCGCACCACAGTTATGGGATGCAATTAGGTTTGATGTAGACACACAGAACGAACAGGGATTGTATATACTGACAGGTTCCGTCACCATCGATGAAAAAAAGATTCTTCATTCCGGTGCTGGCAGGATTGTAAGGATGAGGATGAGGACAATGAGTCTCTATGAGTCCGGAGACTCCACTGGGGAAATTAGTCTTAATGCGCTATTTTTAGGTATAATTGGCATAAGTGGACATTCAAAGATGAGCGTAGACGATATTGCAAGAGCTATTGTTCGTGGAGGATGGCCGAGTTCAATAGGAAAAAAGATAACATTGCATACAGGCAGATTGCCGGTTACTGCGAGACGATATTGGAGTCAGACATCAAAACCACAGATGAGAAAAAGCGGAATCCATATAAGATGAGGGTGATCCTCAGATCCATCTCCAGGAATATTTCGACACCTGCTGCCAATACGACGATATTGGACGATATAATCTCAAACGAGGCTGAAGGTATGCATATAAACACCATGGAAGATTATATCTGCGCATTGAGGAAGATATATGTGGTCGAAGACCTCCCCGCGTGGAGTCCAAAACTGCGTTCAAAAACTGCGATAAGAACGTCAGAAATAAGACATTTTACAGATCCCGCAATAGCCGCATATTTTCTTGGTGCTTCCGCAAAGGATCTTGAATACGATTCAAATACATTCGGGCTGCTTTTCGAATCAATGGTCATAAGGGACCTTAGAGTATATACACAGGCCCTGAATGGCGATTTGTATCAATACAATGACAAAAATGGATTTGGAAGTTGATGCCATAGTACATCTTCGTAACGGCAAATGGGGCGCCATAGAAGTGAAACTCGGAGAAGATATGGTAGATGATGCTGCCAGAAAGCTTAAGAGATTAGAGAGTAAAGTAGATGCCGAGCGTATGAATGCCCCTTCATTTTTGGCAGTCGTAACGGGAACGGAGTTTGCATATACGCGCGAAGACGGAGTGCACGTGGTCCCGATCGGGTGCCTTAAAGATTGAGGTCAGAGGAAATAGACGGCAGCTGCACTGTCCAATGTTTATTTCACCCTCTGTGCACGGCTCAGATCTTCTCAAGTCTCTTGAGCATCTTCACTGCCGCATCGACCACATCCCTTCCTTTCTCGATGCGGTCCATCGCCTGAAGCTGCGTCATGTCTGGTCCGGTTATCCCGAATGCGACCGGCTTGTCGTACTTGAGCTGAAGATCAGCCACCAGCCTTGATGCCTGCGCTATTACGACCTCGTCGTGTTTGGTCTCTCCTTTGATCACGGCGCCGAGCGTGATCACTGCATCGACGTCTGTTCTCTCAAGCAATGCTTTCACTGCCAGCGGTATCTCGTAGACCCCCGGGACCATTATGGTCTTGCTTATCTCTACTCCAAGGAACTCGGCTTCCGCTTTTGCTCTTTCTATCATCATGGACGTGACGTCGAAATTGAACTCCGCCGCCACCATTCCTATCTTGTACGATTTCATTTCTTCACCTCGATCTTATCGGACCAGCGTCCGCAAATCCCTGTCTCTGGCCGGTACCGGCATTGCGCCTGAGGACTTCCGGCCTGAATATCAGGTTGTAAACATTAACTGCATGCTCTCTTGTCCTGCTGTCGGCAAGGAAAGCTAATTCTTTATCATCTTTTGCTTCGTCAATATGGACGAACACTTCGATTATGTGCTTGTTCGTCATCAACTGTGCCCTTATCAGTCCGGTTGAGGCCTCGTGGGCGCACATCTTGTCCTTTTCCATCGGTCCAGGCATTCCTAATGCCATCACGATGTCGCATCCCCTTTCTTCGATCAGAATCTTGCATGCGACAGGCAGGTCCTTTACTCCGGGTACGGTGTACCTCTCTATTTTGAATCCTGTGCCTGTGCTTTCAAGCTCGTTTATGGCGGCCGATGCCATGTCAAATCTTGCGAACGTCGTATCCGCGATGCCTATGACCTTCATTTCTGGCCCTCCAGCTCTCTTATCTTTTTGATTATTCTTCTGGTTGCGGTGAGGTCTTCCCCATATTCTGTGGCTCTTGCCACCTTTATGTGCCCCAGACCATGATCTTCCAGTCTCTTTTTCATGTCGTTCTCTTTGAACGTCTGGTCGAACCCGAGTACTATTATGTGGGGAGATATCTCCCGCACAACGCTGAAAATGTCTCCTTCCTTACCTAATATCGCTCGGTCGACAGGTTTCAGGGAATCCACTATTCTGACCCTCATCTTTTCTGGCGTTATGGGCTCATGCTTGCTTTTTCTTACGGTGTCATCGCAGGCAACAACAACTATCAATTCATCACCCATCGCCTTTGCCTGCTCAAGATAGGAGATGTGTCCGGTATGGATTATATCGAATACGCCGGAAGCCATCACCCTGACCATCTATTCACACATCCATTCCAGTCTCTTCTAGGAAATCGTCCCATGCTTTGAGCACTTGTTCGCCGGTAATGAATTGCATGTTGTTCCTTTTTGCATATTCTTTTACTTTTTCTTTGGAGTTAGCTGCCCCGTTGTCCCCCATCATCTCGCAGATGGTAGCCGATGGTCTGACGCCCGCCATATACATCAGCGCTGTGCAGAGTTCCGTATGACCGTGTCTCGTTTTCAGTATCTTTGATGATGTATTCAGAAGGTGCACATGACCAGGAGCTCTGAAATTCTCTCCAAGCTCTTTGATCCGTTGCTCGGCCGGCACAGCCTCAAAAATGGTTTTCACATATTCTTTTATCGTGAGTGCGCGGTCGCTGTCAGTTATGCCTGTGTATGTTTTTCTGTGATTTATTGTGATGCCGAATGAAGACTTAGTGTGGTCGTATGGTATATCGTTCGGGGCCATCAGGCCAAGGAGGGGATACACGTCCCTGTTATTCCAGAAAACATCGGAAAGGAAAGGCAATCCCAGCTCCTTTGCGACCTTGTTTGGTGTCGTGGTGCATAACAGGCCGCCCGCATCGTGTCTCATCATCCTAAGCACGTCGGCGGTGACGAATTCGGAAGCGATAGTCATATCGGTCTCCCTCTCGCGGTCATCGAAATCATAAACGAGCACAACCTTCCCTGCCCTGATATCGTCCAGCACAGACCCCAGACCGTTTTTCTGAATAAAGCTTCCAGTCATAGCAAAATAAAGTAATTGCGGTCTTACTACTAAACTATTTGTAAAAAATAAATATCTGGTAGGTCTAAAGCCCTCTGATTCACGGTTCATTTTCGTGTTTGTTCTCCCATTCAGCTGTTGTTGCGAACGATAATTGCAGAGGGCATGCATCCGACCATTTTGTTGAAGGCGCCTGCGACGGGAGCGACCGCCGAGGAACTACTAAAGACAACCTTTTTTATCCGCGCGCTATTGCAGGTATAGATATTTATGATGACAGACGACGGCCGGTTTATCAGGCAAAAAGTAATGGAACACAACAAATGGTTCGAGGAATGTATCCCAATGATCGCATCTGAGAACCTTATGAGTCCGCTTGCGAAAGAATTGCTGATCTCAGATTTTGCAGACAGGTATGCAGAAGGGCTTCCCGGAAAAAGATACTATCAGGGAAACATATATGTCGATCAGGTGGAGACAAGGGCTACCGAGATCGCAAAAAGGCTCTTTGAAGCTGAATTCGCCGATGTAAGACCAGTCTCTGGAACGGTCGCAAACATGGCGGTCCTTTTTGCATTTGCCAACCCAGGAGACACAATAACGACATGTGCCCTCGCTCAGGGAGCTCACATTTCCACATGCGAGTTCGGTGCATTTGGACAGAGAGGCATACGCTCTGTCAACTATCCGTTCAACGTTGAGGACATGAACATCGATGTCGACGGCACGATCAAACTGCTGAAAAAGGAAAAACCGAAGATCGCTCAATTTGGGCTTTCTGTCTTCCTTTTCCCGCCGCCCATAAAGGAGCTGATGGACACATTCAACGAGATCGACTGTCTTGTCTGGGAGGACTGCGCGCACGTTCTTGGTCTTATCGCTGGAGGAAAATTCCACAAGCCCTTTGAAGACGGCGTAAACATTGTCTCATCGTCAACTCACAAGACATTCCCCGGACCGAACCATGGTATGATACTCGGTTCGAACCTCACCGAAGAAGAGGAAAAAAAGATACAGAAAGCGGTTTTCCCAGGAGTGACATCAAGCCATCATCTCCACGCGATGGCGGCTTTGGCGATAACGCTGGCTGAGATGGAAGTTTTCGCTAAAGACTATGCTGCGCAGACATGTAAGAACGCCAAAGCGCTGGGTGAGGCCCTCTATGAGCGCGGTATCCCCGTGCTCTGTCCGAACCGTGGTTTCACCACATCACACGCAATAGCGCTTGATGTTTCCGCCTTCGGAGGCGGAAAGGACTGCGCACAGCTCCTTGAGGATGCCAATATCATATGCAACAAGAACATGCTCCCAAGTGACACCAGCTCCGTAAGGCCGTCCGGCCTCAGGTTCGGAACGCAGGAGCTGACCAGAACGGGCATGAAAGAGAGCGACATGATCGAGGTTGCTGAGTTCGTTGCAAGGGTCGTCAAGAAGAAAGAGGACCCGAAGAAGGTGAAGGAGGACGTAAAAGCCTTCAAAAAGAACTTCACAACAGTAAAATACTGTTTCAACGAGGGAGAACCCGCGTACAGATACCACAAACTCGTGGATTAAACACGTTTAGATAGCAAAATAAAAAGGGCGATGCGCAGGTCGCATAGCCCTATAGTTCATTTCTCTTTACCGACAAACACACCTATGTAAATCTGATTGTTTGCATTCATAAGGTGGTAGTCCCCTGCTCTTTTAGACTTTGAGACGCTAATGGAAAGGATCTCTTCCTCTTCAACACCCAACGCTCCGGTCAACTCGGTCATTTCTGAGATCGTTTCCAGTGTTATCGCGTTAATAACAAACCTAATGTCACGGTTCTTCTTCAGGCATGTTTCTATTATCTCACTCATATTGCCGGATGATCCGCCTATGAACACGTGTGTCGGTGCGGGGAGTCCTTCAAGCGCATCAGGAGCTTTTCCTCTTATTACTTCTAGATTCGGCACTATGAATCTTTTTTTGTTTTGTTCAATAAGGTCCGCTGCATTCTCCTCTTTTTCTATTGCGTACACCTTGCCGTTTGGGATCGAAAGTGCCGACTCCACAGCCACCGAACCGGTTCCAGCACCCACATCGAACAATACCGAATCACTCTCAAGTTTGAGTTTTATCACAGAGAGCGACCTGATCTCTTCCTTTGTCATCGGTGCATCGCCCCTTATGAAAAGATCATCATGGATCCCGAGAGGGTTCTTTCTGCAGGCTTTGGGGTTCTCGATCATCGCTATGCATAGAACTCCGAATTCTTTTCCCATGAGTTCTGAGGGCTTTCCCTTTGTTATGACCTCATCCGCTTGACCAAGGTCCTGGCCGATCGTAATTGTAACGTGATCCATATCATACTTTACGAAATCGCGGCACATTGACCTGACACTATCTCCCCCTTCCAGCAGCACGATCACTTTATTGTTCCCGTGTGTCTCGCCTATGATGTTCGTATCCCGCCCATGTGCGCTCAGAAGTAAGGCATCATCCCACGACGAGCCGATCCGCGAACACAAATAAGATATGGAAGATATGCCGCATTTGACATCCAGTTCGAACCTGGAATTGTCTATTTTCTCAACAATTCTCTTTGCAGCACTTTGGAATCCCGTATCGCCCGATACCAAAACAGCGATCCTTTTGTATTCGGGGTGTTCATTTATGTATGATATTATCGGATCTGCCCGGTATTCGATCATATGATCTTGTCCAGATGATACAGACCTTACCATCCTTTCTGCCCCAATGAGAAGGTCCGCGCGATCGATGGCCTTTTTTGCGCCAATTGTAAGCGTATCGTCGTTGCCCATCCCGATCCCTATCACGGATACACTGCGGCTTAACTCCCCAACAGCATGATACGCTGCGATTCCGAATTTTTTACTTAGCAGATCCATCAATTCGTTGAGTTCGTAACCATCTGATTCCTCCGGCCTGGATATCATTACGACCTGCGCCCCGGATCTCCGAGCAGCCCTGACTTTGTCCTCGAACCCGCCGGGTTCCCCAGAGTCTTTGGTCACCAGATATTTTGCGTCCGTTTGTTTCAAAATACCGTAGTTCAATTCTTCGCAGAACGGCCCCTGCATGCAGAACAGGTTCCTTCCCTGAAATCCGATCTCCGCGCACGACTGCGATGCCTCAGGCATTGAAAGCACCCTTGCGAACACTCTATCTTTGTAATTTTTTATGTGAGTATATTTTTCAAGTTCTTTGCTGCCGGTTGTAACCAGAATGTTCCCCTGCGTACCGTTCAGGTATTCGACCGCGGATGCGACATCGGGTACGATTACGATATCATCATGATTCTTACTCTTTGTTCGAAGCAAACGTATGTACTCCGTTTTTGTCTCTATGCAAGCGGCCCTGATCTTTTCGGTGATCCTTGTCGCATATGGGTGAGTAGCATCTATCACACAGGAGCATCCTTTATCCAGAATGTTCTTCATCCCTTCATCGCCGAGCCGTTCAGATGATACTTTTACGTGGTTGGTCTCATCGATGAACAGTCTTCCGAAATCCGTGGCTACGCAGGCAAGCACATCCACGCCGCCATTTCCAAGATACTGTGCAATCTCTCTCCCTTCGGTCGTACCTGCGAAAATTATCACTCTGTCTTTGCTCTGCATCTCACTCCCTCATCGGACCCAGATACACCGGTTCTCTTACTATTGCAAGCGTTACTCCATCCCCGGCGGTCTTTCTTACAATTATTTTTCCTTCCTTTGATGCAGCGAAGGCAGCTCTCTCGCACACGTTGTCAACACCGGTGACCGCCTTGACCCTGTCCGATGATGTGAACCCCACATCAGGGAGGGATGCAAGTTCCTCAGACGAGAAGAAAACAGGCTCCGCCTTTATTTTTTTGGAGAATTCAAGTAATCCTCTTTCATTTCTCTTCAAATCTATGCTTGCAATAGCTCTCACGCTCTTGATCGAGATGTTCTCTTTTCCCAAGACATATTCTACAAGCGATTCTATGCACTCCATCGGTATCTCTCTTCTGCACCCTATGCCAAGTATGTGGCATCTGGGGGTCAATTTCAAAGTTCTTTTGAATGGGCTTTTCGTTGTGCAGTATGAGATGAATATCCCCGCATCCTCATTCCCGTTGAGATCCAGTTCCGATGGTATCTTCTCAGGCAATGGGACTTCGGACACCAATCCTACTTTCTTATCATCCACTATAAGCGAAGAGATCTCCTTCGCGATCGTCATATTCCCAATATGCAGGTTGTTCTGTACAGCATATGAATCTACTGAGAATCTTCCGTGGATGTCCGTTGCTGTCGTTATGACCGGGGTTCCGTTTATTCCCCCTGCTATCTTCCTTGCAAGGTCGTTGGATCCCCCTATATGCCCGGAAAGCAACGGGATCACAAATTGTCCCCTTTCGTCAATAGATATCACTGCCGGATCTGCAGTCTTGTTCTTTACAAAGGGAGCTATGTATCTGACCGCTATCCCCGTTGCTCCGATGTAAACTATAGCGTCTGACTCTTTGAATGATTCCTGTGTCCACGCCGATACACGCCCCTCTATTTTTTCTGTTCCGGTGGCATCAGCTGTTGTTTTTGAGTATATTCCGCATTCGTGGTCGTCAAGTGCTTTGCAAACTTTTTGCGCAAGCTCGCACCCTCTTCTTGAAAAAGCTATGATTCTTACATTCATCGAATAGTCTGCTCCTTTATCTCCTTCAGAAGTTCGTTCGCTCCGGGAGTCTCGCCTAGTTTTCCGTATTTGGCAGAGAACACTATGCATTCAGTCTGCATTTCGTCACCGCCTCTGTAATTAAGATGAAAAGCGATCTTTTCCATTAGTTCTTTCATTGTCTTTTTCATTAATCCTGAGTCATTCAGTATATCCAATGCCTCGTCCGTTGTAACACACGACAATATTTTTTTGGCTGTCTCAGCATCAGCACCAGCCAACAGAGAATTGGCAGATAATATCTCCATCCTGCAGTCGCCCCATCTAGAATGGGTGTTCATTATCCCGCCCGCCAACTTTACCATTTTACCAAGATTCCCTATGAGGAGGAAGCCTTTGAAGCCAAGCTCTGCCGCACGATCTATTGTATCTCCGACAAAATTGCTGCATTTTATCGCTTGGTCTTTGTCATCCCCTTCATTCTCTTCGTAGAAATCCTTGCCGTAGTTGCCGGGGACCACCAGAATGTTCTTTGCGCCGTTGGCCCTTCTCATGTTAAGCTCGACATAGATCGTACCGACCAATGCGGTCTCACTCATCGGCTCGACGATCCCCGTAGTCCCCAGTATGGATATTCCGCCTACAATGCCTAATCTGGGGTTGAATGTCCTCTTTGATATTTCTTTTCCTTCAGGTACCGTAACAACCGCCGTCAGCCCGCTCTGATGGTCGAAGTGTTCGCAGACATGTTCCAGAGCATCAGTTATCATTTTTCTGGGAATGGAATTGATCGCTGCATTACCGATCGGTTGATCAAGGCCTTTCATTGTGACCCGCCCTATGCCTTCTCCTCCATCGATCACAATTTTTCCGTCGGTCCTTCGGCTCACAGCAGAATAGACCAATATTCCATGCGTGGCATCGATGTCATCGCCGCCATCCTTTCTTACCGCGCACTCCACGCAACCATTAGACGAGCGGATATCCTCCACTTTCAGATACAGTTTCACTCCCTTGGGCGTGATTATATCCACGATGTCTTTTCTTTCGCCGCCCAGAAGTATCGTTGCCGCCATCTTAGCGGCCGCAGCTGCGCATGACCCGGTAGTATATCCACATCTCAGTTTTTTCTTACCGGCCAGGACGTACATGTGATCTTCGTTTTTCTGGTTGGTTTCTGGCACTATCATATCTATTTCCTTTTCCTGACGGCGTATGATGTTGGATGTATGTGCCAAGTTATAATACTTAGTAATCTATTTTGGAATTGATGGCAGAAAAGATCCATATCATAGGGGCCGGACCGGGAGACCCCGAACTTATAACGGTCAAAGGAAGAAATCTTATCAACGAGGCTGATGTGATAATATATGCTGGATCCCTCGTGAACCCAGAGGTTCTGAGAGGCTCAAAGCCTTCCGCTGTTATTTATGACAGCGCTTACATGAACTTGGATGAGGTTATTGATGTCATCAAGGAGTCCACAGATAATGGACTAAGGGTCGTACGCGTTCACACAGGAGATCCGGCGATATATGGGGCGATAAGAGAACAAATGGACAGGCTTGACAGGCTAGGAATAGAATACGAGGTGATTCCGGGAGTGAGTTCTTTTCTTGCCGCAGCGGCCGCCCTGAAGAAAGAGTACACTTTACCCGACGTTAGTCAAACAGTTATATTGACGAGGATGGAAGGGCGCACCCCCATGCCCGATAAGGAGAAACTTATCGATCTTGCGAAACACAACTCCACAATGGTGATCTTCCTGAGTATCGGTTTCATTGATGAGATGTGCTCAACACTCATTGATGGAGGATATGACCCGAAGACGCCCGTGGCGGTTTTGTATAAAGTGACATGGCCGGATCAGAAGATTCTGATAGGTGACCTTACAGACATAGCGCAGAAGGTAAAAGAAGAGAAGGTAGAGAAGACGGCCATAACGGTTGTAGGGTGGTTCCTCGGCGATAAGTATGGTCTTTCTAAACTTTATGATAAATATTTTACAACTGGGTATAGAAAGGGAGTTGTTAAAGAATGACCTTTCTGCTCTCGCCAGAGTATGGAACTGAACAGATTATGATATGAGGAGTTGAAAAAATGGTTTATGAGATATTAGCCCCCGAAGAGATAGAAAAAAAGAGTATGGAGATAATAACATCTGAACTCAAAGGGAGGACCTGGCCTGAGCCGATGTTCTCCATAATAAAAAGATGCATTCATACTTCTGCAGATTTCGATTATGCTAACAACCTTGTATTTTCCGAGAATGCTGAGAAGATCGGAGTGGATCTTATCAGAAACGGCGGCGTTACAATAGTCACAGATACAAAGATGGCCGCATCCGGTATCAACAAGAACAAACTTAACAGTTATTGCGGAGAGGTGAAATGCTTCATAAGCGATGAGGATGTGGTCGCAGAAGCAAAGTCCAGAAACCGCACCAGGGCAACGGTCTCCGTGGAAAAGGCAGCTACAATCAGAGGCCCCCTGATAATGGCAGTTGGCAATGCTCCGACGGCGTTGATAACTTTATATGATATGGTCAAGGAAGGCAAAATAAAGCCCGGATTGATAATCGGAGCGCCCGTAGGGTTCGTCAATGTAGAGGAAGCCAAAGAAATGATAATGGAACTCAATGTGCCATACATAGTCGCAAGAGGAAGGAAAGGCGGAAGCAATATCGCGGCTACAATATGCAATGCCATGATGTACTATGGTGGATAAGCGATCTCACCACGCGCTTTTCTTCTGTCTTATGAGGAAATAAAGGAACAAAGGGCTCCCTATCAATGCGGTTATAACTCCGACGGGTAGCCCCGTACTTCCAGCGTTTCTTGCTATGCAGTCTGCCGCTATCAGCATGAGCCCGCCCACTGCTCCGGAGCAAGGCAGAAGATATCTCATATTTGACCCGACCGTTGTTCTTGCTATGTGGGGGGCCACCAGACCGACGAATCCGATCGTGCCTGTGAAACATACGGCAACCGCAGTAGCAATAGAGACCACTATCAGACTGATGAGTCTCATCTTCTTTGGGTCCACGCCGAGGCTCAATGCAGAATTG
>Ga0123357_10011733_pt1 | contig 11262 bp, 4 predicted proteins | sample TergutEmb28metaG_FD_89873 | JGI IMG/M metagenome (GOLD analysis project Ga0123357, IMG submission 89873) | Embiratermes neotenicus P4 segment gut microbial communities from Petit-Saut dam, French Guiana - Emb289 P4 | ecosystem: Host-associated > Arthropoda: Insects > Digestive system > Gut ... | reverse complement strand
TAAAATTTCAGATTCACAATACTAATTAACACAAAGAAAACATCGAATTACTAATCCACTCCTTAAAAAAAAAAACTCACCACACACAAGGTAACACTACCATCACCACGCACAAAGGATCACAACTATTACAATTAATAGAAACACTTTATCAGCTACAACCAAGCGACAAAGAACTTCAAAACGAGCACACACCACTAAGAAACATAATTTTACATTAACGCTACCTCTTCCATATTTACAGAACGAGACGACCAATGTGGTAATCAACATAATATTCGCGAGCTCCTGATGATGGACATAGTAGTGCCCGAAACATGTTGAGCCTATAAGAAGTACAATAAAATAATAAGTAGCATCTAGTTGGTTCTTATTCTTCTGTTACCTCATATGTTTCTGTGCAAGTGAGGGTACTGTAATCTCATAGATTCGTTGTCAGGTTAAGTACAAGACAGGGAATGTCTTGACAACCTGGAACTAATATCAGCCACTTGGTGAGAGGCAGTTATCCCCGCAGCTGTCACTGTTCGGAACTCTTCTTACGAGTGTTTAGTAATTCTGGTAAGTATACAATTTTAGATATTAAAAACAAAAGAAAAACAATTTCATCGCTGATAAACAGAATCAGCAACAAACTGTATTATATATGTCAAGTAACTTTGTTGTATCGTGAATATTTGGTCGGGTCGCGCAGAATTTAAAGTTGATTTCGAAAGTTACAATGTAGAAGACAAAATGAAATTTCATGATTCATCCTGAGCTAAGTTTTTAGAAAACAAAATAAATTGTGTTTGTTTAAGATCCGTTAAGTAATATTCACGTATGTAATGCTGTGTCTCTCTTCGCCGTCATCTTCACATTCTCTGAAAAATATTTTAAATTTCTCCTTCCATCTGTTGCACATGTCTGGTCCATTTCATCCTCATTCACTTCATCACCATAACAGTAGTTCTTAAATAATACGGGTTATGAAGCTCCTTGTTGTACATTTTTCTCCTTAATTTCCTTGAAGTTCAGTATTTTAAACCAAAATATTTCTTTCAGGCGTTTATTTCATTTTCTTTTCAATATTACGTAAAATGGATCATTAAATTCCAACATTATTAATTAGTAGCTTCTTAGTAATTACGGTTCTCAATATTTTATAGATCGTATTAATTCCAGCATTAATAGATCTACCATTTAATGTAATAATATTCCAATCAATAAAATAAATCATATTTATAATAAAATAAACAGCACAGAAACAACAAAAGCAACCTGAAAGAAATAAAAAAATATATCTATCAAAGCAAATAGACATAAACATAAATTTAAAAAACTGTATCATCGGCACCACAAACCAATATTTTCACTTAAACTATTTAGATAAATTTAAATCCAAAAAGCAGTAATATCAACCTTTAAAATAAGAAAATTCAATGGAAACCCATGCAAAAATAACAACAAGAATTCGTGAACATACCCCAAAGAGCAAGAATAAAGACCAGAATAAATAGATCCATGCTGACTATAATAATATAAATGAAGGGTGTAAGAGTATATAATAATAAATATAATAAAATTTTGTTGTGTTTGATACATTTTTGTATATTTATATATTATTTTATAACTTGTGTCAGCATGTTTGTACAGGAGGAGGCATGCACAAAAAAATGAACCACACGTTTTCTCCCCTTTTTCCTGATCATAATCATCCAGAGTCTTTTCTGTGTGTATTAGTTGTCACCGCGAATATATAACGGAAAGTTTCCTGGAAGAGACTGAGGCAGGTTGTGCTGAAGAGACATGAAGGCCAGGTTACTTACGAAGCCATCCAGGAGATGGAATAATAAGATACAGTTGTTTCAGGTAAGGCACACGCTCGGAAGAATGTTTAAATATACGAAAACCAGGACAGGTATTCTTGAATGTGACCAATCTCACTGTAACAACAGTCACCCTCACACGACATTTTCAGTCAAAACTGACTAGGAAGGTTAATCAACATCTTCCACTCTGTCCTAAAAACTTTCCCTCTTTGTTCGTCCTTTGTTTCTTTAGTTCCAATATTGTCTGGATGATACATTGTTTATTTTGTCTCTATCGTGGAGTCCGTTTATTTTACTCTTAAATGGTTTACTTATGATATTACTGTCTTTGCTCCCATAGGCTGACGTCAGTGAGAAAATGTTCTTTTCACTTTTCACCAACCAATATTCAGATTGTGAAATGAAGGGACGATGCGCTGGGTCATGCAGGACGTACGGATTTGGAGGAAACGCAAATGAAATTCTATTCGGAAAACAGGAAGGAAAGATTTATTACATAGACAAACCTGTCTGTGTTTTAATAAGAGAGACGTGGATTGCAGAACTTAAGGTATGATGATATTGATTGAATTCATCGGGCTCAAGACAAAATCCAGGGTCAGGTACGTTTTTAACGAAAATGAGCTATCCTGTTTGGTATAAAGCAATAATTAATGACAATCAGAGTGACTCCTTTTCGTCAAACAGGGCTCTGCTCCCCGAAATTAATCATTCAGCCACTTAGGTACATGGTTTCATATCTAGGTAGCCAGTCCTGTTTCAACGATCTTTCTCTTTCCTTGTTGTTTACGTAGTTCGTGTAAATAACACTAAAAGAAAGAACAATGAATTTATTTGAAAAAGGCATGGAATTTAACCGGTCAAATTGCTTTTGTAGAAAAGCACATTCGTCTCCTTTTACAAATGTGAGGATATCTGCAGCAGGACGCCTTACGCAGTTTCTTTAACCATTGTTTTCAGAGACGCTACGAAAATATCCACCAATTCAGATCTTAAATCATGAAGGTACCGAGGACTACAAGATACCTGGTATGGACGTTGTGCTGGAGAAGGGAGTGACGACGGTTATCCCTATCTATGCACTTCATCATGACCCGAAGTATTACCCTGAGCCAGAGAAGTTTGACCCAGAGCGATTCAATGAAAATGAAAAGAAGAAGATACGTCACCAAGTGTATTTGCCCTTCGGAAAGAGTCCGATATTTGTATAGGCAAGTTCGCTGTACAATACAGTATATTGCAGTACTGATAGTATTATAAACTGAATAGCCATTTAGTCTGGCACCGGCATGCGTCCAAAAGGCTAAATTTGTGTCACAATAGGCTATATAATAACGTTATTTATTACAGTTTTAAAAATGTTAAATTCATATAGGCCTATTACTGAACTTTCACGGTGTGCGACCCAAAAGAGACGATACTGGACATCTTATTTAATAAACATGTTTTTGCAAGACTTATACGACGCCCTATGCACATAGGGTACAAGCCCTTAAATCTGTAGACAGCATCATCAGGGTTTTATAAGTTCCATAGCATACGGTCAAGACTGTGGATGAGTGACGTTTCTTCATGTGTCCAGAATCTAACCTTTTAATTTTAATTAATCTGGACATTCTCTAATTTATAGCAGGCTATTTGTATTTGCAAACGACGCAGTAAGTGATACGGCCGTACCGAAAACTTAGCCACACGATTATGAAGTAGTGTTGTATCTGACCGAAATATGAAGTGTTATTCGGAAGTTCCCCATTAACCACATACGTGACCAAAATTGAGAAATTAACGCAACATATTTTTAGATTTCTAGAAAAAAAAGGCTTGAGTAATATTCTTATTGAGTTTTTTATGCCAGTGAACTTCAACTATGGAAAGTTTCAGTACGACTCTGTTTAGGATTCTTTGTAAATTTATGTATAAACACATAAAATTGAAATATGGTAGGAAAATATTGTTTCATATAAGTGTACACCTTTGCTTCTCACATTGAGGGAATGATATAGGTTGAAAGTGTTCGAGTGAAGGGTGCAGGGGACGATAATTGTGCCTAAGACGGAGGAAGTAAGGGGAAGCCTGAAGAGAAGTGCATAAAGGAAGCTTCAGGATAAGTTATTACAATAAATACTCTTCTCTTCATGGAATCAAGGAGAATGAGTTGGGCGTAGTGTGTATCATATGGGGAAAACAGAAATTGGTGCAGGTTTCTGGTTGGCAAACTGAAGGAAAGGGATCGCTTGGAAGCCATAGGTGGAGATGAGAAAATAATATTCAGATGGCTCTTAAAGAAACACGATAGGATCGCGTGGACGGGATTTTTCGAGGCTAAACCATGAGCGAGAAGAGGAATGTTGTCAACAAGAACTGAATGAGTTCCATGAAATGCGAGCAGTTTGTTCGCTAGCTGAGGACCATTAGCTTTCTAAAAAGGGCCCTGCTCCATGTAGGGACTTAGTTAATTCAACACAACCTTACGTTCCTCCCACAGTACATCAGTCACAATAACCCAGGACCTCTATGGCTCATATTAAAACTCTCAGTGCCTCAGCCAGGGTCGAGCCAGTGATTACAACTGAAAGGCATGCACAAAACGACCATAGGCGTGCCTCCCACTCTTAGCGAGAATTAATATTTTTTCAGGGTGGGGTTTAGACTGATGCAGATGAAAGTGGGTTTGGTCCCTCTTCTGTCCAAATAGCAGTTCAGTGTGGGCAAGAGAACTAGAGTTATGTCGGCGTGGACGCAAAATGTTTCTTGATGTCACCTGTTGGCGGAATGCCTGCAGAATAACAAGAGAGGTAATGTTCGTGTAATATAACATTAGGCGCGTCGGTGTAAAAATTGTTGTATTCTGTGTGCGTGTCTGTAGCCTTAGTTAACGAGCATAGAGTGCTCATGAGCCGTACTATTTTGTCATCTGTGCCCTGTCTAGATCTACCAGATTTTCTGTGTTATGTCATAAAAGGTAAGATTTTTATTAAAAAAAACAATTATTCGATATGAAGTGTGTATTTTGATATTTTAAACAACTTTTGTCTGAAACGTTCTCATTCTGAGAAGAATTAAGTGAGATATTATCGCAAATGTGCATAAGTATTTATGTAGAATGCCCGTCATACTTGTCATATTTTAACGACACTTGAATTTTTTTCAAAAGATTTTCGAAAAAGAATCGAATATAAAATTTCATGAAAATCTATTTAGCAGAAGCCATGTTGTTCCACGTGGAGGGACGGCTGGAATTATCGAAGCTAATAATTGCTTTTCGCAATTTTGGGAAAGCAGCTAAAAACATGTGAAGTAAAAACACTGCGTTGCAGTGTTAGGGTGACAAAAGAAACAGGATAAATCTGTTTATGTTAGCACTTTTCCTGTAATAGCTCTGAACTGTCATCAGGAGGGTCAAGATGAAACAACAGGGAAATATTTAATTACCTTCGACCTATACCATCAGGAATATCAAAGTGATACCAAACGAACGAATGTTATTAAATCTGAAATACGTCATGACAAATCTCAAGGTGAAGCAAACGGGCAATTGACATTTACCGCTATTTAAATGAAATAATTGCCTATGCAAAAACGAGCGTTATTTTAAAATATCGTATATTGTTTAACATAGCTGGGAGCCGATGCAGCGTAGCCAATATTGCCACTAGGCTACGGACTGAACATTCGAGAAATTAGGGTTCGATTGCCCGCAGGGACAAGAAATTTAAGTCTGAAGAGGGTTTTGTTGAAGATTCGGTTTTTCTGGGATATGACTGCTTAATTTGTTACTGATATTCCGAACGGAACTAGAACCTGCATATTACAGAGTCTCGAATTACAAAGAACAAGACATAGCTTTTCTCAAAATCTTGCAGAAGACAGTTCCTATTCATCAGATTTTCCTTTACCAGGGATAAAATGCTGGGAGCGAAAACCTGGCAAAATATCTCCGTCTAGTGTCGGGGTTAAGAATGAATGGAACTATAGCTTCTTCCGCCGTATTGTTTCATAGTGTGTGTAGAGACAACGTTACTGTTACATGCAATTGCATATTTTGCTTTCGAATGAGCCATTAAAAATATTTGTACATGAATTATTTTTAAAAACAGAGGATAATGCTAAATCGCGTTTTTTAAAGTGGATTAAGCTGTGGATGATAATAAACAAGGCGTTGGTATCTGCACTGGGTTTAAAGGTGCGGCTAAACCTTGTCGTATTTGAAGACTTTGCAGTTTGCAGGGAATAAAAAGTGAGTGACAAGGTTCTTTAAAGTGAACTTTAAAACTGAACTTTGAACAGAACTTTTTTATTATGGCACACTTTACCTTTGAGAGTTCTCTAGTCAAGAGATACCAGTTTTATCTGCTCGACTGTCAAGTGTCTGTTTTTAGGGACTCTGTTCCTTATCGACTGTTTATAGAGTGTAAGTAAACTACAGTATGGAAGGATCGTGCAACACTACTAACACAGTATATCTTTTACCTATCAACCTAAAAGGGGCACGCGGTTGCGCAGTTGGTTGAGGCACTGCGCTACAAGCCGAAAGGTCGCGGGTTCGTTTCCCGATTGTATCACTGACAAAATCCTTCCGGCCACACTATGGCTCTGCATAGAAGCCAGGCTTTAACAACATGATTTTCAATTTTTTTAATACAAGATAATATCAATAAGCTTATGTAGTCTTGAAAACATATAGTCATTTGTCCACTGGAAGAATTCAGCGTCCATTATAGAAGCCGAAGTACATTTCGGTGTTCACACAAGCCGCCACTGAACGCCTTTCTAATCAACATAACTACATCCCACGCTCACGTCCAATTCATTTCAAAGCCATTTTAATATCTACTCTAGAATAGTTTAAACTACGCAGTCAATAGGTCAGATTATACAGCCTCAAGTACTTCTAAGTGAATAATGACCTGGTAGGAATGTGAAAGATGGCGGTCGATATATTTGAGTTAATTTCACGGTATTTGCCGGGAGGAACGGAAGTATATAATAGAAAATTTCAGTACTTACATCCGATCAACGGGTTAAGATTTAAACCCATGGCCTCCCCAGTACAAAACCCTAGGTATTTTGTCTGTTATAACCAATTTAATATTATCATCCACACCTTGTTCTTCCCGTGGTTGTTATACAAGTGGAGAAGTCTGGCGTACGTACAAAATACTAGCCTTTTATTCAGAAAGTAACCTGTTTGAACAAGCGATGGGGATTCCAGCTATTCTGGCCTGAGAATGATTATTCTTTTCTTGTATTTCATAGATTACGCGTGGAATATTACTGTGTTAGAATTACAGGATCCCTCCCCTCCCCCCGCACAAGATTACATGAGGGATAGTGCCTAACATCTAATCCGAAATCACCTCCCACCATATCCTTACCGACTCTACAATATGTACTGATCACCCTACACGTTACTAACAGGTAAATGAACTGTGTTACATCTTTCATGCATGTTGACTCATGTTGATTTGTGACCATATTAGTATCACATTCGACGCTAAATAATATTCGTAGTTGAAACGGCGTTATCAAATAATACTCGAATTTTAAAAAAAATCGCCACGATCAACTTCACATTTGCGATTCTGCGTTCTCCGATGGTCTAGGTCTCTTATTAAATCGTGTATAGAGCAGTATGATAGATACGAGAATTGTAAAGCGTTCGAATGACAAGAAATCATGAAGCCAGCAAGTGCATGTAATTGAAGCAAAGCCTGAATGTACATGACCGTACAGTGTTAAGGTACGTCACTGTATTTTATGCTCCCCAGTATTAAATGACAACAGCTTCAGTGTTACTTCAACTATTAACCAACAAATGCACCTACATAACTTTCAATTAAAACATTTTAAAACACTTAAAATCACTCCGACATATTTCGATTTTTCAGATCATCATCAGGTAGTTTCGTCTTTCCTTGCTAAAGTTATTACATATTCTCGATTTAGTTTGTTTTTGTAAACAAGGTGTTGTAGCAGCATATCATGTTGTGTAGGAATCTGTTGTAGAGAGTGTAGTTGGCTAGGTGTGCGTCGTATGCTATCTAGCGTACGACGCACACCTGTTTACAGAAACGAACTAAATCGTGAATATGTAATAACTTTAGCAAGGAATGACGAAACTCCCTGATGATGATCTGAAAAGATCGAAATATGTCGGAGTGGATTTAAGTGTTTTAAGTGAAAGTTATATAGGTGCATTTGTTGGTTATTAGTTGAAGTGATTTTACGAAGTGCACGGTGCAACGATGAGATTCATAGCTTCAGTGTATCTGTTCAGAGATGGAGTGCAAAATTACACTGCTATATGTTGGCTCCAATAACTAATCAATTTTGCACTGAATAATTGTGGAGGAAATGTCTTTATTCGCATATTTATTACCCTACTATTTACTTAAAGACTTTTCAGTACCTTGATTTATTTTCCGTCGAATGATAGGGTGATTAGCAAATAAAAAACTGCGAAGAATGACGCAGGTAGGGAACGTGACGTAATTTGAAGTTACACATGGACGTTTGTCTGTAGGTAGTTAGGAAACTTTTAAAATACTCAGACACGACAGCCGGAGTGGCAGCAGAGATTTTCATTCCAGAATTGTGTACAACGAAGGAGAAGCGGTAACTGCTGGACCGCATTTACAGCATTTAAACATGTTTCACCTAAAACATACACAATTTAGTTTTGGTACGAACATTTATAATTACGAAAGTTTCGAAGAATATTTTAGTAATGTTGGATGGAGTTTCATGTAATGTTTTTATGCATATTTTGCTGATATAAAACAATTCATTCCTTATTTATTTGTTTAAGCCTGCATACATATTATTAATTAAATAACGACGATTTTATTTGCTAATATTAAGTGGCGTAAAATCATGGGATGATTAATGGCCAGTGACCTACGAAGGATGTGTTACGAAGATATCAGTAATTTATATGAGGTATTATTTCCCTGCTGTGAGTAAGCAAAAACCAACCAAACTACTAACACGGTAGCTGCTTTTTAGGCCGTTCTTTGGACTATGCGTCCACGAATATGAAACCACCATTTTCAGAGATGGAAAAAATTTCAGTCTACATTTGAAGTGTCAGGCCTTCTCCCCCCGACCTTAATAAAATGTAGTAAAAATCGTATAGATGATGAAATTATGCATCTGATGTTGGATTTAATTTTACAGAAAGCACTTGTAAATACCGATAAGTATTATAAATGTATCTGCAGTGTGAAGTTGTGATCTCAGAGCGTTAACAAAGCAAAGAGCCTCGTACTGCTGAAAGGTGTAATGACAGGACGTCTTATCTGTTTGGAGATTGGCTGGTATTAGCAGGCAGGTGAGAAATCAAAACATACGACTAACCTTCAGAGGCAGTGCTAAGCAGGCAGTCACATGACATAGAAGCGCATTGTCTGTCTCGAAAGGTGCGTGCGCATCACTGTTGGTTGGGTGCCTTAAAAGGAGAGTGTTAAGGAGAGCAAGTTCTGGAAAATCAGGTAAAACACAACGTCAACTAATTTACAGCGTTTTCATTTCGCTTTATCTAAGATTTCTGATCGAATGGATTTATGGCTTTTCGTAATCAACAGAGTGACTCAGTACGTAGCTCCCAAATACTTAGGCCAGGATCGTACAGGGTTTTCTGTGTTCGCTTTTATTTACTGCCGTTAAAAATACTGCTGACAGCTCATAGCCACTACGAATATAAATTGCATTGCACATAGGCATAGATGCTTGCATTTTTGGGCAGCTCTGCAAATTTGCGTATGTGCCCTGTCATACCCATGATGACCACCGCCACTGTGTATGCATGTGTTATAACTGGATTATTTTTTTCAAATATAAATGTTTCTTTGAATATTGTTCCTTATAATTATGTGCCGAACCGATGTGATTATAGTTTCGATAAATTCTGTACAGTTCTGGGAGAGTGTATAAAACACGCTTAAAATTATACAGTAATCCAAACACTACCAACAATTACACAAAAAAAAAGTTTTCAGAGTTTTTGAACGTCTGTCTTTTTTTAAGAGACCACTCACCACCAGTTAGTGCTAATTTAAATTTTTTTACCATATCAAAAATTAGTCCAGTCAAAACCCATATATTTTTGTTGTAGAGAAGGCATTTTTACGCTTCATTAAATGTTTTACCAAAGAGGTAATCACCTGGCGAAAATAAAGTAGACGCTACTAATTGGTAGAAAAACATATTTTAAAAAAATGTTTATGGTGGGTGACCTTTTCTTTGTTTCGCACCAATTCCGAAATGTTAAAGTTTCTAATTTCATTGTCATGTGGCGTAGCATATCAGGTGCAACATCACAAGCAAAACGTGAAATATGCACAACCAATTTTATGTGGCCTATGCCCATTGAAATATTCTTACGTTTCTTACACATTGTAAAAAAAAATCCACTCGTACATGTATAGAAAAAACCAATTTAATCGTTTCGTTTAACCTGTTAATACAAACCATAGAGATATAAATAATTTAGCAGTTAGTTTAAATTGGCGTGCAATATTAATTGTAGTTGTGCTCTTAAATCAGGTCCAATTCACGTTCTGCAACATCTTGCTAGCAAACATGGGATTTCTCTCAGATTCACTTCTTCTGGAAGTGGGGACGCTGCTGACTAGTATCGTCGCAGTTGTTTACATCTACTTCAAGTGGTCATTCACTTACTGGAAGAAACGTAATGTACCGTATATCGAACCGAAATTTCCATTTGGAAATCTCCTAGACATGCTTTTGACACGGAAAACGATAGGAGATATTTGTGCAGACATTTACAACAAATTTGAGGGACATAAATATGGAGGAACGTATGCTTTCACGAGGCCAAGATTTTTTGTCAGAGACCCAGATTTAATTAAGGACATTCTGGTTAAGGATTTCTCCAGTTTCCACGATCGTGGAGTCTATATGAATGAAGAAATTGAACCCTTGTCAGGACATCTATTTTCTTTAACTGGGATGAAATGGAGAAACCTCAGGGTCAAGTTGACGCCGACCTTCACATCTGGCAAACTGAAGAGGATGTTCCAGAGACTTGTGGAGTGCGGACAAGAACTTCAACGTTGCGTGGAAAAAGTAGGCGAAACAGGAGATGTGATTGAAATTAAGGATATTCTGGCCAGATTCAGCACGGATATAATTTCTTCTTGTGCTTTCGGAATCGAATGTAATTGCCTGAAGAATGAAGATGCCGAGTTTCGACAATGGGGAAGAAAAATGTTTGAACCGTCATTGAAACGGATAGTCATAGGGATTTTGTCGGGTATTGCACCTTTTGTGTTGGATACCTTGAAAATCTCAACTATTGATTCAGACGTTTCTAAATATTTCCGCAATATGGTACAAGAAACGGTTGAATATCGTGAAAAGAACAATGTGAAACGAAACGACTTCTTGCAACTGCTAATACAGCTTAAGAATAAAGGTTTATTGGACGATG
>Ga0123357_10011732_pt1 | contig 11262 bp, 5 predicted proteins | sample TergutEmb28metaG_FD_89873 | JGI IMG/M metagenome (GOLD analysis project Ga0123357, IMG submission 89873) | Embiratermes neotenicus P4 segment gut microbial communities from Petit-Saut dam, French Guiana - Emb289 P4 | ecosystem: Host-associated > Arthropoda: Insects > Digestive system > Gut ... | reverse complement strand
TAGTATCGTCGTGCATCAAGGTCTCTGTCAATATTGGGTCTGGATTGTCTTGTACATTAGACGGCGTCGTCATATCGGTATTCATGGTCAGGCCTACCTTTGGTTTATTTTGGGGCATAACACCGGGCGCTATTTGAGGTTTGTCATTTTCCCGCGTTATGTGTCTAACTATATTTGCCCAGGTTTTTTCATTTTGACTTGTCTGGTTGGGTGTAGGTGTACGGCGCCGTGGACAGTCGGTCTGTTGGTGGCCCTGATCACCACATCTAAAGCATGTGGTCGGCTGGCCGTCGTAGGTAATTAGCACGGTAACCATCTATCTTGATGTGGGATGGGATATGTTTTGTTATGCTCATGTATATAATACGTACGCCTGTTTTGACCTTAAAACGGTAGTTCTGGGACCAGATCTCCTCATTTATCTGTTTCACTTCTCCGTACGTTGATAATACATTTCTAATCTGTTGTTCGGATATTTCAAGGGGGAGCGATGACAATCGAACCCTCCTGATTCCCATACCAGCTATTTCTACTTTAACCATTGACGTGTCCCCGTTTTCATGTAGGAAGCGTATATCGCTTTGGCTAGTTTGTAGTATGTTCGTCATTTTTTCAAGGGTAACAAATTTAACGTACACTTTCCTAGACGGACCATCAATTTGTACGACTCTTATGTCGTCTTCACGTAAGTTTACTTTTTCATACAGCCATTCGTGGATTTGATATGCGTTAACTTTGGGGCTACTTGTGTCAAAAGAGAACACTAACGTATTTTGTCGTTCACTCATCTTAGAGGTCTAGTACGTGGTACTTACGTTGTCTTTTTGCTCTTCCCACAGTATACAGTTGTTGATTGTATTGGTAGTTATTTGAGTTAAACTTCACTATCAGAACTGCACTTCTAGTCAACCACTCTCTTCAACCGCTCAATGCGGACTCTATCCCGGACCGTCCAGCCCGTAGTCAGTCGCTATACCGACTGAGCTACCCGACCCACACTGATGAACTGTATTGTTCTAAACTGTAAAGGGGAAGCAGTGAATGATGTTGAGCACTGCATCCCCTGTAATCAAACTGAACTGCTAACATATATACGGTACTTACAGCATTTAGTATTACCCTGCAGTAATGGAGTATGCTTAATAAATAAAAAAAATACATACATACATGCGTACATACATACATACATCCACATTACTCGTACGTTGATCCATAAGTGTGTCACAAAGACAGTAGCGGGCGGAATAAGTCATAAATACACAAATGTACACAATTTTTTCAGTGTCAAATACTGTAAACTTTTTACAAAAGAGTACTGTAGATCACTTTTACTCATAAAAAATTATCTACAGACTAAAGTGAGTTGTGTATATAAGTATTTTCTTAAAGCAACTTTAAACTTTGCCTAGTCATTCATGATGACTATAAGACTAACGTAATTATGCCAGATCGCAGCTTACTGCATTTTCCTTACGAAATGACTTTTGTAGCTACGTTAAACACCATAAAAACAGCAAGGAACAAAATTTTATGTTATGTCGTGTCTGATAATGGTTATAATTCTGAGCTGTTTCCACAGGAAGTGAAGGCATAGTTGAGATGCCTGATCCATCCGCTCGCATGTTTAATCTCCAGAACCACTCATACGGTATTAATGAAACTTTGTATTAACTTGGGCTGTACATCAACAACATAGGCAATATGCTTATGACATTATACTGAGGCGCGTTCGCGTAACCATTGTTGGCGCGGAAAAGCAATAATTTGTACATATTCTGGGTGCATGTCTGTAGTCTTAGTTATCCAGCAAGAAATGCGCATGCGCCACATTATGTTGTCTTTTGTCACCTGTATAAATGGCACGGTTCTCGGAAAAAGGACAGGGACTTGACCCTTTTACCTATGAAGGCACTCTGACACAAGCACATACCTCGAGAACTGCGCTCTTCTGGTTTATTACGCAGCGAACAGTACTAATTCCTTACTGACGTTTCGGGACAAACTTTCGGTCCCGTCTTCAACGGCTTGACCCCTGAGAGTGGGACCGATAGATTGTCCCAATCAAGACCCTTGACCCTTGAAGATGGGACCGATAGTTTGTCCCGAAACTTCGGCAAGGAATAGCCACTACTTGCTGCGGCGGAAGCCTGAAATCACGCAAAGAACATACCTCGTCATAAGCTACAATATTTTTGTGAAAATGTTTTAGTCTAGATTACTTTCTTCTGGAATGTGACGCCGTGTAGTTTCATATGTGGGTGCCAGCCTTTCGGAGGGACCTTCTGCCTTCTAGACTGTTACACTTCTGTGATAGGAAAATAGGCTTTGTAGGATCTGCATGGCACTCGTTGTTTCTATTTAGTGAAATAAGCAGTGTTTCCAATTTGCTTAATTAAGCAATAGGAACAGCGTTAATTAGCCAGATGTAGCTAGGACTCAAAATATATTTTCAGCTCCAGTGGCAGAAAAAGAGTAAGTAGGAAAACGTGATAACAGATTACGCGAAACTCCCGAAGACTTTATTGAAAACTGGAATGACGGAAGGATTATTAGCGAAATTCGCTGATATCAAGAAATCCGTGAAAGGTTTATGGAATAAGTGTTTTCACCACCCTGAAGGTAGCCATATGAGTGGCAGAAACATACTGGTGAGACCACTATGCAATCAAATTTTATCCGTAAAATCAAAGTGCGTTTGTTGACCTTTTAATATTTTATGCCTCTAATCAATGCACGAAATGTGGAACATATCAAAGCGTAACATTTTACGCAACTTAAATTTTATAGGATTCTGTATGTTTGCCGCCCTGTTGTATTTGCATTGATGCGTGGAATAATATTTAATTCCCTAAGGCGAGTTACTAGCGTACCGCTAAGTAGTTCAGTGGTGGGGTTGCCAACATTTAGCCTCTGGAAAGGTGTGTTCGGCAGCAGTTCCTCCGCGGATGATAGAAGAGTTATGAGGTATACTGCTGTGACGCGGTCCCTGGAGCCTCCTTAGTTAGGGCATATGAGGATGGGTTTGGGTAGGAGAGTTTACTGAATGCACTTCACTTCCCTTTACAACAGGATGCCAAAAGTAACGCTGAATTATGGACCAAATGGACGAAAACGGTTTGGAAGACCTTTTATGAGACTATATGACGAGGTCGAAGCAGGTCTATCAGGCAGTATTAAAGTCCGTGCATTCTCTTATTATCCAACAACTCTCTAATTACACCAATCAAATGCACAGTAAATATATGTAATGAGTAAATGTAGTGCATTTGGTTGGTGCAATTTAAGAGGTGTTTGATGTAAAGTTCTATCAAGGCCTAACTCGTCGAGGATAATGATTATGATGTCGATTCTGTAAGGCTGAAAGTCGTGACTCCATAAGTTTCTACATTTTTTAATGTCTCCCACACTTATTTAAAAAAAAATCTACAAAGCGCTTTATTGTATACATTGAATGAATCCATTTATGCCCCGATGTATGGCCTAAACTAGCATCCATTATGGTTCAGTGTACCTGTAAATTGTAATTTTCTCAACAGATTTTTTAAAAATTCTCAAATATCAAGTTTTATGAAAATCCAACCACTGGGAGCCGAGTAGTCCCATGCGGACGGACGGGCAGACGGACAGAAATGACGAAGCTAATAGTCGCTTTTCGCAATTTTGCAAACGCGCCTAAAATTCAGTATAACAGTACTTTTCCACGCAATGCTCCTCCGATGTGCGAAAGAACATTGCCTCGCTTGAGGTTTCCCAGGCTTTGCCTCATTGGCCTTCTGACAATAACAACATATAGATGAAGATGGGAAGGTCCGGGGATCGAACATCGGTGAAGGCGAGATTTTCGGCACCCGTCCAGACGGGTCCTGGGGTCCACTCAGCCTTCTGTGTAATAGGTACCAGGTCTCTTTCCCAGGCGGAAAGCGGTAGTAGCGTGGTGCTGATCACCCACTCTCATCTAGCGCCGAGGTTAAAGAAAGGGTAGTGCTATATAATAAAGAAACCGGGCCTCCGAGGTGAGAGACCGGCAACTAACCTCCTGAGCCGTGGCGCTGCCGAAAGACTAAAATTAATCTGAGTTTTGTTTACATATTCAGTTCGTACCGTGCAGTGAACACACGGAGTCTGGGTTTTAAAAAACCAGTCCTTTAATGTTGTATTGTGAAATAATCTCTGTTTGTTCGCACATCAATACAAAACACATATATACACTGTGTGGACAGAACGTAGAATTTTTCAGTGTTAATATTGGTATCCATTGAGCTTTGAAGATTTAAATAAGTCTCATACAACTCCATTTATCTCGTTGGCGTAGACCAGAATAGTCCAACTTCTTCATCATTCTGGGTCTCTTGGACGCACACAAGAAGTTCGCCTGTTAGTAAGACTCAATGCTAAACAGCAGAGCGATTATCATCTTGGCCGCTTTAAGGCTATCGCATTCCATTCAGCTGCATGGAGCTCTGCCATTCAGTGTGGGGGGTGGGGGGTGTAAAATTGCTATTTATGTTAAATTTTTGTAAAACATGCTTTTTATATTAATCCTAATATTTTTTTCTGTCTCTAATATCACTTTCAGAATTCGCACACATTGGGCCCACAAATTTAAATTTGTATCGAGCCCATAAATATCTTAACCGGCCCTGAGTATCATCAACATGTAATGATATGTGACTTCAGGCTTCCGTCGCGGTGTAAATGAGATCTGCGCTTTTCTGGGATTTTACGCAGAGTGGATTGACACCCACGATGCGTAAAATCTGAGAAGAGCGCAGTTCAAAATGTAAAATTGCTTATATGAAGCATCCTCACGCATTGCATTTCTTGCGATATTGCATTGATAGATCTGAGGTATGCACAACTGTGTGGTTTCAGGTAATTGGTGTTCTGAGTTGTATTACCTTATAATCTTATCGGTCGATATCGATACCACGAGTTAAACAAGGGCTGTCAACCCCATAGAACAGTGAGATTTAAAATCCTTTCCCCCTTTTCAAATCCCATGACTATACCTGTTTACTACAGATTTTAAGTATGGCTGCTTACCCCGTATTATCGGGAGATGTAGGACTAAAACCTCTAAATCCGGACGATACAGGCGAGGGCAAATAGTGGACAGATCATGCCAGAATTGTTGTTGTACTTGTATCATAACTTTGGAATTGCAGAGCATGTCCAACCTGTCATAACATCCCTAAATGTGTAAATTACGGAACTGATTTACGTGAGCCACTAGTTGGGGGCCAGCAGTCTGTTCACCTGGATGTTGGCTATTAAAATTGTTCTAGTTTCTTTCTTACAGCTGCTGCTGGCAATGGCGGCATCACTGGGGTACATGACCATAGGGCTTGTGCGTGGTTTTTCTTCACCTGGAGTACCCTCCATGCAACAGATATCACCTCACCTTGTCCCAGATGACAGTGCATTTTCTTGGATCAGTAAGTATGTTATTCTCATGTCGCTTAAATTTAACCCATCTAGATATGAGAAAGAAGGTGTTCTTAATGGGTCACTTAAATATACAACACAAAATTTAGGTGTTTAAAAGTCCATGCTTCAGTTGAGTTTGGTTTATTTAATTATGCTGTTTGTTATATGGCTTAAAAGAACTTTACTGAACCTACTAAGCAGTTTCCTATCCAGTGGGTACCAGGGTTTATTCCACAGGAAGTAAAGTTGGATGCAATGAAGTAAGCCACTTAACCCCTCTAGCACCTATGTCAAGAACATGTACCTCCACTATCCAATACATCTTCATGGCATGTCACATAAGTAAGTGCAGTGGAAACAAACTCTCACCAGCCCCCTATTTTCATGTATTGCTCGACACGTTAGGAATTTGTTGTACTCTGGTTACGTGTAGCTTATAACATTTAAGATTTCATGGCACTTAAGTTTTATATTTTGCTGTTCCAATTAATGACACCATATAGTCTGTGGTTGAGTGCCATTTTTTGTGGGGATAATATTACCTCCATCTTCAGGGTATAAAAAACCAAGTTGTTTGTGTGGCATAACAAACACCCATTTTCTTCATTCCACTTGTATGTATCTATCATTGGCCAATTCACTAATGCCCTTCAGATAATATGATGTTTTAGACAGGCATTATTTACCATCTAAGGCAACCACTATACATGTACAGGTTGAAGTTTGTTGTGCTGTACATATTATAACAAACTCCTCATCTTCCTCCTCCTCCTCCTCTTCCTCCTCATCATCATCATCATCATCTAGCTATCATCAAGTTGGGTCACTAGATGACCTGTTCTGGTCTCATACATTCAGAAGGCTCTTCAGTGGTCATCCCTGGTTCCTTCTGCCTTCTGGTTTGTAGTTTTTTATTATCTTCAGTAATCTGTTACAAGGCATTCTGTTTAAATGTTGTACCCAGTTTCTTCTGTAGTTCTGCATTTTGTCCAAAACTGAGGTTATATTTAATTTCTTTACAGCATCTCTTGTTGTTTTATAATCTAGCCAGGTAGTGATCAACAACATATATATAGTGGCTGTATTAGTCAGTGAAGAGTGCCTACTTATGCAAAAATACAACAGTGTGTCAGTGAATATGAAAGTCGTTCTATAGGCCATTTTCTTTCCAGTCTGTTTTAATGGCAATTATTAGTATTGAATGAGAATTTTGGGAGGAAAAAGAAAACCTGCCTGATAAATAAAAGGAAAGTTTAAATAAAATATATGACTTTTGGCTTGCGGTATAAATTATGGTACAGTTTTTAAGGCAAAGAGTCAAGATATTCCTGTCCAAAGCACTTCCCCATGACAATGTATGTAGCAGTGGAGTGAAGGTGTGTGACGTCTTGATCTTCACAATGACCACAGTGTGCAGTCAGATCCATGCTGCAACTGCTGTATGTATCCATTGAGTCTAACTTTGATGGACATCATGGACATTCTAGACAAGCTGGCAGAGGAATAAGTGCATGCAGGAATCGAAATTTGTCACACAGTGAAACACCCAAAATGTGTACAATATTTTTATTGTTTAATTATGTGAGGTTATGTTAGGCTGAGTCCCTTCAGGCTCCAAAGCACTTGTTGTAGCAGCCTATAGTGATGAAGGTCATTGACGAGTCTGAAAAAGTAGTAGAATGATCCTTATCAGGGGAAAAACAAAGTGCTACAGTAAAGAACAGGTCTAGTGCTACTTTGTTTGCTACAGATTGCACATGGACTATACTAGGATAGAAGCTGGGCCTCTAAGGTAAGAACCCAGAATGAACCATGTGTAAGGGTTGCACAGGTACCATCTGCTTTGTTCCAGAATTTTTTAATGTAGTTATTTATAGTGTTTACTATCTATTTTTTCCCCATCACTGATGCATGTATATAACAATGAATTAATCAAAATCTATAGTAACAGTTTCTTTTACAGTATGTGTTGGTCACTCTGCCATGATTTTTACTGTTATGTAGCATGTACATAGTTTTGAAAATTTTTTTTTCCACTAGTGAAGTTCATACAATATTTTGCTTGTTTGCTTTAGGCTCTATTCCTCCATCTGGAGCATTTCTGGGGAGCCTCTGTGCTGGCCCATTAATGCAAATGCTGGGCCGTAGAAGGACTCTGATGCTGAGCTCACCTCTATGGGTCTTGGGCTGGAGTCTTATTGCCCTTGCACAGAATTATAAGATGATGCTGTTTGCAAGGATGTTTACTGGTTTCTGTGTCGGTCTGGTAACACCATCTGCTGCTGTATACGTAAGTTGTAACTTTGTTATTATTTATGTGATATGTGTGGGTTTCATCTGTGTAGTGTTTGTTCAGTCATCATAAGAGTAACTTCAATTCATGTAGCATGATGTGTGTAAACACTGTGAGTGGACTGGGTACAATTTTTCTCCTTCAGTGACCCTTCTTAGTAGTACAGTCTGTAGAGGTTTGACACTTGCATTATTAAGTACTGCAATTTTAAGCTTTACTACATTTGACCCCATCTCTGTGTCACAAACCTTCCTTCATTTTTTAGGTAACATTATCCCGTTGTACTAATTAATCATTAGCAATCTAATCCAAATAAACACAACACCTGAAGACTATACGTTCGTTTATTATTATTTTCTGTGACATGTTTTGGTCACTCATTCGACCATCATCAGGTAGAGGATACAATTACATAAAGGAAAAGTGTGCTATAGGAGAGGCCTCCCCTTGACAATCAACCTGATACAATACATTTATCAGTAAAAGAAATTTATGAGACAAAGTTTATAATTCAGTTAATGTATGAGTATCACGATCTGAATTGTAGAAATCACCCAGCACCAATGGAAATTATTTCACAAATGTCCCTGTTTCAGGTCAGCGAGTGTTCACACGCAGAGATCCGTGGAATTCTTGGTTCATTACCAGCACTCTTCATGGCAGGTGGTATCCTCCTTTCCTACACAATGGGGGCTTGGTTACCATGGAATCAGCTAGCATGGGCATCAGCAGTTTTCCCAGCATTGTTGCTTGTTGTTATGATACCATTACCAGAGTCACCATCCTGGTTGCTGTCGAAAGGTCATATTTCAGATGCAGAGAAGTCTCTCAAGTGGCTTCATCACCCACAACGCGCACCAAATGACAGTATTCCAGTGGAACTTCGACAGAGATCAGTTTATGCCATCACATCAGAGACTACACAGGCCACTGTTTCTGCAAATAAAGAATCAGGTAGTGGCTTCAGCAGGAAAGAACTTTTTCGTCGACCTGTCCTTGTACCTTTTGCACTTACCTTCATGTTACTAATATTCCAGCAGGTCAGTGGGATTGACGCTATCATTTTCTACACTGTATCTATCTTTCATTCAGCTGGAAGTGAAGTAGATGACCATTTAGCTACTATTTATGTTGGGTTGGTTCAATTAATTGCTAACTTTGTGTCACTCTTCATTGTGGACCGGGCTGGGAGGAGACCACTTTTAATTGCATCTGGGGCACTAATGTGTGTGGCACTTACAGCTCTGGGCACACACTTCCATCTTCAGAAGTATGACATGCATCAGAGTCTGGGTTTGTTACCCCTTATCAGTCTTATGGTGTTTATGATTGGCTTCTCCTTTGGCTACTGTAGCATTCCGTTTCTGCTTATGGGAGAACTTATTCCAGAGAAACAGAGGAGCTTCCTCAGTTCAATTGCAGGATCTCTGAATCTTGGAATAATGTTTGTTGTTATCAAGACATACCATGACCTTAAGAACTCTGTGGGGGAGGATAGAACCTTCTGGTTGTATTCGTTTGTCTGTCTCTGTAGTTGCTTGTTTGTATACTTCCTAGTTCCAGAAACAAAAGGCAAATCACTTATAGAAATAGAGGAATTTTTTGAGTTAACACAAGAATCAAAGAGAAACAATAACAAAAACAAGAAGGAACAGCAGCACACTTCTGAATCAGAAACAGAAATGAGAACAACAGAAGGATCATCAAAAATAGCTTCAACAGATATAAAGTCAACAGTGACACAACCAGAACAGAACAAAAATGCACTGTCTGTTCTGGATAAAATTTCAGTTATTGCTGGAGATGTGGACTGATTCTGAGAGTGCATTAGAATGTAAATTAAATACTGTGTGGTGTTGTGTGCCTGAAGTCACTTTATTTATTTTAGTGCCATAATCTAAGTTTCAAAATTCTTTGACCATTTTTGAGAAAGCTCAGGGCAAATTTGTGTTCTCAGAATCAGGTTCAGGTGCTAAATTTGCAGAAAACTGATTTAAAGTTAGTCTTTTTTGTTGTCTTTGGAAGATGCCTGCATTTCTGCTGAAGAGCTGCCAGTAAGTCTCTATATATATATATATATATATTATGGATAATAAGGCCTATTTAATTCAGCCTCACCCAATGTCACCCTGAAGCTGGAGGCAAAACCCTCATATTTATTGATTGTAGAGTTATTATACAAGGGTCCTCCACCATGACTCCAACTTTTTTGGTTTGCCTTGTATGCATTACATAGTAAATTACATTATTCTTAATATTTCATGTGTGTTGCAAAATACCTTACACACAAAGACAGCTACAAACTATACATTTACTGTATATCTCTTGTCCATTAAAGAAAACACTCCAACTAAATGTTTACTTCTTTACATGTACAATTCCCTGAAAGAACTATAAACCACTTAAGGAATAATGTCAACATAAAACATGAGTCATTGCCTGCCTTTGTTAACAGATATAATGTAATTAGGTCTCCTTAGTCCATTTGAGCACTCACCCAACAGCACAGCATCACATCCCAGAATACCTGAAACCTAAGTATTATGAATCATTTACGCCTTGGTTTTCAAAATTTTCTGTCCATTAAAAACACTTTCCCTTCTGAAAAACCAAAAAGCTAAAATATAGCTTTATTAAATAACATTTAAAAATATCATTATTTGGCAGTTTTATGGGAAAATATTAAGGATACTCAGGTTTTCAGAAAACTGTGTCTTTTGGTTGGATTGGAGAAGAGACAATAGGAGGAACAAAGTCAGTACTTTGTAGCTAATTAGCGACTACCGCCCATAAATGTTTATATAACAATATGGTAACAAAGTGCTACAAGTGTCGGTTAAAATTATTTGTGTGCAATTGTCGGACAAATACATTAAACAATAAAATAGAGCAAACACAATTAACATACACTTGACATGGTCAGTAATAGAATAATATAGAAATGTTGCACAAATAAGTAGAGACAGGCATATTGATGTATAAAGACAAAATTTATTTGTGGAGATAAATGAAAATACTTCTTTTCTGTTGTATTACAAAATGAAATACATGTAGCTGCCACACAAAAATGACAAATGGCAGGCAATATAATCAGACCATCAGTTCTCAGACAATGGCTGCCAAAGCCAATAGAGAAGACACCTTTCAGGTAGGTTACATTGATAGTTGTAATACCTAGTGCTTATAAGTTGTAAATGCAATTCAGTACGTTTGGGCACATGGCACATGGCGGAGGTATTGGCAAGTGTTTGTGAGTTAGCTACCTGTAATTATAAAGTAAGGAGTGTAAATCAGCCGACCGAGTGTAGCTCTTGTCTCAAATATAAAAGTGAGTGGGAAGAAATGGTGGGTGAACTAATAACTGCAAAAAAAATAATTCAACTACTATAGGAAGACCTAAATACTTACAAGGACCTTATGCCGCCACATGTACCAGATATGAGAAGCACCTCTCATATAAACAGTAAGCCACCAGTCAACTGGGAAAGAGTCACAGGTACGCCTATTAAATCTACAAGAGTTAGACATGAACATCTGAATAT
>Ga0123357_10011730_pt1 | contig 11263 bp, 7 predicted proteins | sample TergutEmb28metaG_FD_89873 | JGI IMG/M metagenome (GOLD analysis project Ga0123357, IMG submission 89873) | Embiratermes neotenicus P4 segment gut microbial communities from Petit-Saut dam, French Guiana - Emb289 P4 | ecosystem: Host-associated > Arthropoda: Insects > Digestive system > Gut ... | reverse complement strand
TGGATCAGGATACTGTACAGTGGCGAGTATTTGTGTGTTGATTGATGTGGGACAGGAAACTGTACAGTGGCGAGTACTGAGTGTTGGTTAATCTGGATCAGGATACTGTACAGTGACGGGTATTTGTGTGCTGATTGATCTGGATCAGGACACGGTGCAGTGAAGAGTACTTGTATGCTGATTGATCTCGATCAGGATACTGTACAGTGGCGAGTACTTGTGTGTTGATTGATCTGGATCAGGATACTGTACAGTGACGAGTATTTGTGTGCTGATTGATCTGGATCAGGATATAGTACAGTGGCGAGTACTTGTGTGCTGATTGATCTGGATCACGATACTGTACAGTGGCGAGTACTTGTATGTTCATTGGTCTGGATCAGGATACCGTACAGTGGCGAGTACTTGTGTGTTGGTTGATCTGGATCAGGATACTGTACAGTGACGGGTACTTGTGTGCTGATTGCTCTGGATCAGGACACTGTACAGTGACGGGTACTTGTGTGCTGATTGATCTGGATCAGGATACTGTACAGTGGCGGGTACTTGTGTGTTGATTGATTTGGATCAGGATACTGTACAGTGACGAGTACTTGTATGCTGATTGATCTGGATCAGGATACTGCATAGTGGCGAGTACTTGTGTGTTGGTTGATCTGGATCAGGATACTGTACAGTGACGGGAACTTGTGTTCTGATTGATCTGGATCAGGCTGCTGTACAGTGGCGAGGACTTGTGTGTTGTTTGATCTGGATCGGGATACTGTACAGTGGCGAGTACTTGTGTGTTGGTTGATCTGGATCAGGATACTGTACAGTGACGGGGACTTGTGTGTTGATTGATCTGTATCAGGATACTGTACAATGTCGAGTAATTGCAATGCTGATTCATCTGGATCAAGATACTGTAGTGGCGAGTACATGTGTGCTGATTGATTTGGATCACGATAATCTACAGTGGCGAGTATTTGTGTGCTGATTGATTTGGCTCAGGACACTGTACAGTGGCGATTACTTGTGTGCTGATTGATCTGGATCAGGATACTGTACAGTGGCGAGTACTTGTGTGTTGATTGATGTGGATCAGAATACTGTAGAGTGACGAGTATTTGTGTGCTTATTGATTTGGATTAGGATACTGCACAGTGGCAAGTACTTGTGTGCTGATAGATCTGGATCAGAATACTGTACAGTGGCGAGTAATTGTGTGCTGATTGATTTGGATAAGGATACTGTACAGTGATGAATACTAGTGTGCTGATTGATTTGGATCAGGATACTGTACAGTGGCGAGTACTTGTTTGCTGGTTGATATGGATCAGGATAATGTACGGTGGCGATTACTTGTGTGCTGATTGATTTGGATTAGGATATTGCACAGTGGCGAGTATTTGTGTTGATTGATCTGGATCAGGATAGTGTAAAGTGGCGAGTACTTGTGTGCTGATTGATCTGGATCAGGATACTGTACAGTGCCGGGTACTTGTGTGTTGGTTGATCTGGATCAGGATACTGTACCGTGGCGAATACGTGTGTGTTGATTAATTTGGGTCACGATACTGTACAGTGGCGAGTACTTGTGTGCTGATTGATCTGGATCATGTTACTGTACAGTGGCGAGTACTTGTGTGCTGATTGATCTGGATCAGGATACTGTACAGTGGCGGGTACTTGTGTGTTGATTGATCTGGATCAGGGTACTGTACCGTGGCGAGTACGTGTGTGCTGATTGATTTGGGTCACGATACTGTACAGTGGCGTGTACTCTTATGCTGATTGATCTGGATCAAATTACTGTACAGTGGCGAGTATTTGTGTGTTGATTGATCTGGATCAGAATACTGTAGAGTGGCGAGTACTTGTGTGCTGATTGATCTGGTTCAGGATACTGTACAGTGGCGAGTACTTGTGTGTTGATTGTTCTGGATAGGAATACTGTACAGTGGCGTGTACTTGTGTGCTGATTGATCTGGATCAGGATACTGTACAGTGGCGAGTATCTGTGTGCTTATTGATCTGGATCAGGGTTCTGTACAGTGGAAAGTAATTGTGTGCTGATTGATCTGGATCAGGATACTGTACTGTGGCGATTACTTGTGTGCTGATTGATCTGGAACATGACACTGTACAGTGGTGAGTACTTGTGTGCTGATTGATTTGGATCAGGATACTGTACAGTGGCGAGTACGTGTGTGCTGATTGGATTGGATCAGAATACTGTACACTGGCGAAGACTTGTGTGCTGATTGATCTGGATCAAGATACTGTACATTGGCAAGTACTTGTGTGCCGATTGGTCTGGATCAGTATACTGTACAGTGACGAGAATTTGTGTGCTGATTGATTTGGATAAGGATACTGTACAATGGCGAATACTTGTGTGTTGATTGATCTGGATCAGAATACAGTACAGTGGCGAGTACCTGTGTGCTGATTGATCTGGATCAGGATACTGTACAGTGGCGAGTACGTGTGTGCTTTTGATTTGAATCAGGATACTGTACAGTGGTGAGTACTTGTGTGCTGATTGATTTGGATCAAGATACTGTACGGTGGCGATTACTTGTCTGCTGATTGATCTGGATCATAATACTGTACAGTGGCGAGTACTTGTGTGCTGATTGATCTGGATCACGATACTATAGAGTGGCGAGTACTTGTGTGTTGATTGATCTGGGTCAGTATACTTTACAGTGACGGGTACTTGTGTGTTGATTGGTCTGGATCTGGATACCGTACATTGGCGATTACTTTGATTGATCTGGATCAGGATACTGTACAGTCGCGAGAACGTGTTGGCTGGTTGTTCTGGATCACGATACTGTAAAGTGGCGAGTACTTGTGTGTTGATTGATCTGGATCAGGATACTGTACAGTGGCAAGTACTTGTGTGTTGCTTGATCTGGTTCAGGATACTGTACAGTCGCGTGTACTCTTATGCTGATTGATCTGGATCACGATACTGTACAGTGGCGAATACTTGTGTGCTGATTGATCTCGATCACGATACTGTACAGTGTCGAGTACTTGTGTGTTGATTGATCTGGATCAGGATACTGTACATTGGTAAGTACTTGTGTGTTGCTTGATCTGGATATGGATATTGTACAGTCGCGATTACTTGTGTGCTGATTGATCTGGATTAGAATATAGTACAGTGGCGAGTACTTGTGTGCTGATTTATCTGGATTAGAATACAGTACAGTGGCAAGTACTTGTGTGCTGATTTATCTGGATTAGAATTGTGCACTGTGGAGTCAATGAAGGTGATGAATTTCGTGACCTTCTGGGCGACTGTCCGTATGCTGATTAAACTGCGTGGAATCAGATGTATGGTTTCATATGCCTAGTAATACCGCTATGAATAACACTTGTTACCCACAGGATAAGAATGATGACGGTGGTGGTGTTGATGATGATGATGATGATGATGATGATAATAATAATAATAATAATAATAATAATTTTAGCGGAAGGTCTTTGCATACGTTTCTTTATCTATCTCTGTGCTTTGTGTGGATATATTCTTATTTTTTGAATGAAACTGAATCAACTGCGTCGTTTAAACTTAATTAACTTATCAGAGGGCGAATCGTAATGATGGAAAAGAGAATGTAAAGATCTGGAAGGAAACGGTTCTTTAATATTTCAAGGCATTATCCCGAAATTCTGTTGGTGGACCATAGGAGTTCCTCAAGAAGCGCCAGTCAGTTGCTCGGACTCTCTGCCGTTATGGTAGCCGGGTGACTCTCAAATAGATCCTCAATTGAGAGGCGTTCCAGCCTGAGGCAAGTTAGTCCGTGTAGAAACCACAACCAATACTTTATCACTAACTTAATTCTGGTCACAAAGATACAAGCGTTTTGGGTCAACTGAATAACTTATTAGTCGTATATAAACATCGTGCAGAAAACCACAGTTCATTACTTGTCAAGCCCGCCAACGAAACATAATTTACTATGTCACGGACCGAGACGAAACCCGACAGTCCTTTAACGCCGGCTGTGCCCTACATCTGATCGGAACCTGCAGGCAAGACTGTTGCCGTAAACCTTGGCGTAACGCAGGCAATGTGACAATCGAAGTTTTGTATTCTCGGCTGTGCCTGCTGTACATGAAAATATCAGAGATAAATTCGCCCGTATCCCATACACGTCACATCCAGTTACTATTTCCCATGCATGCCTTCCGTTCGATGTTTCAGCAGTCATCGATGTGGTGGTCGAAGGGTGGTCTTTAGAACGCGACTCATCGCCTCAGATGCTTCGGGCAGTAGCTTTCCAGAGTGTGTCTAGCATGCCTCATATAGCCTGCATCCCTCTATAGCAGTGTTTCTGAACCTTTGTGAGACCGCAGCCCGGTAAATTCTTTTTTCATAAGACGAGGGACCGGTCGCAACAAATTTACTCGTAAAAATATCTTTCCATTTTTTTAAGTTCATACATTAAACTAACATAAGTATTAATAATTAATTATAGCATAATCATAAAGGTATTAGTAAACTTATGTATACGGTGTGGCATGTTGACAAATATAAAATTACATTTAAATTAGTTATCAATCTCTGGACTAATGAAATCTTGTAGCATATTGTAGTTTCCTCAGGCCAACATCTGGGTCTGAGTTTTTCGACACATTCACGAATATTTTTCTCATCCGAATATTTCAACTATAAAACATTTATTCATGAAAACTGCTTAGAAAACTAAAATGACAAATTCCAGGAGAACCTCTCGCGGCCCGATACCGGGCCGCGGCCCTGCGTTTGAGAAACAATGCTCTATAGGATTGTATTTCACTAGAGACAGCTCTAGGCCTGCTTTGGAATATACAAAGTTAGTAAGCACGCCTTACATTTCGTTCCTACGGTAATCTGTGTCATGTTTATAGACCCACTCTCGGTAATCATTCTTAATCTCTAATCGAATGACATCCCTATTTCACACGGTGTCATTAAACAGCCACATATATCCGTTAATCAGTATACAACGAGCAGTAAATTCTTCAGTATCGGTGTAGCCAGGGTGCCTCTGTAGCTAATTGTATTATAAGATGACATACCAACCAGTTCTGCTGTCATCTTCAACATCTTCATCCTCCCAGTCATGATTGTCATTAAGCTGTCAAGCACTTGTGTAGTTTATGGGCCTGTTCCGGCTACTCTTCTCGTTTCTCCTTTAAGTGACCTCCCGGTTTTCTTCGTGTGCTGGTCTGTATTTCATCATTATATTTGAAAGCCTGTACTCCTATTTCACAATGCTGTTGCGCCTTGCTCTATCAACAGTTTTCCAGTTACCCTATGATTCACGCGGATGGTGCCAAGTTCTTCAGCATTGTTTAGTCTCCAGTGTTTTATTGCACTGATACATACACAAAAGCCTTTGATATATATATATATATATATATGTTTGGTAATGGACTGTACGGCAATAGGAGGACAGGGGAAAGAATACAGGTGCATTTGTATCAAACTTACTGCATTATTTATATATAAAGGTTAGTCGTACATGCTTCGGCCGTAACAAATGGTCATCTTCAGGAATTTGATATGTTACACAAAGGTTATTGCCGAAAAATGCAGGAGTGACCTTTATGTGTGAACTAGTGCGATAAGCTGGAAATAATTCACCTCCGTACGTTGCTGCAGGCGAAGTTTATAGTATTAAACAATTACAATTTTCGTCCTTGTTGTTCTTAACACATAAGCTGCCTTGGGACGCAGGTAGACCTAACTTGAAACATTTCGTTTTCTTAGATAGAAACAGTTCATGGAACTCTTCCCTGATAAGTTGTTAGAAATTAAGTTTTTTTTTTTTTTTTTTTTCCAAAAATTCTTAAGCCGTTATCTCGTCGCTTGTATCTGTGGCACTGTCCAGGTTAACATATTTGCATATGCCCCACCTTTACTGATTGCTTAAATATAACTTGCATCCTATATTCCTCAGTGCATGGTGATATACACCGGCTATGTCTACAGCACCTGTAAGAATAAACATCTTTTTTCATTCCACCTGGAAATGAAGTAGAACAAACCCCATTCCAGACCTCACGTGGCTAACAATTTGTACCCCGTGCATCACTAATATATTCTCAGAGTACAACCAACAATATGCAACGTTTCTCAAATTTATTTATTTTCGTAAGACGCTCTGCATGTTTCAGACGGTTTTTCCGGCCATCGTCAGGAGCACAAAACTGCACATACAGCATCAGGCATTTGTCAGACCGTTACTGCTACCTGCTGCTAGAAGCAGGTAGCAGTAACGGTCTGACAAATGCCTGACGCTGTATGTGCAGTTTTGTGCTCCTGACGATGGACGGAAAAACCGTCTGAAACATGTAGAGCGTCTTACGAAAATAAATAAATTTGAGAAACTTTGCATATTGTTGGTTGTGCTCCGAGAATACTTTGCACCCTGTATCATATAAACTTTCTTCCATTCGATCTTTATGATCAATGCAGGTAATAAAGCGCTGATAAATGAACGAAGAAACGTAAGAATTACAAGATTATGAGAGGAAATGGAGTTTATGTCATAACCTTCCTCTCAGGTAATCATTATACACTCCATACATACTGCTGTATCCATAATGTATATTAATGGATGCCTAATCTTCCAGGAGAGATGCGGATAACGTAAATAAATAAATCCTTTTAGCTCTGTTGTGATGTAGCATAATTAGGCCTACTATGCATTTAGTTAAATTTTCATTCTCATAGGATAACAGGCACTGACATGGAGATTTACCGAGTGATGTGTGAGTTCTTTGTTTCTAACGGGTTCCTTGCTCTGTCCGTTAATTTGAAAGTCGTAGAGGAAAAAAGTTGTTCTTTGAAATCAATTTGAGAACTTTTCAGTGAACTGTGACCACAGGTCTGGGTTTTTACACCACGCGGTCCTTTACACCAGTATCTTAGATATTTAGCACATTTTAAGAATATAATTTGCCGCAAAGAATTTGTGGATGTCCGTGTAATTTATACTTTAATTGTAACAAAGAAGGATTGCGTCTAATTATTTGTGCTCGTCTTTTTTACGATTGTATATATATAGAGTGGACCGGCATAGTTCAGTCGGTATAGCGACTCACTACGGGCTGGGTAGTCCGGGGATCATATCCCAGTGGGGGGCGAGATTTTCCGCACCCGTCCAGACGAGTCCTAGGGTTAACCCAGCCTCCTATGTAACGGGTACCGGGTCCTTCCCAAGGGTAAAATGGCCGGAGCGTGGCGTTGACCGTCCACCCCATCTAGCGCCAAGGTTAAAGAAAGAGCGGACTATACCCCCACTCCCTCTCTGGGCCTCCGTGGCCTGTTCTACAGTGAACTATACTTTTTACCTGTGTGCAGAGAAAAATGGCCATTTCGTCTTTGGCTTACTGGATGGATACGAATAAAAATAAAGAACCCTGATAGCGTAGTCAGTACATTGGCTAGGCTACGGGTGCGAGTTGTCCGAATCTCCAAATTGTCTATGCCGGCTCTGGGGCCCACCCAGACATATTAAGTTGCTACCCTGGTTTCCTCCCCGAGGGTAGAATGGCCGGGACATGAATCTGAACACTTACCTCCATACAATAATATAAACAGCCAACTGGATGCAACAATAATAATTTTATTAATAATTCAATCAGCTCAACATGTTTCGGGCGATAATTTCGCCCATCCTCAGGGACACTAGGCTGTGTTTACAGCTTGTGGTATAAAGCACCGACGATGCTGCCTGCTGGTGACCAGCAGGCAGCATCGCCGGTGCATTATACCACACGCTGTACCCACAGTCTATTGCTCCTGAGGATGGGGGAAACTATCGCCCGAAACATGTTGAGCTGATTGAAATTATTAATACAATTATTATTTATCTCAATAATTAACCAACTTGATGCACAAAACTTTTGTTTTACAATAAGTTCATTTCATGCCTCTACATGTTTCGAGCACATGTGCTCGAAACATGTAGAGGCATGAAATAAACTTATTGTAAAAAAAAAATTTTGTGCATCAAGTTGGTTAGTTACTGAAATAAATATACTGAAATGCATAGTCAGCAAAACGTCAAAATTTGTATAATCATCTTCGAGAGCCGTCCGCTTTACCCCCGGTGAGCCTCTGGTACCCACTGAACATGAAGATGAGCTGTACAACCGGTTTGGTCGTAATTTTTAAAATAAAAATATATACTTTTTCCCAGAACAGAACCTCAATTTTCCGGTCGTCCAGCCTGCAGTCACTACACTCACAGAGCTATGTTGTAAAATACAGACGCTTAAAAATCGTGCCTTTTTCTCGTCACCTTTAATGTCTGTCATTACTCTTCACAACTTTTACGCGGAAGTTTCGCGTTACTGTCAAAAACAAAATGCTGGTCCCTAGTAAGAAACCGACAGCGGTCCGCGGACTACTGGTTCATAAACAGCACACTGCATTAGCAGATCTTCCCTTATTAAAAAGACAGAGTAATGCTGGCTTAACCTTCTTTAACGCGACGTTGCGATAGTTCGGTTAATCGAGAAGCTTCGTATATCCTGAGAAACAGACAGTCATGCAAGCTGTGATATTCTCACAGGTTTGCTGATGCAAATTCCAGCCCTTCGCGATATGACACCATTTAGTTAGTATGTACAGTTGCCCATTCAAGAAGGCCAAAATATTTAAATAAAAATTAATAAATTTGACGTTCAGGTGACCGTACATCGTGATGAATTCTTATAATAAAACCAATTAGATGCACTAATTTCTCAAATTTATTTTTAGAATAATATTCTACATGTTTCGGACAGTTCCTCTGTCCATCATCAGGAATTTTTCACTATGCACGCAACAATGGTATTTCAGTATGACATATAGCATTTGCTATGTGTACAGTGAAAAACTTCTGTTGATGAACGGAGGAACTGTCCGAAATATGTAGAGTTTTATTCCAAAAATAAATTTGAGAAATTAGTGCATCTAGTTGGTTTTATTATAAGAAAGAATTAATAAAAATGAAATTGGTTTATATTTGGTAGGCTGATTATCAGTTACTAAAGACCTCAGGCCTACCAGCCTTACGACCTTCCTACGAAAGACTTTGGAGAGATTGGTTGATGGGTTTTTGAAAAATTGACCATTAATTAAACACCCACAAGCTGCCTTCCAGTACGCCTACATGGAAAACAGATCGACTGAGACTGCCTTTCATCACCTCGTGAGCAAGGTGGAGGTACAGCTAGAGACCAAAGGATGTGCAATTGGCAGATTTTTAGATACCGAGAGGGCTTTGATAGTACCTCAAAGGAACCAATAAAACAAGCCAATGATTAGACATGAATTTTCGGAAGCTCTCGTGGACTGGGTAGAAGACATGTTAGCGGACACGAACTTGGCCGTCAGGCATGGAGATATAACCATAGAAGGCAAACCTCATAAAGGTTGTCCACAGGGGGGAGTTCTGTCTCCACTTTTGTGGTGTCTCGTGATAAACGACCGACTTGAGGATTTACGAAAGGAAGGTTTTCTAGTTTATGGCTATCCGGATGACATAACCATCTCAGTCAGGGAGAATTTACTTGATACTCTCAGAGACCTTATGATTGATGCCCTGAAGTTAGTACAGAGTTGGTGTGAGACCAAAGGTCTAAAGGTAAATCCGTTGAATTCTAATGTAATTGTCTTTACCAGGAAAAATAAACCAGAATTAGTAGAGCCCTTGAAGCTCGGGAAAAGGGAAATTGCCTTCACCAATTCTGTGAAATACGTATTTCGGAGTCTCTCTAGACCCTAATCTAAATTGAAAGCAACACCTCACAGAAAGAATGAAGAAAATACTCCTGTATGTGGGCGTATAGAACAGCCGTGGGTAAAACTTTGGGAATTAACCTCAAGATAGCCATTTGGATGTACAAGACAGTCATCCTGCCACAAATACTCTATGCATCAGTGGCGTGGTGGTCCGAAGTCAGTGGGGTGGCAATAAGGAACCTACTGCGTAGCGTACAGGGTTGTAACCAGAAGGCTGCTGTAGAGACTATGAAAACTAAACCAACCGAGACGCTGGAAGCAGACGTATGTTTAATACCCTTGGACATGGCTGTCTTCGGAGCAGCTAGATTCCCTGCATACAGAGTGACCTGTCAGGGGGAATGGAGGAATTCAAGGTTAAGATATAGGAAACTTGAGTTCGTCCACAAATATCCGGTTACATTAAAACAGGATACGATCCTTTAAAAATATCAGTTGGTAAAACAATATAAAATATTGATACCGGCTAGAGAAGACTGGTGTATGTCGGGTAAAATCGCCGAACCTAACGTTGACATATGGACACGGACGGGTCAGAAATTAGCAACCGCTTTGTGCAGGTGTTTATGGACCAAGGGACAACCATAGGGAAAGTACTCCTGTGGACAGCCTGTCTACAGCGTTTCAAGCTGAAGTGATGGCAGTTCTGCGGTGCATAGAACTCCTCTTGTGTAAGAACATATCTGTTCTGATAGCATGGCAGCAATAGCAGCACTTGCAAAAACCCCGCCGAATTGGATCTGGTATGGGAGAATATGCAAGCGCTAGAAAAACGAAGTGGATATAATAAAGTCACCTTAGTATGGATACCCGGACATCATGGAATACCGGGAAATAAGCAGTTGATAAATTGGCCAAGAAAGGGACTAATGGAGACCCTTCTGACCAGATTGTTGGAATCCCTTTTGTTGTGAGCAACGAAGTCATCAGGAGGCATTTGAAACAGGAGCACCAGAACAGGTGGAAAACCTGTAAAGTTTGTCGCCAGTCCGAGATCCTAATGAGTGGACCTGTGCCAAGCAGAACAAAATGGCCTCAAGCAATGAGTGGCTGTGGGGCTGTTAACAGGCCACACAACCCTTACAGCCCATATGTTTAAACTCGGACTCGCACAGAGGCAAGATTGCCGACTGTGCGGGGACAAAAAGAAGACAGCGTACATATTGTATGTCACTGTGCGGCACTGGCATGCAAAAGATACAGAAACTTGAGTCGTGTGTTCTTGCCTCCCAAGGGTCTAGAAAACATGAGAGTGAATGGCCTAATAAACCTGGTAGCCAATACCAAGCTTGGCATTTTAAAATATTGGGGAGACACAATGGATCAGTAAGAATCTACGTGTGAATAGGGACCATAATGGAACCACTAGCATTTTTTCTACTACTACTACTACTACTACCACCACCACCACCACCAATACTACTACCACTACTATAACCAATACTAAAACTCCTCCTACCACTCTCCTCCTCCTACTACTAC
>Ga0123357_10011729_pt1 | contig 11264 bp, 3 predicted proteins | sample TergutEmb28metaG_FD_89873 | JGI IMG/M metagenome (GOLD analysis project Ga0123357, IMG submission 89873) | Embiratermes neotenicus P4 segment gut microbial communities from Petit-Saut dam, French Guiana - Emb289 P4 | ecosystem: Host-associated > Arthropoda: Insects > Digestive system > Gut ... | reverse complement strand
GTACGGCAGTAGTATGTACTGTACGGCAGTAGTATGTACTGTATGGCAGTAGTATGAACTGTACGGCAGTAGTATGTACTGTACGGCAGTAGTATGTACTGTATGGCAGTAGTATGTACTGTATGGCAGTAGTATGTACTGTACGGCAGTAGTATGAACTGTACGGCAGTAGTATGTACTGTACGGCAGTAGTATGTACTGTATGGCAGTAGTATGTACTGTACGGCAGTAGTGCGCACGGCACGGCAGTAGTGCGCACGGCATGTCAGTAGTGCGCACGGCACGTCAGTAGTGTGTACGGCACGTCAGTGGTATGTACGGCACGTCAGTAGTGTGTACGGTACGGCAGTAGTGTGCACGGCACGTCAGTAGTGTGTACGGTACGGCAGTAGTGTGCACGGCACGTCAGTAGTGTGTACGGTACGACAGTAGTGTGTACGGTACGGCAGTAGTGTGCACGGCACGTCAGTAGTATGTACGGCACGTCTGTAGTGTGTACGGTACGGCAGTAGTGTGTACGGTACGGCAGTAGTGTGCACGGCACGTCAGTAGTATGTACGGCACGTCAGTAGTGTGTACGGTACGGCAGTAGTGTGTACGGTACGGCAGTAGTGTGCACGGCACGTCAGTAGTATGTACGGCACGTCAGTAGTGTGCACGGCACGTCAGTAGTGTGTACGGTACGACAATAGTATGTAGTAGTAGTAGTAGTAGCAGTATGTCATCAAAAATTGTCATTTATCTAGGGGCACTGAATCATTAGTAATTGCACTGAAATAAAAAGTTATACAAAACGTTACTTGCAAAGAAACTCACAAAAAAATTAAAAATTTTATGCACATTTTATTGCATGAAACTTCAGATTCTTGCAGTACTTACAGTACTTACAGTACTTACAGTAGTTACCTCAAACGTTGACGCGGTCTGTGTACGGTGTGTTAACATTCCGAAGACGTGCTTTAAGTTTCATGACGGTACGCCGAATTGTTAAACCTGAAATATTATTGGGACTGGCAAACGTAAACGGACACACAAGTTCGTGTGGATGTAGCATTAGTACAGGCCCAACTTTCGTTAGAAAATAGAGCATATTAATAATTGGATAGTAACACACTTCAAAATTTGTGTTTATTTTGTAATTCTCAGGATCTGGAATAAAACGTGTTAATTTTAATTCCTCATTACTAGATGTAAAATAATTGCAAGTTTATTCTCTATCAGAAAATTCTATCGCTTTTCAAAATGTGAACCTTGTATTATAAATTAGTAAATATAATTTTTCTTTTAGAACTTGTTTTGAAACACTGACAATCGTGTCGGGCAATGCAAAAATTGGTACAAACTTGAATGGGTGTAGTCTTCACATAATCGACAACATATAACTTACACCATCCGGTAATGTGCCAGACTCAATGCTTCTTTTATTTTGAGGCTTCTCTAGTACATGAGTACTCTAATGTTTTATTGAGAATAATGTTTTGCCGACAACGGATTTAACGTGCGAGTCACTGGGCAAATTGGACGAAGGCACTAAGTTGTTAGGAAATGGGCGCATTACTGATTGTACCAATTACGGTAGTATTGCATTTAATGAAAAGTAACGCAATCCCTATACAGGCCTGGATAGGCTTCTAGGGATGTAAGAGTTTGAGGCTTCCAGATTTTATAGACGATGGACACATGAAGGTGGCAAGTTCATCAGCCCTAGGCTCCGGCCGCCTCTATCCTTCAGGCGATAACCCTGGTACTCATTTCTGCTAGAGATTGAGTCGAACCCAGGACCATAGTGCGGCCGGAAGAATTAAGTAAATAAAAAATCCGAATGACCGCATGGGAATCGAAAGCGCGACCTTTTAGCTTGTAGTGCTGTGCCTCAACCAGCTATGAGTTTCATGAAAAGAGAATTGAAAAAGTTTATTTAATCTTATTAAAGCATATGCAGGAATCAGACAGTTGTTCATCCTTTCCTGAGAAATTAGTTTTTAAAACCAAATTATAATTTTTTGTTTAGAACAGACAGGTACAGCTATGTAAAGCAATCCTTGTACAGGTCTAGACAGATTCTTAGGGCTCCAGGGGTTTGAGACTGCCGGAATTTATAGACGATGGGCACATGAAGGTGACAAGTATGTTGTCCCAACGCACCCCAAGGATATACCACTGGTACTCATTTCTGTTAGAGGCTGAGTCGACCCCAGGGCCATAATATGGCCGGACGTATTAAGTCAATTATAAATTCCAGTGATCCCATCGGGAATGGAACCCGCAACCTTCCAACTTGTAGATCAGTGCCTCAACCAACTAAAAATTTGTATTAGTTTTTTTTTTCATTACATTCATTATTGGACTGTACACAACAGATACATTAATTTCGTGTTATGTTCTTCTGATACAGTCTGAAAACCTTGACGTACCTTTGAAACGGAGATCAGTTAACAGCAATTTGTCCAAATCACAGGCCATTGATGTGGAGCCCTTCTGCTTTGCGAGTAATTAGGTTCAGCAGATTTTCAAAACCTCTTAAAAACACATACTGCACTTGGATATGTTTGTTACATGTCACCACGAAAATGTAACGTGTGAGGCCACAATTACAATCAGCTATCGTCATCAAACAAAATACTGATTACATCGTAATTCCTTAAAAATTTCGCTTAATAAAAATTGTCACAATTTCAAACATCTGTCCACAGAAAATATTTCAAAACCAAGCTTTGCGTTGTTTTAATAGTTTCCACCCCACAATTTAGCTGTTTCGTCATGTTAATTGTTTCTGAGGGGGAAGTGGTTTATGTTTCGAAGGGCAAGGTTGCAATATCCCCCATAACAAGTTTTACTGAACGCTGTGACTTAGTATTTACAATACTGTTGTTATAGGTTAAATGATACAGACAGTGAGATAGGAGAACAGAGGCACAGAACTCGCTAATAAAATTCCGGAAGGAAGAATTTAGTCCCTTACGAAACGAAAAGCATAAAAGTTTTAATGCACTTTCTTGGTATCGTATTAGAATTATCACTGATCTGTCTAAAAGCAGTAACTGTGTACGCAAAGTGAAAATACGTCTTCACCATGTACAATAAATATAGAACGGGACATTCTTTTCCCCTTTGTTAATGTTTGTTTGTTGGTATAAGGAGGTACTAATTACGGTGGTAATGAAGCATGAAAGGTCGAGTAGGGATGTGTTAGTTTTCAAATGTCACTCAGGCAGCTGATTTGAGAAGCAAACTCAACAAACATCAGCACGAAAGTGAAAGTGAGGTGACTCCCCTCATCTTCTCCTATCTTCGTGTCGCTCGTCATGGTTCCCACACACTGCCCATTTAAGTGCATTTGCTACTTCGACAATGACGACTGCAGTAGCAGTCAGCATCATTTTTCTAAGTGATTGAAAATTAGACGTATTATTATTATTATTATCATCATCATCATCATCTCCTTTATACAGGGTATTTATACTTCTATTCCTGAGACAAACTATGTCCCTAGGGAATACAGTGTTGCAGTTATTCTGTTGTTATTATTCATGGTGCTTATATCGTTAGTTCCAGTGTTGAATCTGTTGTACTTTTACATTAGTACTTTCCGGAGTACGTGTGCAGTGCCCAATATGGCTATTTTCTGTAGTTCCTTGACTTTATGTTTTCCTGGTATGTTGCTCACATATTTTCTAAATGACTTTGAAATGGCCCCAGTCGTCCCTATTATTACCGGTATCACCTATGTTTTTACATTCCACATGTGCTGTATTTCTATTGTAAAGTCTTTATATTTTAGAATTTTCTCGGCTTCGTTTTTAATCACATTTCTGTCTCCTGAGATTGCAGCGTCTATTAACATACATGTTCCATTTTCATTATCACATATTATGATGTTTGGTTTGTTGTTGGGGATAGTTCTGTCAGTTTGTATTTGTTGGTTCCACAATATGGTTACCTTGCCTCCATGACTTGTTTCTACTGATTCTGGCACATTTTCATACTAGTGTCTTTTGTCCAATTGTACCCCTGTTTCCTTGCATATGTTGAAGTGTAGTTGTACACAAACTCTATCATGTCTTCTTATGTACTGTTATTTTGCCAGTATTGGGCATGCTGATATTATGTGGTCTATTGTCTCGTCAAATTATTGGCAAAGTCTGCACTTGCTATCTGTCTCTGTGTTCAATATTTTTGTCGAATAATATTTTGTTTGTAGCGCCTGGTATTATTATTATTATTATTATTCCATTGATGTAGTTGTCTTATCGGTATACGTCTAACGGAAATGTATCAAGAGCACTTCCAGGTACTTTTATACTAAATCAGCTGAGCAATGTCTTCTTTAGGAAGTAACAGTCGCTCAGTTCATTTTAAATTCTTAAAATTCCATCCAAGATGAGCTGTCGCTGAACTGTCAAGAAAATTCCCATCACTTTATACAACCCTGCTGTGCATTACCGCATCGACCACGGCTCGCCATTGGACCCTATCCTATGCCAGATGAATCCAATCCACACCCTTATATGCTATCTATTTAAGATGCACATTAATATTGTCCTTCCTCTAACTGCGAAGTCCTTCGTGTGGTCTTGTTACATTTGAAGCAGTGTGGGTTTCTTGAGTTCCTCAGCTCTCTAAATTTCTATCCCTGAAGATAATTCAAATATGAATTGAAATAAGGTGGTTTATAACAAATGTTACTAGAATTACCATACGCTTACGATGGCAACACTAACCACCGAGTGATGGGAAGTACTTGGATAATATCCATAAAGTTAAAACGGATTCCGCCATAGCTTAGCGTAATTTCACTTTTATGAACTTACATTTTTCGTTAACTCTTGTAAACGGGGTGAAGACTCTGGGGTCCCAGAGTAGTCAAGGAACTTCTTGATTAATTTATAGACAAGCAGCTTATCAGGAACGACCCTAGTTCATGGAGTTCGTCCAGTTCCTTCACAGGTGAACAATATAGACCGTAGCCCATCTGGTCTCTGTTGTAAACGAACAAGTCCCATTTTTTTTTTAAATAATCGCCGTTATATAAAGCATAACTTAAACATATGGGGTCGCCATTTCTTCATTTTAAAACACGTAAGTACCTAGGCAATGTGGCATGCTTAGATATATTGACAGGACTGGGTCAGACATTTAAGAAACTATACGGTAGATCTGGGTTCCACGCAGCCTCCAGCAGGAATGAGCACCAAGGAATTTCCTTGGGGGTAAAGTGCGGCCGGCGCGTAGAGCTGACAACTCTGCCGTTATACACGTAGTTGTGCCAAAGTAAGGATGAAAGACCAACATTCCATCCTCCATCGCAATTTACATAGCTTGTTAGGGCAAGCTTTACCTTTACCCATTAAAGGTACGGCTTGGAAGTATGTTGTTTGGAGACATGCAGAACACATGCCCGGGATGAGAAACTCGTAGACATAAGTTGTTTTGGTCTGAACTCCTACAGCGAAAAGATCACTTGAACACCTGGGAGAGGAGGAACGATATTGTTGAAGGTGTTCATTAAGGAAATGTAGTGCGGATTGGACTGATGTAGTGCGGATTGGACTGATGCCTTCTCATCACTGACGGACCCTTGAGAAGAATGTACAGAAATTTCGAGCTCGATAGAAGGGGGGATACTTTTTGGTTATGTCAAAAAATGTCTATTTCAAAGGATTCTATACTGTGGTATCAATGAAGTCGGTGTTTAGCTGACGTCTGAAATGTAAGATTTTCTTTTCATACGAATAACAATAAAGTCCACAGGACATACATATATACATAATACATATACGTGAATACGCTGCCAATGCGTCATATCCGTATTTGAAAAAAACCCACAGTTAACCTTTACCAGTAGGTCGAGAAACTGGAAGACTTTGGTGACGTTTCCAGCTATCGTTTCAAAACCCAACTCGCACCCATCGACTGAAGAAATTTACAAGCTTACACATAATTTTAACCACAGTGTGCAATATCCTGTATGACTAATATATTGCGTGTTAATACTTGCTACACCAGTGAGACAATTTCATTGATAAACGAGAGAAATTCTTTATCAGTCATACTTCCTTCCCAAACAACTAAACAAGAAATTGTGTAAACCGTGGCAAGTTCATTCAACTATGTGTTTTCCTCCTCATCATCTTAAGTTGAATGTGATCATGCACCTGCACTTGACTCACACGACCAAAGCAGGAGACTTACTTGCTAATGCCTCTTTGATTAAATAACAATAAAACATACACAATCAATGCTGTGTACTTGGACGTGTTACGACATTAAAGAACTATAACTCGTGTTTCCCTGATATCTGCTTTATTTAATTATTTACAACCAACGCACTTTGTAACATTCGCACTTTCCGATGCAACTGAAAGAAAATGCACTGGTACTTCCGTTGTATGAATTCAAGCGATAAGAACAATGAACGAAACTGTAATTTACACATCACCTTCCGACATGTTACTAAATACACTGTGTATTACTAAAAAAGAACCGACTGTAATACATTAGTGCTTAAGCTCATTTATTTAGATGATGAGGAGAACATTTGCACCTGCAAAGGGTGTAAATAAGAAGAGGAAGCAGAAAATTGCATAGCGAAGAGTTTCACTGTATCTATTTATTATCATATTATATTAATCTCATATAGAATACCTGAGGTTGAAAAATACATGCAGAAAGTGAATTGGAGAACCTGAAGGGAAGATACCACTTGACAAAACAAGTCATAGTTTGCAAGGTAAAGGAACTTAAAATGTTAAGGGACCGCTGAAGTTTCTGATTTTCACTAGGGGTTGCAGCAATATCACCAATTTTAATATCACCAATTTTCACTAGGGGTTGCAGCAATATCACCAATTTTAATATCACCAATTTTCACTAGGGGTTTCAGCAATATCACCAATTTTAATATCACCAATTTTCACTAGGGGTTGCAGCAATATCACCAATTTTAATATCACCAATTTTCACTAGGGGTTGCAGCAATATCACCAATTTTAATATCACCAATTTTGACAGACGTCTTGTGATTTTCTTCATTTCATCCAAGTAAATTCCAGTATGTTATCTCATTTTAGTCCACAATAATTTTCTTCCGCATCCTTTTCAATTCCTTATTCAATAACGTCTCATCAGTCTGCGCTATACGTTTTTGAGTTACTGATATCACCATTAAACAAACTACGAAGAAATATACATGGAGACAATAGACCGTTATGTCGCATTGGGTTAAACCTGCTCAGATCACAGTTCGTTATTAAACCTGATGATGTCCAGATTGGGTCGAAACACGTGGTTATTTCACAACAAAATTTATTAGTTATTATTTAAATTATTTTGTTAAACTGTTTCTCTGTGTTGTACTGATACTTTGTGAAACAGAACACAGTGTGTCTTCCATCAATGAATGGTGGACTTTTGTGAGCACTGTAATTAGAATTCTGACTGAATAATTTCGTAAAGCAGAACCTGTGCTGATAAACAAATAATCGCCTAAATAATCCAGAAATCACCCGCGTCTTACGGAAGCGAAAGGTTATTACCCTAGGCATCATACACCGAAAATTCGGATTCACCATAACCACCGCGGTAACGGCACGATCCTAGAAGTTTACAGAGAAGAACTTGTCTCACTGCCACTTTGTCCAGTGTAAATCCTAAGAGGAATGGGACGGTACTGAACCTGGGCCTCCTGAGGTGAGAGGAAGAAAATTAACCCCGTCAATCACGGCATGGCTTAAAACGTTTTCCAAGAAATTTTGGGGAAGAATAAAATACATTTGTGTGCCCCAACACAATTTTTCGTAAGTCGCAAAGTTTTTGGAGGCGAACCAAAGGAATTTTCATGCCCGTCCATCCTTGTGCTTCTTGTACGCAATATCAGAGGGCAAGCATCAGAGTTGTTGACCTGTGCAAATATTTCCTCACTCGTTACAACCTTAATTAATTGAAAAGCAAGATAATTGAATGCAGCATATTTTATTTGTAGCGCATTAATTTTCATGTTTCAGAAAATGAGAAATTCAAGAGACAGGGACAATTCTGTGTTGCGTGATCCACAGCTGACAGGCCAGACAGTCCGCCAAGCAATGTCCCCTCATGGAAAAGGGCTACAGTCCGGTTAAGAGAAGAGGTTCTATGGATGAACGAAGGAATATACCTTTTCAGTTTCGAATGGTTTGTTCTATAATATTTACCATCACAATAAGCGCAATATTCTCATAATAAACAAGAAAGTTGATTTTGCAATAACTTAAATCCGGTCATGGAATTTGTGAAAACTATACTATTTCTTAAGTTAGAAGTTGTTACTTGCGAGTAAGATCTTACTCCTCCACATGCATTTTCGTCTGTAGCTTAATTAGTATTTCAGCGATGTAAGGCTGTACAGTCGCTACTTTATACTTGATTTCTTTTTGTTGTTGTTTTCACTGTAACCACTGGTCTACCTTCAAAGGTCGTTTAATGAAACTGCAACTCACTCAAGAATGAAAGTAAATCTTACTCCTTCTTGTGCTAAGTCCGAAGTTAACTGGTATGATACAAAGAATTCTTTTTCGATTTACTTTTGACATCGTGCAAGAGTTCGTCAGCGTTCGAGTGTTGGGAGCTGTTGCATTGCTGTAGCCAGGAATTCTTTCGTCTTCCGCACAACAGAAGTTGAAAAGGAACTTTGATTCCCATCACATCACAGCGTGTAAGAAGGGGGAAATTGTGGGTGGAAATTAGAACACTGGTGCTTTCCCCCCGCGCCCCCCTTCCCCACAGAGTAGTTTGTCTGTTAACCACTGTATGTCCCTCACTCTCACAGGAAAACAACAGAAATAAATTAAAAAAAAGAACAAATGCGAAACCCACTTTCGCTGAACAAATGCTGATGAAAGTAGGTAACACTTTTTAACACACACACACACACACACACGGACACACACACGGGTCATTATGTAATGCCAATTCGAAGCTTGAGAAGACGTGTATTGTACTGCAGAATACCCTAGTGAATAAGTTCTGTTTAAAGAGACTTACAAAAGAACAATTTTTCTTCGCATCACACACACACACACAACACACACACACGCACACTCCACTCACACGCACAGTCACATAGGTAATGTGTCTGTGTACGAGTAAAGGTAATGGGGATAAAGGCGGCCGACGCGTTGGGCTGACAAACTTACCACTTTCATATGCAGATTATCTGGAAGTTCCGAGAGCCTCAATCTTCTGGAGCCTTATGGGCCTGTCCAGACCTGTAATTGGATAGCTTGAAATATGTACGTTTGTGTGTGTGTGTGTGTGTGTGTGTGTGTTTGCGCGCGCGCGCACGCAGAATGTCCAACGAAACATAAGCCAAAATTCAGGTTGTATTAATTGGCTGTTTGTGGGTGAAAGATCTGCATCAGCATTGGTAAACATCTAAAATGTAACGTAGTTTTACCCATTTTAGCAGAAGAACCCACAAATGTTAAGACAGTAGACCCGTCCATTGCAAGTGTACGCACCGACCGCCGGACTAAAATTTGCGTTCGGTCATCGTGGTGTTCGGTGTTTGTTTGCTTGTGTTCTGCAAGTCGTGCGCACAGAAGAATACAAACTTCACAAATTTACGGTAGGCAATAATTCTTTTATAGATTCTCTGATGAGATGCATTGTCAGTTCTCAACAATAACAAAACGAAACAAAACAATAGACAGTTTTCAGCACGTATATCAGCGGTTGCGATGGGGATCAATCGGTCCGTCTGCAAGTTACACAGTACTTGATTCAAAGCTGTGGAAATTTTGGGGTTCGTCGTGGAATTCAGCATGCCTGGTCACCCATGTTTCCAGATTCTACAGCCCTTCATATTTACTTTTCGGTATGTATGAAGATGGCTTATTAAGACAACCCCCAGGCAGAATAAGTTCTCATAGAACGCTTCGTGGACGGCGTTCCTTGAAATACGGAGAAATCATGACGGCACACGGAAAGAAAAACGTCTTCTGTAAACAGTTCACTTGTACATAGCCATTATAAAATATAATTTTGAATAGCAAGCCGCTTACCAACGTACGATATTCACAACTCCGTTAAACGCGACGACGTAGCTACGTGAAGAGTGAGGTTAAGACCCAAGTTGACATCCAAATTCTAACTCAAAATAACCGAATGTATGAAAATCAGATGTTTTCCAGACGTTACGTGGGACAGCCTGGGTATACGAGTGTATATATCTTGATAGCTTCATCAGTATCACCTACCGATAGGTGACAGCATGACTACTGATGTGCAGTATAGGACTGAGCAGTGTTTTTTTTTTTTTCCTCTGCCATGCCCAGAGCGGTCTTGCGGCTCATCCACACAACGTCCTACATAATAAGTCCTATAGAAACTTTTCCTAGGAATAAGACGGCCCTAACTTGAAGCTGACCACTTAATTGTACTACTTATTCTTAAACAGTGTCTCAGTAACACGTGTTTACAGCGTACTGCTTAACTAATACAATTCCTTACTTGCTTCTCTCTAAAAATGCAGTAAAACCTCAAGCTTAATTAATCTTAACCTCTTTGAAAAACTTCTACATTTGGTGATCCGGCCGTATAAAGTTAAAGAATCTAACAGACGGGCGGAGTAGGTGGCAGGATGGAGGGGAAGGGTAAGCCTCCCCCCTTTCCGCTGTCAATATTGCGTCACGTCTGTTAGGATTTTCACTTTTCCTTACTGAGTGCGTGCTTTTTACCCTGTGCATTTCTTTGTTGCTGCATCTTGTGATACCTCTCTGACCATTCTGACGGCCTCAGGGCTGGGGAATTCCTTGAGGCAAGATGACCCATTTAGTGGCTCCATGAATTGTAAAATAGCTTTGCTAACTAAACGGGGATGTCGATCAGCTTCGTGAGTTTTACTGGCGTGCGTTTAATTGTACAAAACTGGAACAAATCAAGAAGCAGCACTGGTCACTTCGCCATGACATAGGTTACAACCTTTTGCGTCATTCCAAAAGAAAAGAAAAAAAAAACTGTACGACTGATTGGAACTGGACACGCGTTGACGGGTTTCACAGCTTTTTAAACCAAACTAGAACAGGATATTACGTAACTTTATATTCCATGCGTCCTTTAATTCCAGAATGAAGTTTCAGTAAATCGAACTTATACGTCAGCATTCGTTTTTAATATCTACTATAATTGAATATACAGAAGTAATTTGACAGTTGCCTGTATAGCGTAATAATAGGCTTTCCTCCTCCTTTCTCTCTCTCTCTCTCTCTCTCCCCCCCCCCCCCCCCCCC
>Ga0123357_10011728_pt1 | contig 11264 bp, 5 predicted proteins | sample TergutEmb28metaG_FD_89873 | JGI IMG/M metagenome (GOLD analysis project Ga0123357, IMG submission 89873) | Embiratermes neotenicus P4 segment gut microbial communities from Petit-Saut dam, French Guiana - Emb289 P4 | ecosystem: Host-associated > Arthropoda: Insects > Digestive system > Gut ... | reverse complement strand
TTTGAATGGAAGTGAGGGGGGAAAGAAATTTTTTTAATTTTTTTTACTAGGTTTTAAAAGTCTCGGGGGGTGGGGGGGGGGGGGGGGGGGGTGTTTGGCTGTCACTCTGTTTGATTGCCCAGTGATACTTTTAAATTACTCCCTACTATCGTATTAGATATTTCGAAACTTACAAGAGGTCATAAACCCACTGAATCTGTCGAACGTAGTGGTATAATTGGTTCATCACAAAGGGTCGTTCCACAATATTTACGCAGCTTCTTATTGTGCCTATTCAGAAATAACGTAACAGTTCTTTCTTCAATAATTATAGCTCAGTTGTTATTTTAAAGCATTTTATAATGTTTTTAAATTTGTTTTGCAATCGCATATATATATATATATATATATCTTATTTTAAAAACAAAACTAGCAAAATAACTTCTTAAACCAAATCAACATGAAATAATTACTTAACATGCTTGTAACTTGATTTTATTTCATATTTAATCATTCCTCCAAGTCATTTTCATTCTATTAGTTCTGATCCCAGCATTAAATTAGACTTTGTCTCGAATATTATTTTTCTCCAGACGTGTTTTGCGCATGATATTTCTGATGGCTATGCACAATTGTTTTCACAATTGCCTTACTAAACAGCTTTCTTCTGTACGAATTTTAGACACATCCTTGTCACACCATGAATTTGTTTCTGTGGCCCCACAAGGAATTGTTCTGGGTTCTATGATTTTTAATATATTCACTGCATACCATTGTAATTGAATTAAGTATTCTAAACACTTAACGACGCTAAGAAGCCGGAACGTGTTGAACCCGCCTGTTCCAAGTTCGACGCTGGGAACCGATTTCTCTGAGATGTATGATTTTATTTAAAAACTCATATAGAAATTTCTATAATGATTCGTATCGCCATGTCAAGGTCCTGCCTGCTCACTCTGCAAATTCCTGCCACGGGACCTCCGCTTATCAAAACTTGTTGCAGGTTGTATGTGCTTGGTGAAGTGGTGCGGGGATCGTGAGTCAGAATGGATATCGGCTGACCAACAGACTAAATTACGTTTGTGGTCCGACGCATTTTAACCAATCAGCTTCAGTCCTGAGCTTCGACCTTGAAGTCAGGCTATAAAGGTCTTATTTAGAATTATGTCAGTGCGTGCCCAATGGACAATAAACCTGTATCCACTCGAATCATTTGGAAGTGTCGAGGCAACGGAGAAGATGTGTGTTTGCTCTGCTCTGGTGGCACATGAAGTGACTCGACTACATTAGAAGAGGCTGATTTTTGTAACTTCGATTTGACGTCTCGTCCCTGTTGTCTCCAACCCACACAATATTACCTGTGGTGAAGAAGACTCACTAGCAGGCCGGGTACAGTGTTGAGAGTAAGTTCGCAGTCTTGCGTATAAATCATTTCTTTTCTTATGACATGTTTCTTATCAAGATTTCCTTAAAATTCTGCAGCTTCAAGCCCTGTAAGTTTGAAGATTCCATATTGATGTGTAATTTTGCATTTGTCTTTATTCAGGTTCAATATGTGGCTTGCCCATTTTAGATTCTACTGGTGTTCGAAGTCTTTCCCGTGTTTTCAGGAGCTATTTACTTATTTACTCCATGGTGCAGAGACTTTCTTGAGAAGCTAACTGGTTTGCACCTAGTCAAGAAATTCTCCGCATTTCACGAAACCCGAAGGTTCATTACCGCACTCACAAGCGTCCGCCACCTGTCTCTAACCTGGGCCAACCTAATCCAGTCCATATACCCACATCCCACCTCCTGGAGTTCCATTCTAATATTATCCACCCATGTTCGCTTAGGTATCCCTAGTGATCACTTTACCTCAGGAACTACTCCCTCTTAAATTCTCGTAGGGCAAGTTGGTACACTTTTGGCATTAATTCATGAGAATGAGGAAATATGACGCGAAACCGAAAATCAAAACTTAGTTTCAATCAAGTCCTCTGGTCAAATTCCAGGACAGCATTATTCATTTCGTAAACAGGGTTCCTTTCACACATTTTGAGCATTATTTTCACTAAATGATTTAAACTCGGTAGTCAAATTTTGCATAAAACACACAAAAGTATAACCAAAATGTGACAAGAACCTGATTTTAGACACAGTCTTCTTCTATCTCACGGTGTTTAAGAAATGTTCTCACATGTTCAACATCTACAGAAAGAGGAGCAATACAATTTTGAGGGTTTTCTGCACGTAAAATTATAAAATGTGTGAACTGTACTCCAAGAATAAAAAAGGAATGTTTATTTAAGGCTACAACATTAATTTCTTGGCAATTCAGGGTGCAGGTGTTAGGTTGACCAAACCATAAACACAATAAAATAAGCAAGAACAGACATCTACAGTTTGTGCAGCAGGCTTCAGGACTCTGGAACTTTGACTGATCCCTTTTCATCCCTCGAACTGACTACAATGTCTCAGGACCAAAAGAAATGTTATCACTTGTACACTGCAAATTAGTTTCTATTTTTCTCTTGTTTAGTTTTTTTTTCATTTTAATTTTCTTCTCTGTTACGAGCATTTTGTCAATTAGAAAGTTCTTCTATTTCAACCAGTTTTTTAACTGTTTCCTTCCGCAGATCACTTACACATTGTGTAACATAAGAAAACAAGCATATCATAAAGAAATGGATACTGAGTTTTGAATTGAGTAAAACAAATTTTATTCGCATTTACAACTATCTCAACGCTGCTCAGCACAATCTATATAGGTATAGGTGTACTTTGGGTTTCAACGTGTTTATCTCATTCCGACTTCATGGTGTTAGGTCTACATGAAAAAATAATTATTCCCATCTACTAATAAAGTTAATCCTTCCTGAAAAACGAAGGTTCTAACCGTATTGACAATAGACCCGTCCCTCTTTTGACCTGATTAATCCAGTCAATAAGTTGCCGCTTGGTCTAAACAAAATTTCTGCTTCTAGAACTTCCGAGGTTACATTTCGCATCAGGTCTTTCCTACCGAAATTTTTTGTGTAATTTCCTTTTTTCCTAACATGCTACTTTTCCAACAGTTTCTGAAAACCAAGACGCAGAAAAATAATAATATAATTTTCGTGAATTCCGCGCTTTCCTTGTCGATTATTCTTGCGTATTGAAGGTTTTAAAAATCACTTGATTAGTAATATTCCAGTAGTAGTAGTAATAGTAGTATTATTGTAGAAGTAGTAGTAGTAGTAGTAGTAGTAGATGTAGTAGTAATAGTAGTAGTAGTAGTAGTAGTAGTAGTAGCAGTAGTAACAGCAGTAGTAGTAGTATTTATGTTGAATTATCTGAGGATCCAGTTGGATGGAATTTAATTCAAACTTCTGTTGAAAATTCATATTGGAATTACAGAGGATTTGTTGATTCCTCTATCCAGCACTTTTTCTAGAGCTGTAAAACTAGTTGACTGTAATATAGAACTGTATTTATAAACGCACACAGAGTATCATGGATCAGGTCTTCTGTGGTTATCTTTATTTTCTGCAAGAAACCGTGTGTATAGAATCTCATGTTAACCCACAAACACTTTCTTCTTTTTTGATGTTCGTGTGACCGTACATCTCTGATACAATAATATAAACAACCAACTAGATGCAACAATAACAGTTTATTAATAATTTCAATCAGCTCAACATATTTCGGGCGATAATTTCGCCCATCCTCAGGAGTACTAGACTGTGTTTAGAGCTTGTGATATAACGCACCGTCGATGCTGCCGGCAGGCAGCATCGACGGTGCATTATATCACAAGCTGTAAACACAGTCTAGTACTCCTGAGGATGGGCGAAATTATCGCCCGAAATATGTTGAGCTGATTGAAATTATTAATAAACTGTTATTGTTGCATCTAGTTGGTTGTTTATATTATTACGTCCGTCTGTGCCGTGTCCAGTTCACTGTCACTGTCATCAATTTATAGTATCACCAATTTGTAGTGTCACCAATTTGTAGTGTATGTCGGAATGGGGCTGGAATTCCACCAAACTTTCTCTCGACAAATACTACGGGTAAAGGGTTGTGTAGCGTTCGCAGGATGGTTTTATGCTGCCACCAATCAGAGCACTAATCTGATAAAAAGGGTCTCCGAAACAATATAATAAAAGTCACTGTCATCCAATCATTCGAATTTACATATTTTTCAGCTGACAGAACTGTTAAATGAACCAACGACAGGTTTAAATGCGAGTATAATATATATAATATTCTCTCAACTGAACTTAAAAAATAATAATGTGGTTGTTAAGAAAAGTACTACTCTGCGAGAAATCAGTGTCTGTATCCTACAAATTTAAAAAAATTGACACAAAAATCGTTATATATTAAGTCAAGAAATTCATATCGGGTAGGATTTACAGTAGGAACAACACTCTCTGATACAGAGCTGAGGCACGTTTTATCACGGCAGACGATGGACACAAATAGAAACGGATTTGATCAGCCGTAGCAAACACAGGAGTTTGCAGTTACTTTCAGTAAATATTAAACGCTGCGCCTTTTCAAATATTATTATTAACAGGCCCTTGGGTTAAGTTGGGTCCATGTAGAACACGCACAGGAGAAAATCAGTAGAAAAAAAAGGAGAGCTATGCTTGACATATCGTTTTCTAGCTTTTAGGAAAACAAGTCTACTTTGCGTTTTTGTTGGGTTGTGTGGAGGTCGTGCGCGTCAAGGAAGGTGAACCACTTTTATGTGGGTTTTAAAACATTCGCCTTCCTGAACAAATTGCCTGTTGGTTGGCACGTTTGAAGTCCGCATACCAAATTTAAGTTCATCGCTCTCCAAGACCTCTATTTCTTGCCGCTTTTCCTCACGTACTGTTAAGCATATTCTTAGATGTGAAAAACAGGATTTTTGATAAATTTCTTTGATACTGGTTGTGGCTTATAGCGGTGTGTAAGAAGAAAACAATCTCTCGTCTCTTAAATGTTCAAAATATTATATCGTCAATTATATTGGGTCGTTATGAACCCTAAATATCATATGTGTATATGTATGTGTGATTATATACATGTTGGAAATATCCTACCGTGTTTAATATGCGAGGCTTCCTGGGCCGAAAAAAATGAAATGCAATTCATTACTTTGTTAAATACAACTCCTGTATTATAATGAATTATTGATGTTTCTTAAAACAAAATCAGTGTGATGCGTTTGTCCCATCTTCTCACGTGGTGGAAGAGAAAATATTGTTTTTACAATCGTTCGAGACTAACTACTCAAGCTTCCTCGCTTTTTTGCAGTTGGCGACCTCTTAAGCCTTACTTCAGTAACGCAAAAATTGTGGGTAAAATAAACGGGTGTAAAAAAACCACTGCATAAAGGCATGTATCCAGCGCTGCGTGATGTTTCATTGCTGTGCATAAAGATTTCACCTTGCAAGAGATCATTTGTTTGGGTCGCTGAAGCAAGAATTACGAGGTCGCCAACTCTGCAAAAATGAGAAGGTCGCGAAACAAAGAAAGAAAGAAAAAAACATTTCTACCATTAAGGAGCACCTACACTCGTGCTAGTATGAAAAAAATGTATCAAACGCTCGGGATTATATTGAAAATAATAATATATTAGTGCGGACTGCGGTAGCTCAGTGGTTAAGGTGCTGTGCTACAAATCTGAAGGTCGCTGGTTCGATCAAAGCTGGTGTCATTGCAATTTTTCATTGACGTAATCCTTCCTATCGCACTATGACCCTGCGGTCGACTCAGCCTCTAACAGAAATGAGTACCAGGAGCATATCATGGGGGTAAAGGCAGTCGGTGCGTAAGACTGACAACCTTACCACCATCCAGGGCCATTGTTACGTAATCTGGGAACCTAAATTTCCTGGAACCCTCCGAGCACCTCGGGTCTGTAATGAGATTTATCAGTGGAGTAAATAACAACAGTTAATCATGTAGTTACTTCCTGTTTAATTTGATGACGTAGGGAAATTCATCTATTTTCATCCTTCACTTGTGGTGCTGAAAGCTTGTCATTCTCAGAAGATTTCTCTAAAGTAGTGATTGCATAAGACACAGGTCAAAAGGTACAGGCAAATAAGGTGGCCTGCAATTATAAACTGTTACCAAGGTGAGCAACAAAGAAACTTGGTGGAGGTGATAAATGTGATAGAATTACAAAGATTAGAATTTAACAGAGACATGTAGAAGCCATGGACTAAAAATAGGTTGACGCTACTAAAATAGACAATAAAGTGCTGGAGTTAGGGAAGGAACTGTTTGCCTTGAATAAGTATAGAGAGGAGTGGAGTCATGTTGAAGATGAAATGAATTCTTATTTTCCGTAAACGTTATTCAACGAAAGGTATTTCTGATCACATGAATAACTATCAATTTCAAGAACAATTCGGCTAAAAAATTAATAACACTAGTCAAGAAATTTTAAGCTCATGGTTCCGTGCATCGTAATTCAATGTGAAAAAATATCCAACAGATGTAACAGTCTGATCTGGACGGAATCCCGATCAGACCACGTTGGAGGGTAGTAGCGGTAGAAGTAGTATGACCTGTACCGAAGGCTGTGGGTGCAGTTTTTAATACTCCTGATGACGGCTGCTGTGACACCTGAAACATGTAGAGTAGTTTTGCAGTGAATAAATATCTGCAACCTGTTGTATCTGTTGGATTTTTATTCACATTGACTAGTCAAGAAGGTTTGATAAAATGGGCCACAACAGCTGTTTTGTACGTGTTGTTTCAAGGTTATGTGAAGCTCCTAATTAGGAAATATCCATTACGGTTTATTTTTTATAAACTTGTTGGTATTTTTTAAATGTCCGTTAAATTAAAAAAAAACTCTTGGACTTGTCCTTTACTAAACTAGTGACTCTCACATGTAGTACGACGGACGAATATTTCGGGTAAACTAATAAAGCATTGGCCAACTTAAAATACCATAGTAGATATTCCTACCCTGGGCTTGGGCTTAAGAGAGTGTGTTGGTACTCGATACATTATCCTCACACTGACAGGATTTTAGCTTTCTCCCTCAAGAAGATCTGCATGACGACTGTCTACACCGTCTGATCTCTCTGATCCAGCAATGCACAAGAAATTGATGTATTCAATTTTAGGTGCTTTTCGCAATATTGCGAAAAGCGAATATTAGTTTTGTCATAACTTCTTGTCTGTCTGCTTGTCTGTCTGTCCGTTCAGCCACATTGAACAACTCGACACATTTCCACGAGATTGCATTTTTTTGTATTTTTTCGAAAATCTGTTCAGAAAATTCAATCTTCATTCACAGGTGATAGGAATAAAAGGTACCTAGCATGAAACCCTATGTGTATGTATGTATGTATATATATGTGTGATCTTGCTGAAGTCTTCTTACAGTGAGAAATAAGAAAAACGTGCAAAAATTGCCAAAACAAACATCTTGAATTTCAATGTTTTTCTTACGAAAATCGTGCCATTTATGAGATATTGTGGAAGAATATTACAGATCCAAACAGACTATAGAAGACAATACAATATGGCATGTGCACTTTGCATGCAGGTTAACTAGGGCGAGAGTACAGACACACGCACTAAATATTGAACATTTGTTGCTTCTCCACAGCAAAAATGCTTACCCAAACGCGCCTCTTTTTTTCGTTGCACATACTATGGCTGTCTTATTATGAAGTCATTATTTATTACAAAAACAGCTTATGTCATCCATGTTGGCAGATAAAATTGCTCATTTGTGCTAGTGATCTACTTAACCTCCACTCACTTGATTCTGGAGGTCACTCGTCGGCCAACCAAGGTTGTATTAAACTTTTTATAGTTCATCAGTGAAGGTGAATCCCCCAAATTTCTTACTGCCTTCTTCTTTAATTCTATATTATGGGCTATACTCCATCCCGTCGCACGAACGTACTTATTAAAGCAGTGGTTCGCAACCTGAAAGTCGCGGAACCCCTGAGACCTGCAGGATTCACTTAAACTTATCGCTATAAACGCAAATTGCTTGATATTTGCATGATATCCCGATTCCTTGTTACGTACTGCCCTGATTACTTGTGTTATGTCCTTGTTGTCCCATTACTTCAAATCCGACCTCATTTTCTTGTACTTCAAGTTATCTGGACGAAGCAACGTATCAAGTTGATGAACCCTGATCTCCTTTGCCTATTGAAAAGAGAAACTTTAGGAGCATAATTTCATACAATGCATAATTTAACGAGATACAGTTGGGTTTCCAGAAAGTTTACAGTTGTAATTTTCGCCAAATATAGTGACATATTTTTCATCTATATTATCCAAAAATTTCTAAAGTGCTAAAATTTCCAGGAACGCCTTTGACTTGCCAAGTGTCAGGTTATGTGACACATACACAAGCAGTCTTTAAGTAGAAAGTGCTTAATTGTCCACAATAAAGCTTTAGGCCTACTATTGTTTTAAGCAAACCTTTAAACTGTCACTCACGTAACGCACTCGAGCAGTTGTCACATAAATCTAAGCCTTTAGACCGACACGCTGCATTAATAACATCAGATTACTCTGCCTGTTACCGCCTGTTTCCAAAGATTGGCATTGCACCCTCTTAGAAGATATTGGATCTAATCCCGCTGCTTCCATTCGGATCACTGACATATTAAAGATAACTTAATTTTTGTTACATCTGTCTAATTCGCGTGACTTTCTAACATTACATATCCATATCCCAGTTGTTTAGAGCACGAGAAAAGTGTTTGTGTAATTTAAGTTAAAAGAAGTTAAGAGCTCTCTTTCAAGGTTGTTTATATCCTACCCTCTTTTATGTTACACTGCCTGATAGTAATATCGTTTAGTAGTGTCACAATATCCCTGTTCCTTTACTGAAGTTCCAGATTGCCCACAGACTCAGACTCCAAATAAAGAGACCCAAATATTACTGTTTCTCAAACTGCCCGGTAAACGAACTCCCTGCAGGTTTCCCATTGGAACCCTGTGGGGATAATTGCCCGTTTCCAGAGCCCCCGTTTGCAAAACTCTCGGATCCCTTAATGAACAACGCGTACTGATAAAACAAAATTTCATTTTCTCACAAAACCCCGAAAAAGGAGCATCCCCATGGTCCCCAACAGGGACCTTATTGAGAAAGACGCCCGGTTCAAGAGCCTTCTTGTACATATTTTTCAGGGTCCTTGTAAAAGAGCCCCCTCCTGATTCCCATCGCAGAGCTCCCATAGACAGAGATGTTCCATTTCCTAGATTACGAACACATTTTTCAAAGGATTCATTCCGTATTTCTTGGAGTTTCGTTTTAAGTTTTTTGCTTTTTCTGTTATATATTTTTCTGCTGTGTGGTGTGTGAGTTCTTTGCCAGATTGACATCGCTTTTCTATTTTCGGTTACTAGTTTCTTAATTTCTTAGGTTATGTTATTTGTTGTTTTTGAGATCGCTGTTTTTAGGTGGCTTCTTTGGCAGCATGCTGGAGTAAAGTGAGTAGGTTGTCAGTTTCTAGTTCTATAGCTTCGTGTTCTTTAAATTTTACTGAAGATTTACTTTGTCTTGTATTATTTGTCTGTAGGTATCGCAGCTTGTTTTAGAGTTGTTCAAGCGTGGTTTTGGTTTTCTGACCATTCCTGATGCGCTTAATGTTGCTATTACTGGGGAATGGTCGAAGGTGAATAGGTAACTTAATTGTATGTCTCTCTATGTTGAGGAGATTTCATTGGTTACAAAGAAATCTAGTAGATCCGGGATTTTGTTTCCGTCAGTAGGCCAGTATTTTGGTGTTCCAGTTGATAGTAATGAATAGATTTTCTCTTGGATTAACTTTGATAATTCTCTGATGTTTGTTGTTAAACGTGAACCCCATAGAGTGTGTTTGTTGTTGTAATGGCCTCCGGCTATATGTTTTGGTCCTAGTGTTTGAAAGAATGTCTCAAAATGTTCCTGTTTTAGATTGAGACACGGTAGACCGTAGACGGCTGTGATGGTTATCTTATATGGAAATACTTTCACTTTTATTGACGTAGTCTGAATGGAGTCTTCTTCTTATTTTAATAGTTCATAGTGTTCGATTGCTTTTTTATAAGTATCTCAGTACCTCTTTGCGCTGTGCTATCAGGATAATTGTTGTAGTGTAATTTGTACCTTGGCATGCTGAAGTAAGTTTTGGTCGTAAAATGTGTTTCGCTGATTAGGAGTATATCTACGAAGTTTTGATTTAAAAATAATTTTATTTCTTCTTTATGGGTTTTCAAACCATTTGCATTCCATTGGGCTTGTCTCAGACACATCTATGTTAATTGATCTTATTGATTAACATTGTAAGCATGTTCAGTGTTGTGCTATTTTGTTGAAGCAGTTGATTAAACAATCCTTTGAATTAATCAAATATTTAGTTAATGTGATGGCTGTGTCTTCGACCTGATTTGTTTTACTTTTGGTTAGGTCTGCGTAACTTCTTTATTGTTGCGAGGTAACACTATGTTGTATGTTGTTTCTACATATTTTAGTATTTACTGCTGGTGTGCGTTGTGTATTATTTCTAAATGTGTTGTTTCCTTTAATTAGGTCACGATAATGTTCACATCCTTTGTAGTTGGCAGGATGATTGCCGCCGCATAATGCGCATTTTGCTGGTATTTCTTTACTTTTTTTTACAGTCTTTACTGTTATGAGATCCACCGCATTAAACGTACATGAACGGGTTTTTACAGTATGATTTTGTGTGGCCATATTTTTGGCATTATGATATTGTTCTTATTTACTCGAGGAGGCTCTATTTGTATGATTTTGTTTAGTAATGCTTTTATGCTGTATATTTCCTTGTTATTTTCTGCAGGTTCTAAGTCTACAAAGAACAAGTTCAACGGCTCCTTGGTAGTTCTGAATTGTGCATTTATTATGTGTCGGGCATTGTGTCCTAGTTCAAATAGTTCCTGTTTTATATCTTCAGTATCTGTTGAGTGGTGTACATATTTAATTACAATTCTGTAGGCTCTTTCCTCTTTTAGTCGGTATGTACGGTAGAATATGTTACTTTCTTTTCATTACTTAACTACTTATCTGTATGTTTCTGGTGTCCCGCAGGTTACTTTAATAATATTGTTTGCCTGACATTTGTGCAGTGCTCTTCATCTTCGGCTATGCCTTTTATTCGTTCTATTATTTCTCCGTAGTTTATAACACCCTGTACAAATATTGGAGGTTTATTGATTTTTCTTGAACTTGGATTTCCGTCAATAGAATCCTCAATTATTTAATTTGTTAGCACGCCACATTGGTTAGATGTTTCTATGTTTGTACCGGGAGCATTCTACGTATTTTCTTCCTTTTAGTG
>Ga0123357_10011726_pt1 | contig 11264 bp, 6 predicted proteins | sample TergutEmb28metaG_FD_89873 | JGI IMG/M metagenome (GOLD analysis project Ga0123357, IMG submission 89873) | Embiratermes neotenicus P4 segment gut microbial communities from Petit-Saut dam, French Guiana - Emb289 P4 | ecosystem: Host-associated > Arthropoda: Insects > Digestive system > Gut ... | reverse complement strand
GCGAATCGAGGCTAGGGCGGAGCGCGAGGAGCCCGCGAAAGCGTACTTATCGTACGTGCGCAGGCACCGCAGCGCCCAACCGACGAATCGATTTGCGCAGCAGGCTGGTAAACATGCTCTTAGAGGGCGCAGATCGGAGCGCCATACGCGTTCGCGGTGTCGACTGTTGGCTGCGGGAGCGGAAGCTCGGCGACCGGGTCCGGTGCCGCGAGGTCGTTCGTGTCTTCCACGACGATGCCGCCGTAAGAGATGCTGTAAACGAAGTTCTCGAGGAACACGCCACGGCGCACTTGCGGGCCGTAGTAACTGCACCAGTAACCTGTTGGGTTACTCGCTCCGAGTGATGTGTTGTCGATGCTCCCAAGCTTCGTGATGCCTGCGGCGAGATCGACATGGAAAAGTTCGAGCGAGCTGCGCATGCCGCCCGGCAGATTCGAGCTATATCCGTAATACGGAAACGCGAGAAGCTGCCGATCGGCGAAATACGTGAAAGCCTTGTGGTCGTACTCGGCCGTGCTCTGGCCGTATTCGCTGCCATCATAGGTATATTGCTGAACGAGCAGCGGGTTTGCGCCCTTGGTGACGTCGAAGATCTTGAGCGCAAGAGCCTGCGCGTTCGTTCCGTCACGACCAATCGTGAGAAGGTGATTGTCGTCGAGCGGGTGCATGTATTCGCTAAACCCTGGAATCGTCAGCTCACCGAGGATCGCAGGGCTTTGCGGGTTGGTGAGGTCGATGACGAAGAGCGGGTCGACTTGACGATACGTGACAACGTAGCCGCGACGATCAAGAAAACGGACGCTGTAAATCTGCTCGTTCGGCGCAAGCTCTCCGACGTCGCCGACCGAATCGAGCCAGGCCCCATTCACACCGAGGACCGTGACGTGATTCACCGAACTCGGCAGAGCGGTCGACGGCGCGACGTAATTCTGATTCTCGTCGACGTAGGCGCGCGACTCGGTTGTCGCAATACGGAGGAATCCGTCCTTGTCGTCGAGCGAGAACTGGTTTTTCACGGAGCCGGGCACGGTGCCGGAGGCAACGTAGTTTGGAAACGTTGGGTCCGTTGCGAATTCGAATTTGTGCACGTGCGTGTTGCTCGTGGAGTACGATGAGATATTTGACGCCGTTGAACCGATGAGCGGGTGGATGGCTTGCGCCATGGCTGCGCCGCCGTCTTGCACGACGGGTGACGACGGATCCGCGGTCCCTCCCGACGACGGCGGCGACGCGGCGGAGCCACCCGATGCGCTGCCGCTGCCTGAAGATCCGCCGTACCAGATGGCGGGTGGCTGTACCCACGCATTCGCTGCGAGGTAGAGCGTGTCGGCGGTGCCGTAGACCGTCTGCGCGAGTCCGAGGATGGCCGTCTGCTTCGGAGCGGCTCCCGGATCCGACAAGTCGATGGCGGCCACTTCGGTGATGCCGCTCTCGGTCGAACCCGCGGTTGGCACGTAGAAGTCTGGGCACGCCAAGGTCTCGGCAAGGATCTGCGCACCCTGCTTTTCGAACGTGTACGGCAACCAGTCGGTAAGCTGGCTCTTCGAGATGATATCGAGGTTGGCCGCGCGAAGCTGCTTGAGCAACTGAATGGTTGCAGTGCCCGTGGTTGGATACGGCACCGTGGAGGCGCCCATGTTCGGATAAAGATCGTAAATGCTGTAGTAGAGTGTCGGCCCGTGCGCGTAACCAGATAAAACCGTGCGAACGTGAGGGCCCACACGCCGCGCGTCGACGAAGCTTCCTTCGAAGTACACTTCGCGCGCGATACGCACTTGGTCATTCGTCAGCGTGAGCACCGTTATCTTGGTGAGTGGCGCGTATGCCTGCGAGATGCCCATCCCGTCCGTCGGAGCAGGTATGGCACCTGTTGCCGGAACCGCGTAACCGTAGTCGTCATACGTGGTCTTCGGCTGGACGCCGGCGGCTGCGTAGACGTTCGCGCCGTTGACGTTCGAATAGATGACGGCAGTGCCGTCCGACACGAACATCTCGGTTGGCTGTCCTTCGATATCGAAGGATGAGGCCGTTGCGAGCGAGCTCGCAGGCCACGCCTTGATGACCATGAACGAGCGGCCCTGGATCACATAAAGGTTCGATCCGTCCGTCTTGACGATGTCGGCCTCGTCAACGCCTGCAACTTGCACGTTCGTGTCGGAGAAATCGCTCGCACTCGAAGTATCGCTATCCGAGCCCGCGGTGCCAGAGCCCGTCGCGTCGTTGCTGGTACTCGGTGCTGACGGCGCCGCTGCGTTGGGTACGCCCATGCCTAAGGCGCCACCGCCATAAAAGCCGGTGTACCCCGCGCAGCTCGCATCGCCATAGTGCGCAATGCACTGCTGAATCGAAGCGATCTGCTCATCGATCGCGCGATTCACCTTGAAGGCGGCGTCACTCTGAAGACCACTGAGCAAATCATCGCAGCTCTGGGCGCGATGGAGGCTTGCTCGCATCGTGCCCGCTGATTCCCCGCTGTTGCTGCTGCCACAGCCCCAGGCCACGGAGCTCATGGCGACGATCATGGCGAGGGCGCTGCCAGGGCGTGTCTGCAAACCTGCTGCGCGCCGCGCCCTAGAAGAAAGGCCAAGTCGTGAATTCATGGCGTCGGATCTCCGGCACCTGAATTAAGCAAGAGATGAACCTTGCCGTCAAACACGGCGAGACAGCGAAGAAACGGGTTTAAACTCCTGTACGCTCACTCCCAGTCAGGGCGCAGCGATCAGGGGTGTGCCAGTGGCGGCACGATTTAACTATTTCGCGTTGATGCGCCGCGAGGAGCGACGCCGCAAGAGCAAGCCGAGGCATGCGGCAGCGCAGAGTTTCAGGGCGGCGAACGGCCGAGCATGATGGGAGGAGACATCGCACCCGCCTGAATTCGAATTCGAATCGGGTTGCTCGGTTGCTGCAATGGGGTTCTCCGCCGTGTCCGAAGAATGGTCTGGCGGGTCGTCAGCCGCGGGCGTGACAGGAGGCTCGTAAGTGTTGTCTTCTTCGCCCGTCACAACGACGCCCACCCTCGGATCGAATAGCGACAAGAGCTCTTGGTACGTCTTGGGCGTTGCTGCGGGGCCGGCCGACGTGACGAGCGTATCGATGAAGTCCATCGTCATTGCCGCATTCACCGAAAAGTACCCGGGCATGACGTTCGCCAGGACGTCCATGTACTTCGTGCCGTTCGGGTCGTCGGGATTCAAAGCGGCGCGACGATCGATGAGCGTGCGATCGAGGTATGCGAGCGTGTCACACGAATTCATGAACCAAATCATGTATTGGCCGGAGCGGAACGTACCCTTCTCCTCCAAGGTCTCGATGTTGTAGCCGAGGCCTGCATGGCCCGCGTACACGATGGCGTCAGCAGACGGCGTAAGTGCGTTGTACCAGTCGTCGAACACGGAACCGTCATCGGCCACGTGGTAGCTGACGAGCCGCGTGTCGACTTTGACCTTGCGACCGTCGTCGAGTGTTGCCGTGAACGTGACAGCCGGCATCTCGATGCCGGGTGTCTCCGTGAGCCCGTCAGGGGCAGTTCGCTTGCTGGGATCCGGCTGGATTTTGACGAAGTAGGCAGCGAGCTGGGTCACAAATCCGTTGTACGTCGCGATGCCTTCGTCGTCGTTGCTCGTTTCGCCTTCGTTGCCCACGCTGAACATCGTGACAATGTCGAGTTCGTTGTCGGCCCAGATGCGTTGGTATTCAGGATACTTGCCGTTCGTGTTGCCGCTCGACACGCCGACCGATGCATCGAGGTATACGACGTCGTTCGGGTCGAGGACGCACCCTGCGATGTACGGTCGGTACGAAATGTACATGCGTGAGACGTCGACCGGCGGTCCTTCGTCGGGGGTGACGCAGTCCGTGCCGTACTTGGCGGCGAATGCGTTCTGATCATCGTCACCAACGCGTGCCGGCAAGATGAGCGTATAGCTCGATGGCGCGCTCCCGTTGCCCCATGCGACGGGAAGCGCCGCATGGTAATCGACTTCGAACGTGGACGCGTCATCGGTTGGAGACGTGCGGACGTTCGAGATCTGGAGCTCGCTGTAGTGGCCGAGCGAACGATCCCCGTTGAGCTGTCCCGCGGAGTAGAGGACCTGCACCTGGATGAACGGCGTGACATCGCCTCCAGCAGTTTCCGCGTCGACGAAGAGCCTTCCGTCGAACTCGAAGTCGACGAGGATCGAGGTGTCGCTCGTGAAGGCTAAGCCCGCGCGACCAACTCGCTCTCCTGGAGGGCTCGAAGAGCACGCACCGAACAAAGCAAGGGTAAGAAGGAGAGCGAGAGGTCGCATGGGGAAGACTTTCCTTTCGTTAGAGCGTGATTCCGCTGTCGGTTTGCGAGCCGCTATCGCTGCTCGCGTCGCGGGTGCCAGCGTCGCCAGATGCTGCGTCCGTGCCAGCGTCGCTAGACGCGGCATCGGTACCGGCGTCGCCAGTTGCTGCGTCGGTGCCTGAATCGCTGGACGCGGCATCACTCCCCGAGTCGCTGGATGCGGCGTCACTGCCAGCATCGATGCCTGAATCGCCGGACGCGGCATCGCTGCCAGCATCGGTGCCGGCGTCAGCTCCGCATACGCCGGGGCCAACGACGCCCGTGAGGTAGTCGTTGAGGGAGGCGACGAGTTCGGCCGTTGCTGTCTCCGGCAACACGTCGATGCCGACGGGGGGCGGGAGGAGCATGTCGATGAGCGCGTCCGCCTGGTCTAGCAACGCCGAGACGGCGCTGTCGTCGGCGCCCGCAGCGACGTCAAGCTTCACCGCGATTTCCACCTGCGCCAGATCGACGAGGCCGTTCGCGCCCGTGGGCTGTGCGAGGATTTGCAGAAGCTGGTTTTGTGAGTAGCCGACCGTCCCCAGCGTCATTCCATCCGTCATGATCTTCTCGGGCCACGCACCCGGGTTGTCGAGCCAGAAGCTCGCCGGCTCGGTGCAGTTGCCATGGGTGCTGGCGTCGCCTGCGTCAGCAGCCGCGTCGGTGCCGGCGTCTTCGTGTTCGTCCGAGCACCGGCCTGGACCAAGATCTTCATCATCGCCCGTGTTGAAGTCGTTGAGGGCGGCCACGAGGCTCGCCGTTGTTGCCAGGGGCAATTCGTCGAGGCCAATCGGCGGCGGAAGGAGCAAATTAATGAGAGCGTCCGCCTGCGTAAGCAGCGCAGAGACGTGGCTGCCGTCGGCGCCCTGGGCGATGTTCAGTTTCGCAACGATTTCCGCCTGCGCCAAATCGACGAGGCCGTTCACGCCCGTCGGTTGCGCGAGGATTTGTAGAAGCTGATTTTGGTAATAGGAGACCCCGCCCAGCGCCATGCCGTTCGTCATGATCGTTTCGGGCCACGCGTTCGGGTTGTTCATCCAGAAGTCCGCTGTTTGAGTGCAGTTCGGGAACGCTGCGGCGGGCTGCAAGGGCTGCGAAGAATTCCCACCCGAACCGCAAGCGACGGCCGTTGCCATCGCGCACGCGCCCAACATGCCGAGCCATCTCCAATGTCTCATAGTCTTTTTCTCCAAAGGGGTTCCCGTACGTCGAGAGCCACGGAGGCCGAGAATTCATGACACGTGCCGGAGCCACGGCGCGGCGATCACTCGCGGGGACCGTTGTCGATCGCGTCACTACGACCGCGCACCCTTGTCGAGTGCGTCGTGCGCGAGCGGCGTTCGCGACGCGCCGTGTGCTCTCGTCTCTGCGTCGCCATCGCAATCGCCGCGCGCGCAGGGGAGATCGCTCGCGAGGATCCCGCTACGTTCCTGTCATCGAATCTGCGGCGTCGCGCGAATAAATGCAGTTTGCATGTATTGACCAAACATCCGCGGAGGCGCGAACCCGCTGCGCCTGACATCCCGTATTCGTTGCGACACGCGATGGCCCGAGTGCCTCAATGTGCGTCGGAGCATCAACCCTCGCGCACACGGTCACGCGCTCTTGTCGTCGCGCGAGGCTGCGGCCGGAAGGGCAGCGCCACATAGAGGCGAAGTGACACGTGCTGGACGATCGATCATGCTCGCCCCTCGCTCGGGCGGGCTCACCTTGGCGCCATGTCACCCGCGCACGGCCTTGAAATATGCGAGGACTTGCACATGCTCGTTCCGTGGGCTCTGATGCTGCACCATGCATACGCCGATTCGTCGCGCCGCCGTCATTGGAGCCGGCGTTATGGGAAGCGGTATCGCTGCTCATTTCGCCAACGCGGGTCTCGAGGTTCTTCTTCTCGATGTCGTCCCCCCCAATCTTTCGGACGCCGAGAAAAAAGATCCGCAGAAACGCAATGGTTGGGCCTCTGGCGGACTCGAAAAGGCAATCAAGGCGCGGCCCGCTGCGTTCTTTCACAAAGACCATGCGCGCCTCGTGAAAGTGGGCAACGTCGAAGACGATCTTGGCAAGTTGAAAGACTGCGATCTCGTCATCGAGGCGATTGTCGAGAAGATGGACGCGAAGCAGGCCCTCTTCGAGAAGTTGGAGAAGATCGTGCCCGAGCACTGCATCGTCGCGTCGAACACTTCTGGTCTCCGCATCGCCGAGATGACCAAGGGGCGGAGCGACCATTTCAAGAAGCACTTCCTCGTGCTGCACTTCTTCAACCCCGTTCGCTACATGAAACTTCTCGAGATCGTTGCAGGGCCCGAAGCGGACGAAGGCATTGTTGCATATTGCAAGCGTTTCGCAGAGGACGTGCTCGGCAAGGGTGTCGTGTTTGGTAAAGACACTCCGAACTTCGTCGGCAATCGCATCGGCGCGCACGCCATGATGGCAACCGTCCATCAGATGCTTGCCGATGATCTCTCGCCCGAAGACGTCGACAACATGACGGGCACGCCCATGGCGCATCCGAAGAGTGCCAGCTTCCGCACGGCCGATCTCGTTGGTCTCGACACGTTCGTCCACGTTGCGAAAAACTGTTACGCGTCACTCACGGCAGACGAGGATCGCGATATTTTCAAAGTGCCTGACTACATCCGCAAGATGGTGGAAAAGAGGCTCCTCGGGGACAAAACGAAGGGCGGATTTTTCAAGAAGGGTGCCGATAAGCAAATTCAAACGCTCGATCCAAAAACGCTCGAATACCGCCCCAAGGGCGGTGACGAAAAGATCAAGGCAACGACCAAGGCTCTCGCCAAAGTCGAGGATCCGCGCGAGCGCGTGAAGAAGCTCGTGGCCGATGAGGGCCGCGCGGGTGATTTCGCGCGCAAGGTTCTTTATCGCAGTCTGGCCTATTCGGCGCGGCGTATCGGTGAGATCGCCGATAGCGTGGTCGCCGTCGATAATGCAATGAAGTGGGGATACAACTGGGAGCTCGGGCCGTTCGAGGTTTGGGACGCGCTTGGTTTCGCCGTGACCGCGGACGCGATGGAAAAGGCGGGTCACGAGCTGCCCGATTCCGTCAAGAAGATGAAGGCGAGCGGTGCGTCGGCCTTCTACAAGGATGGAAAGGTTTTTGACCTTCTCAAAGGCGAGTACGTCGCTGAAACGTTCGATCCGCGTTATGCGACACTACAGATCCTTCGCCGCGGTCAAGCGCCGGTTCTCAAGAACGACGGCGCGGAGGCGTGGGATCTTGGCGACGGCGTGCTTGGCGTCACGTTCAAGACGAAGGCGAACAGCATCGATCCAGATGTCATCCGCATCCTCGGTCAGGCCGCTGATAAAGCAGAGACCGATTTTCGTGCGCTCGTCGTAGCAAACCAAGGCGATTACTTCTGCGTGGGCGCAAACCTGCTTCTGGTCGTCATGGCGGCGGCCCAAGAGCAATGGGAAGACATTCGCAAAATGGTGAAGGGCTATCAGGGTGCGGTGCAACGCTTGAAGTATGCACGCATTCCGGTGGTTGCCGCGCCGTACGGCATGACGCTCGGCGGAGGTCTCGAGCTTTGCTTCGGCAGTGACGCCGTGCAGGCCGCTGCTGAAACATACTCGGGTCTCGTCGAGGTGGGTGTTGGCCTCATCCCGGGCGGTGCCGGCACCATGAACATGCTGTGGCGATCGCTCGAAGCGATCCCCGAGGGGACGAATTTCAACATCTACGAGAATGTCATTCAGACATTCAAAAATATCGCGCTCGCAAAGATCGCAACGTCCGCCGAAGAAGGTAAGGCGCTCGGTTACTTCCGGCGGAACGATGGGGTGTCGTTCGACAAGGCGCGCCTGGTTGCGGAGGCGAAGGCTCGCGCGATCGGGCTCGCGAATGCCAGCTATCATCCGCCGATCCCGCGTGCGCACCGGCTGCCTGGGGAGAGCGGCATTGCCACGTTGAGCATGATGGTCGATACGCTCGTTGCCGGCGGATATGCGTCCGAGCACGACGCGAAGATCGCGCGCAAGCTTGCCGTCGTCCTTTGCGGGGGTGTTGGCGGAGCCTCGCGTGAAGTCACAGAAGAAGAGGTCCTCGACCTCGAGGCCGATGCGTTCGTGAGTCTCTGCGGCGAGCCGAAGAGTCAGGAGCGCATGCAATACATGCTGATGAACAACAAACCTTTGCGAAACTAAACCGCTTTCGATTTGAAATTACCGAGGTACGTCATGAAGGACATCGTTATCGTCGAAGCGGTTCGCAGCGCTGTTGGTCGCGCACTCAAGGGTTCGCTCGTTCAGAAGCGTCCCGACGAGCTGGCCGGCGAGGTCATCCGAGGATTGCTCGCTCGCGTTCCGCAGGTGAAATCGTCGGACGTCGAAGACGTCGTGCTCGGCTGCGCCATGCCGGAAGGTGAGCAGGGTCTCAACGTCGCGCGCGTTGCCGGACTTCTTGGTGGATTGCCAGATGCAACGAGCGCACAGACGATCAACCGTTTTTGCTCGAGCGGTTTGCAGGCCATTGCCACGGCCGCAGGGGCGATCGCGCTGGGCACAAATGACATCGTCATTGCGGGCGGCGTCGAGTCGATGAGCATGGTCCCCATGACGGGCAACAAGCTGAGTGCGTCGCCGGAGGCGATGGAGAGGTACGCGAGCGTGTACACGCCCATGGGCATCACAGCGGAGAACGTTGCGAATCGCTTCAAGGTCGGGCGTGAAGAGCAGGATGCCTTCGCGTTGAAGAGTCAGAAGAAGGCCTCCGCGGCAATCGAGTCGCACAAGTTCGATCACGAGATTGTGAGCGTGAAAGGCATTCGCTACGTCGGCAACGAGAAGAAAACGTTCGACTTCAAGGTCGACGAGCTTCCGCGCGCCGACACGACCGCTGAAGGTCTCGCGTCGCTCAAGCCCGCATTCACGGCGAAGGGGTCGGTGACGGCAGGCAACAGCTCGCCGTTGTCGGATGGAGCGGCGGCTGCTCTCGTCATGAGTGGCGAGAGAGCCAAGGCGCTCGGCCTCAAAGGTCTCGGTTATCTTCGCTCGTACGTAACCGTTGGTGTGGATCCAGCCATCATGGGCATTGGGCCCGTGCCTGCAGTTCAGAAGCTTCTCGCAAAGAACAATCTCAAGATCACCGATATCGATCTCTTCGAGATCAACGAAGCCTTCGCAAGCCAGTCGGTTTACTGTCAGCGCGAGCTCGGCATCCCGGATGACAAACTCAACGTCAATGGTGGTGCCATCGCGCTTGGCCATCCGCTCGGATGCACCGGCGCGAAGCTCACCGCCACTTTGCTGAGCGAGCTGAAACGACGCGGCGGGCGCTACGGCGTTGTCACGATGTGCATTGGCGGCGGTATGGGGGCGGCCGGGCTCTTCGAACGCGTTTCCTGATCGGCCACACGAAAAAATAGGCCGCGTAGCGTTTCGTTCACTACGCTCCGGTTCGATAGGATCAATGCATGGATAGCGCGTCGTTCATCGGCCGGAAGATCGCCGGGCGCTTCGAGATCGAGGCCGTCGTCGGCGAAGGAGCGATGGGCGTCGTGTTCCGCGCGCGTCAGATTGCGCTCGGCACCACCGTTGCGGTGAAGGTCATGCGCCGGACGCTCAACTCCGATCCATCGTTCGCCGCGAGGTTTTTGCGTGAGGCGCAAGCCGCGTCGCGCATCGATCATCCAAGCTCGATGCGCGTCATTGACTTCGGCGAAGAGGACGACGGCCTGCTCTTCATGGTGATGGAGTACCTCGACGGCCGCACCCTCGCCGACGTCATCGATGAAGTTGGGCCGCTGCCCGCGTCGCGCATCATCGACATCGCGTCGCAGATCCTCGCGGCGCTCGCCGTAGCTCACGAGATGAACGTCGTGCATCGGGATCTGAAGCCCGAGAACATCATGCTGCTCGATGGCGAGGACGACGAGGGACGCCGTCACGACGTCGTCAAGGTTTGCGACTTCGGCGTGGCCAAGCTTCTCGAGCGCGAAAACGCGTCGAGCGTGACCGATCACGGACTCATCGTGGGAACGCCCGCGTACATGTCGCCGGAGCAAGCACGCGGAGAGAGCCTGGACGCACGAAGCGATCTCTATTCGATGGGCGTTCTGCTCTTCCAGATGATGACGGCGAAGGTGCCGTTCGATGCAACGACCGCGATGGCCACGGTGGTGATGCACGTAACAGAAGAGCCCGTCCGGCCGCGCGAGCTGAATCCGTCCGTCGACGAGCGACTCGAAGCCATCTGCCTGAAGGCTATGCGCAAGCGCCCGGAGGATAGGCAACAGAACGCGCGTGAGATGCGCACGGAACTGCGTGCACTATGCACGGACGTGTCGGTATCGGCAATCTCGCCGTTGTCGGAGGCGCGCGTCGAGGGGCTGCTTTCTCAGGTTGCACCAAAGCCGCGTCGTTCGGGAATGGTGGCGGCGGTCGCCGTGGCAGCATTCGCGATCCTCGCCACCGTGGGCATGCTCGCGCGTCATCGAGCGACAGCATCCGAGTCCGTGCAAGATGCAGGTGTCGCGGCACCTGCAACTGGCAGTCAGCATCTGCCGTCGTCGCAAGTGGAGCCGGCGCACATACCCTCCGCTGCGTCCGCGCAAGCGCCGAAGCCGGCTGCCCTTCAAACCGCGGCCCCACCGAAACCCCCTGAGACGAAGTCCACCACGGTGCCACGCGCCGCGAAGAACAGCAGGACACCGAAGCATCCGCCGCCGCCAAAGCCCGCCGCTTCCGGTGCGAGTCCGCCGGGCGTGGTCGACGAACCGTTGCCGGTGTTTCCGGATCCCCCTGCGCCCGAGCCGGCTCCTGCGCAGACGCCCCCGCCCATGCCGCCCTTGGCTCCCTAGCCCGGATCATTCATGACGCGATTTCTGCAGACGGCCGAGACCGCAGCGAGAAGGGCGCACGCCGTATCGCAGGACCGAGGCGTACTGTACGTACGCCGCAGGTCCGAGAAACGCCGTACGTCCTTTGCAGCAAAGGG
>Ga0123357_10011725_pt1 | contig 11265 bp, 6 predicted proteins | sample TergutEmb28metaG_FD_89873 | JGI IMG/M metagenome (GOLD analysis project Ga0123357, IMG submission 89873) | Embiratermes neotenicus P4 segment gut microbial communities from Petit-Saut dam, French Guiana - Emb289 P4 | ecosystem: Host-associated > Arthropoda: Insects > Digestive system > Gut ... | reverse complement strand
GGGAAAAAATTCACGCATGCGCACTAAGGTTCAAGGTCGGCTCATGCAAGCACGCTAGATTATAATCCATCAGGTGTTCGCATAAAAAAATACGGTCGGATACTTTTCTAACAGACCTCGTATTTGGTATAACACTGCTCTGCAGGGGAAACTATGGAAGGGCCATTAAAAGCAGCAACTTTATCCTTTTTTATGAAGTGGGAAATTTACCATGAACTTCAACTATGATGGCCAGCGAATTTTACGAAATTTATTAAGTGATAATTGGCTAATAATAATTTCTAACATTGATTAATCCCAACAAATTTTAGTGCTTGCTCTTTGTCCCAGTGGTTATTCCTGGAAATATTTCTTCTTCTTCTTCTTCCTCTTCTTCCTCTTCCTCTTCTTCTTCTTCTTCTTCTTCTTCTGACATTACAGTCCTTGGTGGACCTTAGTCTCTTCCAAAATTGTCCTCGCATCCGTTTTCCAATTTAGAAGCTTTTCAACACATGTTTTATGGGGTGGTGTTGCAATCCCCACGCCAAACCCCCAAACTGAAGGACCGCGGTATCACTTTTTGTTTGGGTCATCACCTATGACCTGTCTGGTATGGGAAGCCTTAAAAGCAGCTGCGCTACTGCCAACATGGCTCTCAGAATCATTTTACCGCGCAAGCCACACCACTGCGTCGAAGAATGGTTACGTTCGGGCAGCTGGGAAAACTTAGAAATATATTGCAGTTTTGCAGAAAGTGGATAAGTGTGCTGTGTGACAGTTACACGACATCTGAGAACTGCAGTTGCTCATGGGAAGTAAACAGAAAATGGCGTTTCAAACTCTTTCTACACCCATCCGTCGTTCACGTATTTGATTTCACCAGTCGGGTTGGTTCCAGAAAAGTGAAGATACTCCCATTCTTAAGACTGTAATAATAGTAACGTCTAAAAACAATTTAATCGACGACACTGTGCTCTGCCACAAGAACCATTTTACTAGATCTGCATTTTGCATCTTTCGAATGAGTATCTTATTCCGTTCAGTCAAGACGAGAAAATTGTCACCCACGGGCTTAACCCTTTCCTTGGTTACGCGGAGAAAATGGTGAGCTCCAAATAATGCCAGCATATGGCAGATGGGATTTAACTCTGCGTTTAAAGGGTTAAAGTTCATTGAAATAGGTGTGATTCTCCTTCAGAGATATGCAGCTGTCATCACTTTTAAAAAGAGGGTAAGAAAAATGATAATTGAGTTGAATTAAAAGGAGGTAAAGGGTGTTGGAAATCATCGAAAAGTGGAGAGAAGCGGAGTCTAGTGAAGTGAAAAGTCTAAAGTTAAGTGAAAAGTTATCTAACGTGGAGTGTAGCGAAGTGCAATAAAGTGAAGTGAAGTGAACGAAGCAAAATGTAGTGGAATGAGGTGAAGTGAAGTGCAGTTTAAGGAAAGGGGTGGGGGGGAGGGACGAGTCTTTATGGAAAAGGTTTATAGGAGTAGTAAGTGATGAGAAGTGAAAGACTGGGGTGAAATCGTGAGCGAATTAATGATTTAAAAAAAAACAATTACAAGAAACTGCAATAACTCGGGTTGCTCCGCCAATCGCGAATTTCCTCGCCTCTCCTGGTACACCCTCAAGTCCATTCAAGTTGCTGGTTCCTATCTTGAGCCTTACGGATTTATTTCACTCACTCACACGCCTTATTTCTGATCCAGTGTAGTTCAAAACGCTGTAAACTTGGTGTTGCAACGCACTTGATCCTGCTGGCCGTAAGAGTCGTAATTTTTCGAAAAGTATCAATGTTTCTGTGCGGTAAGTGACCAGTTAAACAGTCCAACAGAATGAAACCCTTGTGGGCAGCATTTCGGTCAACTTTGAAATTTAAGGTTTAAACAGTGGAAATATTTTCACCTAAAAAACTTTAAAAAATATTTGTACTTCCTACATATTTTGTAACAATACGCTGTGCGCATTTATGAAAAATTTTCATATTAAAACACAACATTTGATTGTAAAAACCACCTTCTGGATGTACTGTTAAGTGTTTATTTTCCTTATTCCTCTCGCAGACTTATGATGTGAATTTATTTTCGAAAAGGGGATATATAATATACTATATATATATATATATACGTAGGTCATTTCAGAAGTTCTGCAAACTGCGCTTGCACGGCCGGTAGGATGATGCAATCGTTCTGATTTTCGCGACATTTGTGAGCCAGACTTCAGTAAAGAACAAGGTGCGCGTATTGGCAGGCTACGTGGTCCCTGTTCTGCAAAAAGGAACCTTGAAATGGAAGAAGAAACTAACTGTAGTCAGATCTTGCGCAGTGACCAGCGATCATACATTAACGCGCGGCCTCATGCCTCAGATACAGTATCGGAAATTTTGGAAAAGTATGGATGGCAGGTGCTTCCTCACCCGCCGTACAGCCCTGACATGAGCCCACCAGCCGTTGACTTGTACCCAAAATTGAAGAAACCTCTCTGTGGGAAATGCTTCAGAAGCCTTGAGGAGGTGTCTGATGAGGTGACCCGAGTAATCAGACGCATCAATAACGAAGGCGTCCTGACAGGAATACAAGAATTGCCAAAACGTTGGACCGCTGTGATAAAGCACAATGGAGATTACATTGAAGGCCTGTAAAAGTATTTAGTAAAATAAATTCATTTTTAGAGAGAAAACGTATAGTGTGCAGAACTTTTGAAATAACCCACGTATTTTTTTTTTTTTTTGAGGGGGTCATCCCGTTGTGTATCGTCAATTATTTATGATATTAGTGCCGCCAATACACAACAAACACAAAGACCAGATGTATTAGTACAACTGGGTTATATCTGGCGACATGTTTCGGCCGTTAACCGGCCATCGTCAGGCCAACAAGTAAAAGTATTATTAAGGTACATTCAAACGGTTTATCCAATGGGATCCCATTGTTTACATTAAAGTTTTAAATTATCATTAAAACATTAACAAACAATTTTATATTAATAAATAATATATAATTGACCCCGTATATATAAACACATAACAGATTCCCTTAAGCTTTGCTTCAAAAGGCAACTTCAGAACCTGGACGTAAGATTCCGTTCATTTTATAGCTTTGCACCCGATAGTAGTGAACTCTTAGATTCTCACTCTAGCCATCTTTATGCCACGGGAATGACGATATGGATTTCATTAGGTGAGTGGCCCTAAAGACGCACAAACGCATCGCAACAAGTTTGACAATGGTCTAACGTAAGTATCCCCTTAGGTAACAGCAGTCGACTTGGGCAGCGGAAATGTAATGCGAATAGCGACCATACAAGGGACGAGAAATTTAACTTCAAAGTCCTCTGCAGTAAATATTCTGGTTTGTTAGTTACAATGGCCGTAACCCTATCTGTAGTATGCAACTTTTGGAACATTCTGAATATTAGCAACAACCACAGAATTTTAAGTTTCAATTTGGTTGAGCATAAAATAACTTGTTGGTGATATAGTCATTCAACAACTTGAAAGAAAAACTAAAATATTTTAAAAAACCATCTGCCCTATCATCATCGCCACCATCATCCGTCACGATTTTTGCCTTGACAGACCTGTTTTAGCCTCCATCTACCCTATGTATGTGATAAAGTGTTGCTTTGTCCTAAGTCCTATAATAGAGTTTTCATTTGAATTATTTTTTATAGCCGATATATAAAAAATATTTAAAAAATGTAAGTATATACAATAAATGTTATCTTTACTCTCGGGGAAAGTATTTCGGTAAGCATAGAAGTTGAAGGTTCAAAAAATAGCTTATTCGATCGTGTTTTTGAATTGTTTTCATGAATGCGACATTCATAAATTCATGTCTTTAATAAGAAAGGAATATTGTATAAAAAATCTACTGTCAGTATGGTAGCAGCCACGTATCAATACAGCCGACAATGTCGGACATTGTAAGGTCAACGCGGGGTGCGCAGACGCAAAACTGTATAGTGAGAGGAACGGAACCGAACGTAATAAAGGGTACGTTCCTATAATCCGAAGGAAAGCAACCGGACGAAGCCAGTACGTTCACACAGACGTTCTAAGGAGAGTAATTAAGCGAAATATCCAGTGTTATGATTTGTGCTTTCTTAAGAGTTTTAGGTTATGTGAAACTTTGACAGAGAACAGGATAAATCCAGGATAACGTCGGTGGGAATGAAGTTTATGAGGAGAATGGCAACATACACAGGGCAAGATTACAAAGCCAATTAAAATATTTTATCAGAAATTAAAATTAACCCAGTTATAAAAAATTCAGAATTACAGAAATAAATTTTCGGCGAATGAACAGAGGCACCCTGTCGCTATTATGAAATATGGACCATGTGGGAAACGAAGCGACGGACGACCCATCAAAAGATTTCTCAACTGTTAATGGGACCTGAACAGGTCACGAGACCTGAACTCTTCAAGCTGTATGATGATATAATAAAATAAACAGCCGACTAGATGCAACAATGATAATTTTATTAACAATTTCAATCAGCTCAACATGTTTCGGGCGATAATTTCGCCTATCCTCAAGACCACTATACTGTGTTTACAGTTTGTGGTATAAAGCACCGACGATGCTGCCTGCTAAACAGCCGACTAAATTCAACAATGATAATTTTATAAACAATTTCAATCAGCTCAAAATGTTTCGGGCGATAATTTCGCCCATCCTCAGGACCACAAGCTGTAAACACAGTCAAGTGGTCCTGAGGATGGGCGAAATTATCCCCCGAAACATGTTGAACTGATTGAAATTGTTAATAAAATTATTATTGTTGCATCTAGTCGGCTGTTTATTTTATTACATCAATGATGCACAGTCACACAAACATCAAATTTATATGATGGTGAGAGTTTTATGTAAGAAATGTACCAAGTCACATGCGGAATTACATTATTAAAATTAGATTTCCTAATCTGAACAACCAAATACGGACAAACGTAAAAGATGTAAAACCAGACGGATTAGTTTAACGTTCAGGCAATACAGGTATATTTGGGAGGTTTTTTTTCGGATTTCGGCTGTGTCTTCGTGTTTAATTGTTGACGAATATCGTGATTTTTATCAGTCAGTCCTGGCACGTTTTGATAGAGTATCTCCATTAGAGTACGACCTCTTCAATTCAAATTCTTGATAAATTCGTGAGTAATGAATTGGCAGGCCAACCCCAGCAACCGCGCGGTCTAAGTTGTGATTCTGCGGCCACTCGCGTGCATATTTATTCAGATATCAACAAAATACTTATAGGACTTAACGTGAAATTAAATATATTAAATATGGCATACAATAATTGCATGAATTAACCGTTAGTTGATGAAACCCGTTATGCTATTTAAGTAGCGGGCCGACATGAAGAACAGTAGTAATTTCGAAACAGCAAGACGTGTGGTTTAACTCCATCACCAGTTTAGCCTCATGATGGGCTTATAAGCCGAAACACTTAGATAGAAATACATCAGTGATAAAATCAACGTACGAGATGTACCGCCTGTTTCAAATTTTCTGTTGTGGATTAATTTATGCATTACTTTAATCTTTTGAAACATGCTTCTGTTTCAGTTAAATTTGTTACTACCCAGTAAGTACATGAATTTAGCTTTGAATTTAGCTTCCATTACAAACAACGGTTGATTAACGTTGTTTATACTGAGAATATTACAGAATACATGAACACCCAGTAGGCAAATTGTAGAGAGACTTCTAATGCTAAAAAGTGTGGTAGGTTAACACATAATATCCGTCGGGCTGTAAAGAGTTAACTCGAATATTTCAAGGCTGTTTTTAAAATATACACTATATAAATACTCTTTTGTGTTGTTGTTAAACATGATATTAACCACGGGGCTTTTAACATAAATTCGTGAACATTTGTGAAAAATGCGCGCTTGACAACGGATAAGTCGGCCTGAATAAAGTCATAAATTAATGCTGATCTTGTTTTGATGTTTGTGATAGACTAACATACAAAGTTAGTTGCTTCTTTAGCTCAGCTGCTTCGTTACTTAACTTTTGCGGTAAAAATTACGTACATGTAACCCAAAACTGAGTAGAATAACAAAATATACATCAATCACTTTCATATTTGATTTGTTCAAACAATATTCCCAAAATAAACCGTTTTGTTTTGTCAGCTAATGGAGAACCAACATTTTACATTGACGTTCTGTTTGTATAATATTTTAATGACCAAACATACCATACATTTCAAACGCCAGTGTGTATCACAGGAGTGTCATTTAATACTAAATACTTTAAATACAAACAACTAAATTTATTTTAAAACAGGTTAGTTTTATTTTTTAACGATTAGATGTGAATTAATTTCATTTGTTCATCGCGTACCATTAGGCGCAAGCACCGTGGTATTAGTTTCTATAATCTGCACGGTGTTATGTGTTCAGGGGTCTCATTGCAGGAACATTAAATCTCGTAGCGGGCTGCTGTCCCGAGCCAGCCCATTCCAGTTCTGTCTTCATATACATCACCCCATCTAACACAACATTTTTCCTGCTGCTTCACATATAGGTCTAGAATTTCCTTTCCTTACTTTTTTTTATTTCTGTTCTTGACCATCACCGCCAACGTCGTCGCCCCCAACACCACCGCCACTACTACCACTGCGGCAGCCATCACGACCATCATCGTCATTTTTATTCTCGTCATCATAATCATAATCATCACACTTATCTTATGGACGGTGACGGATGCCGAAGACAAATAAAGTTAACAGAAGAAAGGCATTATTGGCACTGTAAGAAGCTTCGTAATTGTCACTGTTTACCAGTTGACTACAATAATGCAAGCAAGAAGGTAAGATAGCAAGAGAATATTAATGGGGAAAAATGGGAAGTAGATAAAGCAGTTAATCAGGAATTGGCTTCAGCGACGTAGACGCGGGGGGAAGATGAAATTAAAAAGAATTTTGACGCGACGACTTAGGAAATTATGAGTAAAATCTAAGTGGCTAAGCACAGTTCTGACAGTTGTTTTTTGAGCAACATCTGAATTCCATTGAGGATATAGAACTTCTTAAACGTCTGTGCCAGGGTCAGATGTTCAGGAAAAGAATCTGTTTGTTTAGGTTAAACCGTTTAACACATATTGAGAGGAAGACATTCAAACTGTCTTATAAAGCATCTAATTGTTACAAATAATGTGCACATTAAAGTAATCTAGCACCCTACGTTACAGCTCGTAAAATTCGAAATGTGTTTTGAAAATTGATCAAAGAACTCCGAAAACTAGTTAACAAAATATACTTAACATTTACCATCCCGAAGTGTTTGAAGTATATAAATAAAGGGAAGGATCATAACAGTCAAACCCAACAGTATTTTATAAAGTTCTTAAAATATATTAGTTACAAATATGGGCTACGTGTTTCGACTCGCTTCGAGTCATCTTCAGGCGCTCAAGGTGTAGATCCAGACATACAAATGTTTACTGCATTGTGGGATCCCCAACGCAATACAGTAAACGTTTGTATGTCTGGATCTACACCTTGAGCGCCTGAAGATGACTCGATGCTAGTCGAAACATGTAGCCCATATTTGTAACTAATATATTTTAAGAACTTTATAAAATACTGTTGCGTTTGACTGTTGTGATCCTTCCCTTTATTCATAACAAAATATACTGTTACTGCTTCTTTTGCAGAGGCAGTGGATATGAGGCAAGAGAAAGTACAAACATCTCAAAATAAGCCAAAACTCAGCAGCTGCTCCAGTCGCATTTTACGGAACAGCGTGACAATTTTGTGTTGAGATCCGCGTTCTTTCCTTGAAAGAATGCGAGTCTGCTTTTCGGCAAATTTGGGACTGATCACGTGGTACAGAACCGATTTCACAAGTGTTGACAAGCGTCCACTGTTTTTCGAGCGACTGATTTGCCTTAGATAAACTACGTAGACAATGTGATGACACTCTACTGCCCTCGCTGCTCGGGACAGGAATTTTTCGCTCGATTGCCAAACCGCACTGAAGGGGTTTTGAGATGGCTGGCTGCCATCACCTATAGTGATTGGTTGATATATTTCCCAACCTTGGTTAAGCTGCATGACTAATTGAGCTGATTATAGATGACAATGAATACGACGCTATGTACACATGCGCAAAAAGTTCCTTCACGTCGGTAAAATGTTTAATTGAAGCTCCTGAGTTATCCTTGAAGTAGGCTAAAGTGCAGAGAAAGTCCAAGGGCAGGTGGTAGCGGGGAGGAAGATGTAACTCTAGGACATATGCCTTCAGAATATCCAAAATTGGACATATTTAGTTATAAGTTTACCTACGTTCCTATATAAAGATATTTTTCTTTGCTTCCTCTGGTGTCCCTATGCGTTCTTATACCACTACTTCCCGTAGGATGCAGAAGAACCAATTTTAAAACTTCTGAGTCTTCTTCTTCTTGTATCTATAGATATATTTTATTCGTTTTCTTCCCGACACACCCTGTTTTTAAACTATAAGAGGATTATTCCCATTGGTCCATTTCGTTTCTTCACTCCCTTCTTCCTTCCCGCCCAGTGTGGTGGTTGTTATGTAATGGGGTGAACTCGGGGTGGCTGTTTACGACCCTCCGCGGAGCTATAATGGCGACCTAACCTTATCCAGCGGGGACCTGAACCTCCCCATATCCACTTAGACACAGAAAACCAACCTAACCTGTACTATGTTTCACCGTCGCTCCTTTTACATGAAACGGATAAACCCGATTAAACGAAATTCGATTATTCATAAACGTGTAGTTCGAGAGGGAATTTTTTCAGTGTACCCAGTACAATTGACTACTTCCTGGAACCACACAGGGCTAAATATTTCCACTCCAGTAGATACAATGAAACACTGTGTTAGTGAGAAAAGAGAATGGAGTTCTTGTTTATTTTTATTTGTGGAAGTTTGCACCAATACACATGTTCTTCCGCATAAGGTAAAATTTCCAGATAAAACGTTCTATATAATATTTAGCCCTGCAGTCCTGTTTTGAGGTAGGCTGACCGAAAGAAATAAGTGAAATGACGTTACTAAAGATTTTCTTTCACTTTCAGTATCAGAAAAGTTTGCTAGCTCGTGTCGATAAAGGAGCTACGAAACGTTGTACTCGTTGCTTTGGGTGGGTAAAAAAAGTGCCTGTTGCTGTTCGAGAAGGAAAATTACGACTGCTTGACAAGAAAGAACTTAGGAAAATATTTGGAACAATACAAGGATAAATTTAGTGAATGAATTATGGTACTGTATAATGAGCAATATCGTGGTTTACTTTGGTCACCCTGTTTTATCAAAGGTAAAGTACACCCTTGTACAGGCACTGAGGCTCTGTACAAACCGTACGGCCCATAGGGAGAGTAGAGGTACAGTTGTACTCTTTCTTGATAACGGCACTAGAAGGGGTGAGGGGTCAGCATCACGCCCCGGCCGCTCTTTACCCCCGGGAAAGACACGGTACCCATTGTACAGGAGGCTGGGTGGGCCCCAGGGTCGGTCTGGACAGGTGCGGAAAATTTCGCCCCCACCGGGATTCGATCCCCGGACCGTCCAGCCCGTAGCCAGTCGCTATAAAGACTGAGTTACACGGCCCACCGCCCTATTTTATTAAAGATAAAGGTAAAGCAATCCCATTACAGGCCTGGACAGGCCCAGGGGGTTCCAGGAGATTGAGGCTCTCAGATTTCATGTTAGACGCCCAGATTTCATGTTAGACGCTGAGCCATACCCAGGGCCATGGTGCGATCGGAAATATTATGTCAACGAAAAATTCCAATGACACCATCGGGAAGCGAACCCGCGACATTCCGGTTTGTAGCACAGTGCCTCAACCTACTGCGCCACCACGTGCCCCACCCTGTTTTATCACGCCATTTAAATTAAGTAATTGGCGATGTGCCGGACAATTAGAAGAAATGAATATTGAACTTTGCTGGGAATAACTCTTCGAAAATGATTAATTGGAAGGCCGAAAATGTGTACCAACAACGTTCTTATTTATTTATTTATTTGTTTACTTGTTATATTACTTTTACGACTCTTTCAGAGAATACTTAACTACATATCTTCGAAAGAAGACTGGTGAAATAATGATTAGTGACTGATCAAGGTTGTAAAAGTAACCTGAATTGACATAATTTGATTTTGAGCTATTATCCTCAGTTCATCTACAAAGAGAGACGAGTACCAGAAAAATGTAACAACGTAACGCATCTCGGAACCGATATTTGAACCCAGGACGCCACAATAAAAAGAACAGAAATATCCTGTGTTGGGGCCTTTTGACTTAATATACCGCCACAACTTGCGGTGAAAAACAGTTGCACTCGGTCTGGGTTGTCGTTTCGATAAAGATGTTCGTTGCGGTGTCATCGTTAGGAAACCGCAGATTACTTAGTTGATGCATAAAGAGAATTATTTGGTATTTATAAGCTTTGACACTACGCGACACAACGGCAGTAAGTCGACTGTGATTTTCTCAGAGTAACCCGTTCTTATTTTGGCAGCACAGAATTTCCGTGCGAAGCCATAATCCGATCTGCTTCAAAGGACGGAGGCCAATGCATTTCTATTTAAAGACACGTCATTTTTTTTTGAACGTTCGAATTGTTTCGATCCAAAACTTAGAGAGATCTCACATGCATAGAGAAACGGAATCTGTTATTAATATTTCAGTTGTAACTCAAAATTGGATAGAATGCATGTTATATGCGAGTCTACGAGTATATAGAAGGAAAACTGGGTTTTATTCATGGCTTTGGTGCCTTGTGGATAGAAAGTGGAAGAGGGTCTCATTTGTAAGAAAGAGCGCAAATGTGGCTTCTCGTATTGTTGAGAGGAAAGGGTAAGCGGAAGCAGGTCTTTCCAGCAAGAGGAATACGGGAATTGTACTGTACTTACAGCAGCAGATTAGTGTAAGTAGGAAACGCCAAAGAAATTCAGATATTGGAAAGACGTCTGAAGAACACCGTACGAAACATTTGTGAATTTGTAAATGCCGAGTGTTCAGCTTGATGTTCAAATCCAGAATAAGAAGTCATTATCGTGTTTGAACACATTTACTTCCACCACAATATGTAATGAAATTTAACAGGCGTGCTTCTTCCACAAGAACCATCACTGTATGATCATTATTTTTACCGTGATTCAATCAGAATGAACGTCAAATTAGTAATTATTTTCATTTTTGTTCCGTGCAATAGTTTATGATTGTAAATATGGTCCAACTACTTGCACTGTTTTATGTTATTAAAATATTTATTTACATAAAATAATTTAAAACATAAGACTTCGT
>Ga0123357_10011724_pt1 | contig 11266 bp, 11 predicted proteins | sample TergutEmb28metaG_FD_89873 | JGI IMG/M metagenome (GOLD analysis project Ga0123357, IMG submission 89873) | Embiratermes neotenicus P4 segment gut microbial communities from Petit-Saut dam, French Guiana - Emb289 P4 | ecosystem: Host-associated > Arthropoda: Insects > Digestive system > Gut ... | reverse complement strand
ATGCTGACAGGGGAAAGTGTGGAGCATTGGCGGAATGATGCTGACAGGGGAAAGTGTGGAGCATTGGCGGAATGATGCTGACAGGGGAAAGTGTGGAGCATTGGCGGAATGATGCTGACAGGGAGAAACAGAAGTATTTCGACATAGACCTGTCCTAGTGTCACTTTGTCCACCACAGACCTCATGTTGGTCGGCTCGGTGCTTCATTCAACCAACCAACGCGCACCACGAATCTCGCGCGCCACGATGTGTTCATTCGCGCTATAGGCTAAATTTATTGATTTATTTTGTTATTCGGAAACTTACCGAGAAAAGAAGGGAATTTAATCTAGAAACAAATAAATTTTCTAGCCTCAATAGGATCTTTGTATAAGAGAACAACAATGAATTGTTTGCTATCTCATTTAATTAAAATGTTTCAACAGTAAAGCCTGTACAAGCAGAAATGCCTGCAGCCAGTACAGTGTCATAACAAAGAGCCTAACAAAGCTATGATGTGGGTAATTTATATCGGAGATCAGTAAAACATGAGTTACTGCACAGAAACTGTGAACTGCACAACTTGTTACTGCAGACATTTCATTGCTCAAAGTTGAGCTGAGGGAAACTGAAAGGAAAATGTGCGTGTGACGTCACATGTTCACCTGTATCGCGGTTTATGAATGTTCAATTGCTGACGTGATGTATTGGGTTTCTTCTGATGTTTCAGAAGAAGGTACGGCCTCCATCTTGGCATCGACGTGTTTCCTTCCTTCCTACGACTTGAACATCCAACTGAATGATATTCCGCGCTCCTGCAGATGCTGTTAGATATTTCCGAAACGTCGCAACAGATCACATGCGCTTAGACGGTGTGAAACCCGAAAGCTGACCGTCAGCGTGTATGTTATACATATGTGAGGATAATATACATTAATTGCGGGTGTCGGTATGGCGAGTCATGTGGATGGAACAGACATACCTGCATTCAGTATAAAAATTGACCTTCCAAAGAGAAAGTGAAAGTACTTTCTCATCCCGTCCTCTTCAGTGGTCGAAAGAGCCTTTTTAAAGTTTCTTTTTCTATTGAGAGCAACAAGTAGACGACGGAAGATGAGTGTGGAGCATTGGTGGGATGATACTGACAGGGGAAAGTGTGGAGCATTGGTGGGATGATACTGACAGGTGAAAGTGTGGAGCATTGGTGGAATGATACTGACAGGGGAAAGTGTGGAGCAGTGGGGGAATGATACTGACAGGAGAAAGTGTGGAGCAGTGGGGGAATGATACTGACAGGGGAAAGTGTGGAGCTTTGGTGGAATGATACTGACAGAAGAAAGTGTGGAGCATTGGTGGAATGATACTGACAGGGGAAAGTGTAGAGCATTGGTGGAATGATACTGACAGGAGAAATTGTGGAGCATTGGTGGAATGATACTGACAGGAGAAAGTGTGGAGCATTGGTGGAATGATACTGACAGTGAAAAGTGTGGAGCACTGGTGGAATGATACTGACAGGGGAAAGTATGGAGCTTTGGTGGAATGATACTGGTAGAAGAAAGTGTGGAGCATTGGTGGAATGATACTGACAGGGGAAAGTGTAGAGCATTGGTGGAATGATACTGACAGGAGAAATTGTGGAGCACTGGTGGATTGATACTGACAGGAGAAAGTGTGGAGCATTGGTGGAATGATACTGACAGTGAAAAGTGTGGAGCACTGGTGGAATGATACTGACAGGGGAAAGTGTGGAGCATTGGTGGAATGATACTGACAGAAGAAAGTTTGGAGCATTGGTAGAATGATACTGACAGGGGAAAGTGTGGAGCATTGGTGGAATGATACTGACAGGAGAAAGTGTGGAGCATTGGTGGAATGATACTGACAGGGGAAAGAGTGGAACATTGGTGGAATGATACTGACAGGGGAAAGTGTTGAGCATTGGTGGAATGATACTGACAGGGGAAAGTGTGGAGCATTGGTGGAATGATACTGACAGGGGAAAGTTTGGAGCATTGGTGGAATGATACTGACAGGAGAAAGTGTGGAACATTGGTGGAATGATACTGACAGGGGAAACCTGAAGTACCCGGAGAAAACCCTGTCCTAGTGTCACTTTATTCACCACAAATCTCATATAAACTCTCCCTCGCCTCCGCGGTGGGAGGCCGGCGGCGACTACCTGCGTGTGGCATGGGGCGGCCTTTGAGGCGAAAATTGTCCTGAATTACATGTAAACATTCAGTCCGTACCGCGCAGTAAACACTCTCCGACTCAGTTACAAAAACCAATCAGTTAATGCTGTATAGGGAAATAATCGCCGTTTGTTCTGAGATCCACACCAAACACATAAATACAGCGTGTGGGCAGAACGTGGAATTGCTGAATGTTAAACTAGCGGTACATATAGTGACTACTGGGCTTTAAAGGATTAATAGCTTATGACTCCATTCACATCAGCCTTGAAGATGGAGGCAATATATTCTTCCGAAACCTTACTATCCATCAACCACATAACAAAGCGGTACAACAGAACATCCCAGCGGTCAGGGCCTTCGGCTTGTAGCCTCTCCCTCACAGTCTCGTTGTGTTCCATTCGTTGACATGTTTGAACTGCATCAGCCGCCAGCGCTTAGCGGCAGTCAAGCCGGCCTTTGACTTGTTCCGGCGATAATTAGACACATATCTGTTGCACATAAACAATTAGTTTGTGGTTCGTCCGCACGAACAACGCTGCAAGAGCGCCACAATCGAACCACAATGGCGGATGAGGTTTGTTCCAATCAGCATACCAATAACGATATACGTACACGCTTTAATGCAGAACCGTACATTATGCAGAAGATTTAGATCCAAGCAACGCAATATACTGTAATTAAGTGCACAAAAGTGATCCAACTGGAACCAAGTCTAGGTAGCTCAGTCACGGTAGTGACCAGGCTATGGGCTAAATGATAGAACAGAAGGGGTTAGATTCCTCTATGGGCGAGACACATTTGAGTCCGCCACCGCGTGGCCCATCCCGATATCTGCTGGACATCTCACCTGTCACCCCGAGATCAACAGTGTGCAGTGTAAATCTGATTACTGACTGCCGTCCAGTGCCGGGCATTAAGAAAAATTTGAGATGCATCTTGTTACCTCGATGCGTTTCTATGGCTTGTGCTGTAATCAGAAACAGAGAGAACTGCCTAAATAAGAAGACAACCATTTTATACAGCACTAAACATAACATGTAAAAGAGTGTTTACAAAATGTGCTAGGCCGTTCCATGTCCCAGGGGGTCAGTTCCCGACCATTCGCCGCACAGGCACGGGTTTTTATCCTTGGCTAGTCCTTGTGAGATATGTGACGGATCAACTGGCACTGGGACAGGTTTCGCACCCAGTACTTCGGTTTTCCCCTATCAGTATCATCGAACCAATGCTCCATGCTCATTCATTCGTCAATCACCAACGCTGTATGAGGTTAGCAGTTCACAACGTTATTAAATAACTAATTTAACAACACTGGAATTGTTGTGTGTAGTTCCGAATAAACACTTAGCTGGGAATTATAATGGGTTGATTATGGTGACGTGAATTCAGTCAAAAAACACAACTATAAAATATGGCTAAATGACGGTGTTTATTAGCAAGGAAAAACTACATGTTTCGGCCTATAGCCTGAAGATAGCCGCTATAGGCCGAAACATGTAGTTTTTCCTTGCTAATAAACACCATTATTTAGCCATATTTTATAGTTGTGTTTTTGACTGAATTCACCTCACCATATAGTTTAAACGCACAACGGGGATGACACACCTCAGAAAGGTTTATTAATTGTAAATCGCTGTAAGGAATATTACACAGCGCTACCCACCAACTTGACTTACTCCACGTTTAGCAATAGCGATATAACCGCTAACCCAGTGTGTGAAGTGTGTTGCTTTTGAAAGTGTCCACAAGGAGACAAGTCCTATACACAATGTTTTCTTTCACGATACGCTCGAAATGGATCACCCTGTATATTGGTAACAACGGAGAGGCGTTCAGAGGAAAACACAGAACCGCACTAGGAATTATTGTATTTGTTGACGGTCCTTTAAACACTAATGCCGTTCTTTAAGTGTGCTGTTTAACGACGTGATCAATTGTTATTTTACGGCGTCGATTGTAGATAAACGAATGAGTATGGAGAATTGGTGGAATGACAACCACGAGGAAAACCGACCTAATGTGACAAACTTCTGTCCCAGAGTCCCTTTTTCCAATACAAATCCCACATTCATCGGCTTGGGTTCCACCCCGGACCTCCGACTTGAGAGGCCGGCGACTAACTGGCTCCCTCCTGTTTGCACTCAAATGAAGATGTTTGATATTGCTGGCGAGAGACTGACTTGGCGAAATAACACGAACTGAGGAGAGAGTAACAGCTTGACGTCGTTACAAGAGCAGTATTTTGTAGACGGTGTCCTTTGAGTTGCAGCAACACTGTGCTAGGCCTTTAGCGACGTGTGACAGGACATTCATAACCACCTGTCACGCTTCCATACAAAATCAAAATTTTCATATCATGAAGATGGTTTATGGGGTCATATCCACCCGAGTTACAACCCTGTCCGTACAAATCGACTGAGTTTTAATGAAACTTTGTACAGTTAAATATTGCGCTTCAGACTGGCGCAGAATTTTGATTTACTGCCTAACATTAATAATATCAACATGGCTGCTTTGCGAAATTTTCAGGCAGCAGCCAGTGCCAATGTCTTGCGTGTCTGGACAGCCGTAGTAAGGGATCATACGGCAAGAGGCTTCGGGTAGATCGCACACCGTGTGTGGATAGCCGTAGTAAGGGAACACACAGCAAGAGGCTTCGGGTAGATCGCACATCATCCTTGGTATGTTAATGCTGAGGTTTAACTGAACGCCTCACAACAAACACATTGCGCCTCCATTTCAAGTCCCAACCGATTTGTCATGTTTAGACAAGTAATCTCTGTTTATTATGATTACATTAGGCACATAAATGCACTGTGCTTGGGGGGGGGGTGTATATTTGTTACTGTTATAGCAGGTGGTGAGCATAGTGACCACGGTTCGTTAAATTCTACTTTGGGCACGACATCAAAGAGCAGAACGCATTAGATTTACAGCCACACTCATTCCTAACCGCAGAAAGAGACCGATGTGAGCGGTCAAATTCACGCTGCGGCCTCTTTATTTCCGCTCCCATTCCCATTATGAAAGTTTGCGGAAAAGATACAGTTCTGTTGATTCGACCGAGGATTGAACCACGATTCCTTGGTCGTCCAGAGGTATTTCTCAACGTGCCGACTGCGCTACGTCCCTCCCCAGCACCGAGCCGCGAGCCGTTGCAACATGAAGGAATGCATATTTGTGCGGATGTGAACCAGTGTGCCCTGCATTGCCACGCCCTCCCCTGTGCCTCTCTGTCGAGCTGGTCTTCTCTACAGGTTCTCCACGGATCTTCACCCTCTTCACCCAACCCAGAAGAAAAGAGTTCCTCACAAAGAGGAACAACAAACCGGATTTACGAGAAAATCGCATCCTGCAGTGGCACTTTGCATCGAAGAAGATGACAAGACAATCGAACGGTAGGCTTACGCGAGGGGTCTTGCATTCAGAGGTGGATCAATACAAGGTGAGTAGCAGAGCACAGACTTATCGACACTCCTTTCCAATTTACATGAGCTCTTGGCTTATCTTTTCACTTAGTCACGAAGCAGTTCCCATGGGGATGTGCCTTAACATTTTAAGGTGCAGTGGTAACTATACTTACCACCTGCTGTACCTTTGAAAGAACCTTGCACATCTGTTTTTGTTTAGTAGGGTTCTCGCAGTAACTAACGTGCATTTCCCTAAACAAAATAAAATTTGGTGTTTGCAATGTGGACGCGGTGTTTTTTTTGTGAGGTTGTAACATTTTTATTAGAGTAAAATTTCAAACTCCGAAGTGTTAACTAATTTAGGTATGATCAATGCATTTGCGTAGCTGGATCTTGTTGCCAGAAGTGCAATGAGACATCTGAACAGTTGGACTGTCCGTGACGACATGCGGTAAGCAGCTTACTTACATCTGGTTTCCGAATCAGACGGGGGCAATAGAATCATCTGGTGTACAGAACAAACAAACAAACAAACAAACAAACAAACAAACAAACAAACAAACAAACAAACAAACAAACAAACAAACAAACAAACAAACAAACAGACAAACAGACAAACAGACAAACAAACAAACAAGCAAGCAAGCAAACAAACAAACAAACAAACAAACAAACAAACAAACAAACAAACAAGCAAACAAGCAAACAAGCAAGCGAGCAAGCGAGCGAGCGAGCGGGCGAGCGGGCGAGCGGGCGAGCGGGCGAGCGGGCGAGCGGGCGAGCGGGCGAGCGGGCGAGCGGGCGAGCGGGCGAGCGGGCGAGCGAGCGAACGAACGAGCGAACGAACGAGCGAACGAACGAGCAAGCGAACGAACGAACGAACGAACCGGTTCAGAAACCATCACTGTCTACGATTCTCTCCTCGAAGGTGAAGAGGCTCTCACGTGAGTGTAGTGTCGAGGTTACGAATGAGTGGAATAAGAGCTCGAATACTGCTTAATGCCTTCATGGGTTGTTATAGGGACAGATTCACCTTCATGGGTTGTTATAGGGACAGATCCACCTTCATGGGTTGTTATAGGGACAGATCCACCATCATTCTTATCATCATCTGCATCTCGTGATTTACATTTCATTCTGAAACTATGTAACATTCAACAATGCTGCACCAGACCAGGCCCCGGACAGCGTTACAGCTCGTGCCCCCGATATTGCAGCAGTTCAAAACCTATATGCCCCACCCCCCCAGTTACTGGTTGATAAAAAACAATTCCTCCCCCTCCATGGCGCATAAGCCCCCCAGTGGGCCAGGGCCTTCCCAATATCGAGGCTTCACGATCACACACAACGACGCACCACATTCAGTAGGACTCCTCTGTACGTCGCAGAGACCTCAACTGACAACACAAAACACTCTCAACAGACACACATTCGTTTCCGGTTAGATTCGAACCCGTAATACCAGCAAGTGAGGGGCCGCAGACACTCGCCTTAGACCGCGCGGCCAGCGGGATGGGCAAAGAGTGCATGTAAAGCGGTCACTCTATCTGGTGAAGCAGCACGCGTGAAGCAGTGGCAGTGGCAGCGGCAGCGGCAGCGGCAGTGGTAGTGACAGCGGCAGTGGTAGTGACAGCGGCAGTGACAGTGGCAGTGGCAGTGGCAGTGGTAGTGACAGCGGCAGTGGTAGTGACAGCGGCAGTGACAGTGGCAGTGGCAGTGACAGTGACAGTGACAGTGGCAGTGGTAGTGACAGCGGCAGTGACAGTGACAGTGACAGTGACAGTGGCAGTGGCAGTGACAGTGGCATAGGCAGTGGTAGTGACAGTGGCAGTGACAGTGGCAGTGGCAGTGGCAGTGGCAGTGGCAGTGGCATGACAGTGGCAGTGGCACTGCAAGTGGCAGTGGCAGTAGTAGTGACAGTGGCAGTGACAGTGGCAGTGGCAGTGGCAGTGACAGTGACACGTAACACCACGAGTATTTAACCTCGGCATCTGATGAACAGGTGAGTGGCTAGCATCGCGCTCCGGCTGCTGTCCCCTGTCAGAGGGACTCTTGTACAAGTCAGACGGGAGAATGGACGGCCTAGAGATGATCTTGCGGTTGTGCAGGAGACACAAATTACTGGCCCTGTCCAGAATCGAACTCAGGTTTCCCGGTGATCCACTCCGAGTCGTAGTTGCTGCAGTCACTGACGCGCGCACTCCATCATACTGTGGTGTGCTCATTCGTTATTGGTATTTGGTGTACAGCTGTCACTCTACATGCTGTGGAGTCATGTCGGGGCGGGTAGTTATAGCTCCACTCATTCTTAACCTTGGTAATAGGCGGAAGTGAATCGTCTGCTTTACTTTCCGCCGGCTTTACCCCCATGAAAGCGCCGAGTGGGTTTTCGGTCAGGGCGTTTTGGGTACCAGCAAAATCTTAAGTACAGGGCAGTATTCTGTATCGGGATCGGCCAGCCTCCACTGTGTCACTGTACTTACTGAGCTACACCAACTCCACGATATATCTTGGTGTGTGTGGGTATGTAGTTGTGTGCATGTGGGTGTGTGTGTGGTGTGTGTATGTGTGTGTGGGTGTGTGTGTTGTGTGTGTGAGTGTGTGTGTGGTGTGTGTGTGTGGGAGGTATGGGTGTGTGGTTGTGTGTGGGCGTGTGGGTGTGTGTGTGTGTCTGTGTGTGTGTGTGTGTGTGGGGTTTGTGTGTGGTGTGTGTGTGTGTGGTGTGTGTGTATGTGTCCGTGTCTGTGTGTGCAAGGTGTGTGTTATCATTGACTCGTATTTATGTAGCTGCATGTCGGTCCAGTGCAGCACGTTACCTCATTATTAATTGCTTCTCTGTTATTTTCTAATTACTCGACACATGTTTCTAATAATATTTTTATTTTTGTTTTCTTGTTTTGTATTTTTTGCTTTCCATTTTGTGTATTCTGTGTTTTTATTCTTCTCTGTATTGTTTCTCCTTTATTATACAGCTGTCTCTTTCCTAATTTTGTACAAGTTTACCGACCACTGCCACTGGGTGGAAAGTCAATTGCAATAAAAATAAATATCATATCATATCATATCGTATCATATCATGTCATATAAGTACTAATGTTGCGGAGCAAGCTGCTGCTGCTTCAGGTGTCAGGGCAAAAGACGGCTGACGTGTCCTCTTCCTTCGTGACGCTGGTAACTACCATTCTACAGTCGTCAAATCCCAAAGCCGTAATTTGCATTTATGTGCAGCTTGTGTTTGTACCGATCCAACCCACAGCAGTGAACTCTTCGGCCACCGGTCTACAGGAATCGGCGGAATGAAGTGTCTGCAGGACTTGCTAATTTAGCTCCTCCGGGAATTATTCTTTTGTATAACTGTGGCTTGCAATTAGGAAGGAGTTCTATCGACCGTGCTGAGAGCATAGAAACACGTGTAGCCTGTGGCTAATTGTGATGCGGAGCGCTTCATCAGGACCTGCTGTGAAGAACTGAATGCAGTCTTTGTGTTCCTCGTTCCTTGACTTTGATATTATGAGGCAGAACTGTGATATTCCTTACAACTGTTTGTGTCCACTATACAGGGTGTCCCTTAAATCTCGAGTCTTAGGCAAAAATGATCAAGACGCCTTATATTCACAGAAGGTGTTCAGTCTGTATGTCACTGTGACCGGTACGCAGATGCAGACACGGTAACCAGTCAACAGTGACACGACGAACGTTTTCAGAGGCGACGGTGTTATAAGCGTCCGTGATGCGCTCCCGCAAACAACCAGCACTCTGAATTTCCTCCGCCTAGATCGACGCCTTCCAAGTGACCTCAGCGGGATGAGATCGGGGTTCCTCGCAGGCCACTCCACAGACCCTCCACTTCCTCTCCAATTTCCGTCACAGACACCCGCCTGCCGTACTGTTCCAGACCTTTGGTACCCTGCACACTGTGCTTTGGTTGTTCGTCACACCCAGCTTCTCTTTAAGGCGGATGGTACTGCCTCCCGATGTCAGTGTTTCCCGAAAATAATTGGTACGTATGAAGAAGTTAAGAGCTACTGATGCTTCGGTCGGCATTGCAGCGTCGTTCTGTACCGATGAAGCCTATCAAGCTGTATGTTTATAACTTTTCAAGGCGTTAATTATCACTGAAATTGTGTTTTAATCTCACCCCCAGGGCTGCAGTGTGCTGTGTGCCAAAGGATCAATGGAAAGGTTTTGCGTGGAAATCACAGCCAGAGAAGGGAGCTGTTTGAATTTCCCTTTCAAAAGTTCAAAGGGTTCTGTAGTGAGCATGAAGTGCTGTTTGTGCTGTTTTGTCATATAAACAGCAGCGGACTAAATTCCAGGGCGCATTTAGATCGTCTAGCCGAATGTTTCGTCACATAGGCTTCACTGTTTCAGACGTCACATAACTTTGCATTACATAGACTCTGATTATTAACTGAATATTAATGTTATCATTCCACGTTTCAGATTTTTGTGACAGGATTTACTGAACCAGTAGACACATACAATCTTTTTTACCTTGACCTTGTGACTGCGCGCCAAGTACAGCTCAAACAAGTAAACAAGTACGGTTGACCGTCACATCTAATTTAGTGCAAGGCGTGCCCTTCACTGGTAGGTAGCTCAGTATGTCAGGCATAGTGCACAGACAGGATATTTTTGACATGTTTATTGCACACATTACGCCCTAATTAAAGTACATGACGGCAAATTTCACGGTAACAAGCAATTGAAATCCAAAGCCATAATACAGCGCACTCTATACAGCTTATTTATTTCAATAACCAATTACGTATTCCTGTAAATCTCCCAAATCCCACCACATCGGTACAAGCCCTATCCCCCCCCCCCCAAATTTCCTAGCTGTGATTGGCCAAAATATCCTTAGAAGTTCCTATACAAGCGACACATTCGCTCAATTACTCCAGCTTCCACATGACCCTGACTGTCACCCTGAAGATTGCGGCAGTACGCTCCTCCGAAACCTCACAGCAGATCTTTACCACACGACGTGAAAACCGCCAAACAGCCGTAAAAACGTGCTTCCTGCTAGCCATATCGTTTTCCCATCACTGCACGTTCCGCAGTTCACGCACTTGCTGTGTGCACACCATGAAACACAACACTGCAGTCCCCTGTGTGACTCTCAGTTGGCAACCCCACGCACATCTTCCCACAGTGTTCAACTCAGCAGGTGTAGACTGAACTGACCTTACATAACATAACGACGGTGTCTCTGTCCTAGGATACGACCTGACTTGTCGCGGCCTTCCAATGGCCACATTTTTAGCACTGTGCAACGTGAATGAAGCAGCAGGAATTTAGAACTGGTGTTACGGAGCGCAGAGACGGCACGAAGGAACACAAAAAGAAGGCCCGACAGATAAATATTGGTTTAATAACCAGTGTAGAGAAGAAAGAAATGAGTGAGGGAAAGTTTGAGAATGTTCAAAAAGAAGAATGATTGCGACATTACAAGGAAAGCGTGGAACTGGGGGATGAAATGTGGTAGAGATGAAGAGGACGAGAAGGATGGGAAGTGAGTAGGAGAGGCAAGGCTCTTACACTGCTGTGAACCGCTCGTACACGATGTTGTGGGTAGAAGAAAATGACTTGTTAAGTTGCAGCAATGAAAGAGAGGCGGCATTGCTGAAGTGGGAAGTTTGGTGACAGATATAAGAGATGAACTGCACAGATTGGTTT
>Ga0123357_10011723_pt1 | contig 11266 bp, 7 predicted proteins | sample TergutEmb28metaG_FD_89873 | JGI IMG/M metagenome (GOLD analysis project Ga0123357, IMG submission 89873) | Embiratermes neotenicus P4 segment gut microbial communities from Petit-Saut dam, French Guiana - Emb289 P4 | ecosystem: Host-associated > Arthropoda: Insects > Digestive system > Gut ... | reverse complement strand
TTTTTTTTTGTTTGTATTTTTTTTTTTTATATAAATTAAATTTTATTTTTATATGTTTTTAAAAGAAATAATATTTTAAGTTTATATTTTTGTTTGTGGGGGGGGGGGGGGGGGGGGGGGACGGAAATTCGATATGGAGTAACAGAATTTGAAGTGCGAAGAACGGGACCAACAAAACGCACCTACCCGAAGTGCCAGAGCTACTGGCTGTTATCCACCCACTGGGTTGATTTACTAAATGTCAACAGCAAGGAGAACTTCGAATGTGGGGCACAGCCAGATTTTTTTGCATTCAACTCAGAGAACTTATGTCAGCAAAGAATATAATTATACAAGCTGTACACTACTGCACGTATAAACGCATATTTTCCTTTATTATATATTGATTGAGACAGTGTGCTCCGTTCGTCGGACTCTAATTTGCGAAATTCTATGGAGTAACAGAGAACAGAATGGGGTACTTAAAGTTTTATATATAGTTTTGTTTTTCTATGAGCAATACTTTCCTTTCTTATTGTCGACAATTCTTTGCAAGTCCATTGACGGCAAACTCATCATGAATAATTCCCGCCCCAACATTTGTTGTAAAAATGCACATGCAATTCTTATTCCTATAAGTTTGCCTTAATAATCAACCACGCTGTCCATCATGCTCAGTTTCGTCACGAAGCTGTGTTCACAGAATCCAACAGCAAAAAGCTCACTAATAGGTCCTTACTTAGAATTTATCAATATATATATATTTTTTAAGAATATTTTGTTTGCACAATCTGAAGTCAGGGCCAGATCCACTGCCAAGACAGACACGTGCACAAGCTTATCCCACAGATCAAAATATCTCCGGCCCACCACTTCATATTCAATGTCTCTTACACTACTTCCGTCATGGTTCAAACGCGATCATTTGTAAACACTTTCTATTACTAAGCCCAGTGCCACTGTGATTTTTATTTTAAAATCAAATAATTCTGTATCGCAATGCTTTGTCATGCGATACCGCCTAAACGTATTCATCTGTGACTATATAAACGCCATCCGAACAATTATATAAAGAAGTAAAAGTTGCAAAAACGTTACTCACCTTTCCCCTCCGGAATAGCGAGGACAGAAGGAACACGATAGTAATACGTTGTCAGAAGACCTATAATAACAGACGCACAGGATGTAGTTGCTGCCATAATGTTGCTGACCGCGTGCGATCACCCGATTCACTGCTGTGACCATGCCGTTAAGTTGTCCATCTAGCGGCAATATTCCGTAACAAACATCCAATCAATAAACAGACACGGCTCAGGGACCCCAACCCATATGAGAACATGTGCACGATATCTTATCCTCATCGACAATTTCCAATTGCTATAGTGACGAAGAAACTCACATTGGCTTTTCTTTGACAGTATATATCTTTACAATAATAATAACTCGCAGGTTCCCACACAGCACTGACAACCGACCACTTTTGTTCTACACCTTCGACGCAATACAAACTACTCACGCAGCACGCCTGGTTTATTTCCGGTTCACCTGCCCCACTGAACTCATGCTTGTGACATGTACATAGCAATATCAGTCCAATTGCGGAAACAAATGTCAATTTTGTTTTATAATCGTTCATAAAAGCTAAACATTAAACGAAAGAAATACGATACTTTGACTCGTGCTGTTCGTAACGATTACTATATAACTTTGTCAACAGTGGTACAATGCATAGGAATAACATGGGGTGCGCAAATATCCCTCCAATATTTTCTCTACCTAAGAACAGCTTTTTGGGTACTGAGTTTAAAAGGGGAAAATAATAAAATAGAAATATTTTCTAAACCCTTCTTTGAGTGGGATAAAGACAGAAAAAAGATAAACTTGCGATTTACGGGAGGCAGAATAGAGGCATCTGAGTCACCCGATTACAAACGAAGAGAGGCATTGTAAATCTCCCCAACTGTTACTAGCCAAGTTACTTCTATGATATAATATGCTCCTATTACTTATTCTTGATGTATTTAACGACGTTGTCAAAAGCCCTGTTAATACAGCACCAAACGATTTCGCATATTTATTGATTTCCAAAGGGTGTATGATAAAATAAACAGAACTAGAACTTAATATGTTGCATATCTGTGACTTAAACGAATATTTTAAATTTATGTCGCAGAGCAATGTGTATTGGTTGGCCTACTATATAAATTTAAAATACACAGAACTAGACTGAGGCAAGGTATGAAAATGGTAAGTTTTCCAAACAGATTAGTAAGATTGGCAAGGTTAACAACAGAACGGGAAATTTCAATTTGTATATACAATCAAATATCAACATTATTCTCCTCAGATACTGGTCTGATACAAGATGCCGTGGCGCCACTCTTATTAATATAGCAATAAAAATGACTTTTCAGCAAGCCCAGTGCAATTTAATTGGTATGAAATACAGGGTGATTTAAAAAGATGGACTCAATTGAACAGTAAACGGCGCCTCAACACACGCCAAACAGTTGGTTGCGGTATTCTAAGTTCTCTGCTCGCTCTACGGGTTGACTTGCATGGGCTACGTTCAAAATTCTCTTGAATTCGTCTCATGTTCTCCTCTGATACACGCAAAAAATCTTGTGCTGCATAGTAGCCATTTTGCTCTCAACTGACGCTGCTGCACGGCTGTGAGCTAGGCGAGCGCTCTAGCGATGATTTTCGAAAATTTTGGACTTTCTCTTGAAAATTTTATGTAGAACATTCACATACCGTGCATAGTTCAGGAAATATAGAAGTACGAAATTGAGTCCATCTGTTTGAATCACTCTTTATATTAAAAACCACACACTACTTTCTTATGCAGGCGATATAGCCATATTCAGTCAAAGTAAAGCACACAAGAGAGACTTTTAATAAAACTGAAACGGAAGCCAATAAACTTGGGTCTATCATAAACGATGATAAAACCAAAATTATGCAATTAATAAGACACATAACTTAGCACTCTGAAACCTAAAAGATTATTAACCATGTATTTGAAATTGTGGATGAATTTAAGTACCTGGCATCAACAGCAAATATTAGTAAGAACATAAGCAACGAAATAAGGCACCGGATATTATTGGGTCATAAATTCCATTTTAGTTTAATCAATGACTAAAGTCTAAATATATATCTAGAACAACTAAGTGTCAACCGCATACAACAGTTATGCGTCCAGTAGTAACATATGGTGCAGAAACATGGTTAATTAACAAGTCAGCTGAAAAAAAACACCAATGACCTTTAAAAGGAATATATTACGGAACACTTTCGGACTTGTGCTAAAAGACAATAAATGGCGAATTATTGAAAAATTATACAAGGACGTCAACATTGGTACCGTTATTAAACTCAACACCTTAGACAGATGGGACATCAACAGTGGAAGGATGACGCAAGAACCACCAAGCCAACATACACCAAAAACTGCCTAAGTGGAGACCCAAGGCTAGATGGAAAATGATGTACAGAATTACATAAGAAAGATGGAAGTTGTTAATTGGAGACAAGTAGCGAAGGACACGGATGAATGGAGGGCATGAACTGGGCAGAAACTTATCTTTCCTGGATAGTGTACCCACAGAAGGCGAAAAAGACGAGGAAGCTACATTCTTGACTGACTACACTATTCTTAGGTAGAAAAGAATATTGTTACGCCTATAAATATAATAATATTTTAGGATGTAAAACAAAATAACGAGAGTGCAAAAATGTGCTTTAGCTCTCAGTATGATGGCAGCAACTAATGAACTGTAAGAGCTAGGTACATAAAATTTAGTATGGAGGTGCACCAACAGCATGATGACACAGTATATGTGAAATACTTGTATCGTTTGCAATGGACACAATGCCATGCAATGAAAATCAATGTGAAAAATTTAACATGTAAAAGTACGTGCGGCCCTCCACCTCCGTACAGCTCGTACTTTTGTACATTAATATTGCAACACATGAACCGCCTTTCATAGCTGAATCAGGACTTTTATATATCAGCTGACGAACATGCCTGCTATCCAACAGTCCGGTGGCGGAAGCATCGCCAACTTCGTCTATGCAGCAATGTTTGTGCAGTTACTGAAATGTTTTATTGCATTTACCCTTATTACTTTATAACAAGACAGGCAATGTACGCTAGCGTAACACCGAGGTGCGTGTTCGTGCAACCACTGTTGCAGTAGAAAAGCATTAAGTATTACATATTCTGAGTGTGTGTTTGTAGCCCTGTTTATCCAGCATGCAATGCGCACGCGCCATACTGTCACCTGTGGCCTGTCAGGCTGTAAAATCTCATAAAGGGTACGATTTCCGAACAAAAAAAAACAAGTTATTGAACATAAGATGTGTTCAAATTTTCTCTACAACTTTTGCCTGGAACATTTCTCACTCTAAGAAGTGAGCGAGATATGCTCAATATGCGTATGGGTCTTCATGTAAAGTATCCGCTATTTTCAGGTTTTAATGAAACTTGAATTTTCTCAAAATATTTCGCAAAATACTCAAATAATAAATTTTATAAATATCCGTCCATTGAAAGCCGAGATGTTCCATGAGCGGGTACGGACGGACATACATGGCGAAGCTAGTAATCGCTTTTCGAAATTTTTCGAAGGCGCCTACAAAAGAGAAAAAAATAAAAGTGCTGATGATATTAATAAGAAGCGTGCATAAACTTAATACGACCGAAATAAAGGCACTTACAGCCCTCCGCAGATGCAGATATCGGAAACTATATTTTTACGACTGAAATACACGGTTTACCAGACTGGAAAGATGACAAGACTGACCATGTGGGCTTCAAACCATCAATAAAGTATATTAATACCAGTTTTCCACTGCACAGCTGAAAACCTTGCATAACGCAATCCCTCCCTAAAATTGAATTTATCCATCCTCCACAGAAGTTGAGTGACAAATGTATAGAGGCTCGTGAGACAGCATAACATGCCAGTATACTAGTGTACCCTAGTACACTACAATAATATATACAGCCAACTAGATGCAACAATAACAAATTTTATTGATAATTACAATCAGCTCAATATGTTTCGGGCGACAATTTCGCCCATCCTCAGGAGCAATAGACTATGTTTACAGCTTGTGGTATAATGCACTGGCGATGCTGCCTTCTGCTTGTCACCAGCAGGCAGCATCACCGGTGCATTATACCACAAGCTGTACACACAGTCTATTGCTACTGAGGAGGGGCGAAATTATCGCCTGAAACATATTGAGCTGATTGTAATTATCAATAAAATTCGTTATTGTTGCATCTAGTTGGCTGTATATATTATTGTATCAATGATGCACAGTCACACAAATATAAAAAACATTGCAATGGAAAGCATTACACCCAAAAGACAAGAATTAGTGCTGAAAACAGACCTCAGGTCTTTGATGTGGCAGACACTTGGTTACATTGTTGATGACAATAAAGTGAAGCATGTAATTGCATCGTGAGTTAAAAAAAAGGTGCAGCCACAAAGGACCCAAATTAGGAAATTCGGATCTCAGCAATCAGAAATGTGAACTTGATCAAAAGACCAACATCATTTTTCTCTTAGATACAGCAGTGGTTAAAAAGACAGATGTCTTGAAATTTGAAATAACAACTTGGGACAAAACAGCCAATAAACTTTGTGGCCAAGGTTATTATCCTGTCAAGATTGCATCTGGAAACTCCTTCTTTCAAATGACAGTTTTTCATTGATGTGGGAACTGAGCATGGTACAGTAAGTGCAAAGACTGCAAATATTATCAGAGATAAGTTTTCAAAGGAACAAAAAAAACTTATCAGTGGAACTGGTAGAAAAATGATGTATGATTTGTGGGGTGATGTACACAGGAAAATAAATTACCTGGGCACAATACTCCATTATTTTGCCAAAGGAAAATCTGAAGGCCGCATCTTGAGCACGAGACAAACAGTGACATGAAAGGGGGGAAAATGATGAACCGGAAACATAAAAATATCAAGATCATTTGACTCAAATGACATTGGTAATAAATATATGTTAGTGACAAACAGGGGAATAAACAGTACAGCATCACTTCATCGGTTTACAAGGCTTTCATGTTCAAGGCACATTTCTAAAACTGTATTGCAACACAGTACATGGGAAGTGGGAAAGAAGATGGTGACTAGGAAAGGTTAATGTGTTCTTGCTGTGACCATACAATATTCCTCAAAAGGTCTGGGCTACAAAACCTCTAAACAAATCGTTGTTAAGGCAGCAGAGATACCAAACCGACTAGCAAACACCGAATGTTTGCGTAAGTCAAGTCCCCATGAATAAGGGTGGGTTCAATTCTCTCTTGAAAAATATTTTATGGAGGTTGACAAGACACAATCAAAGTCAGCATCACATCTCCTGCTAGGTCTCTTGCAATATCACTAGCAAGCCCCTCTCTCCAACATTAATATCAATTTCTTATAGGTACTAAACACCCCTGCAAATAAGATGAGAGAAATAGAAGTTTGGGTAAAATATTAATTTCTAAAATTAATTATTTTGTCTACATTTAATATGTAACTTATTTGTTGGTAATTCAATAATCATGTCTACACTGTACAACATTCATGAGTAAAAAAAATCCAAATGGAATCCCCTTATAACAAGCACGTGGGTCTACCATTCAACTTTCACACTTTCGAGTTTCATACACATTGCCAGGAACACATTAGGTATGTAATCTGCAATTCATTCTTTACAACAGTGAAATTACACATCGAAGTAATACACTAGTAATAGCCACAATGTCGTTTGTAGTCCACTAAATATATTTCTAGCATGTTGATTCAGATGCCATATGTAGCTAATGTAATGGAGTACCATCTCTCTTTAGAATATGTCAGTCATTAGGTTAGTTAAGAAATTTACTGCATTTACAGAACACAAAGGTTCATTTCTGTGTTCATAACAGCCCATCACTGGGCACTATTCTGAATCTGCAGGAAGTACATCCAGGTCATGCCCTCACAGATCCACCTCACACATTCTTCTATGCCCTCTTATTCCTTCCCCTCTCTGAAGTCCAAATATTTAATATTTTATTCACAGTGATATTTTAGATAAAAAATACTGATACACGGATGTTTACAAAGGCACCTTGTAAAGACAACGCTATGTACGTATTGTATTTTAGGTAGGCTAATGACCACTACAGTAAGAGTTGCAATATCTGGCACTAAATAACTCAGAAAGGTCTGTAAATCAGACATTGACTGACAGACCCATTACATTTCACTATTCCATCACCCAGCAGCAATAGTGTTGTGAATAGGATGTGAAATATTGATGTTTTGTTGGGGTTTTAGATTTTATATATCTGCAGTTATGCATGTAAGTGACGAAAAGAATTTAAAGTGCAGAGACCAATGAAGTGGTTAGGTTTGTTAATCAGATTGCCATCAAGTATAAAATTCTGATACCAGAAAATTACAATATCTAGCAACCCTTTAGTCCAGTCCTTGATATTACAACTTTTACTGTACTTACTAACATACAATGGCTTGCTCTCTGTTAAACATAGGAACTGAAGAATTGTAGAGTTGCAGTAACAGATATTATTTCTGTGGCTTATTCTACATGACATACCTGCAAAATATTTTGTGGTTCTGTACCTAAATATGTGAAGACCCATACAAAATCATTACAACATTTACAAAAAGAATCTTTATGTACTCTGTTACATTATACAAACACCTTAGAAAATGGTTCTTTGCATCAAAACAGAATAACGTAACACAAAAATGTGTGTACTGTATCAACACTAATAAAATTCATACACAAAACAACTACCAGATTATTTTAAGAGAAGGTATTTAAATATACAAACAGTGTTTGACACACAAATAAAAATTAAAGTCAGAAGTTACATATAACAAGGGTGAATATGTTGAAAATTAATGTGGAGAAAATTCATTCAATGTGGACTCTTCCACTCTGAATCAGTGTTTGATTCACATATCCAACCAGGAACAGGACAGCATACTGCTCCACTCCAAGCACTGTACCCAGACAGTTCCACAATGACAACCAAAATTAAAAACCTTAAGCACAAATCTTAAATATCAATATGGGCACTATAATTTTACCCTTGTATATTTACTGTCAAACAGTTGCAGCCAATAACACAGGAGAAAAGTATTTTAAATTTAAGAAATCTGTGCACTATGTTCACCCCAAAATAGATTTCCTGAAAAAATGACAGCACAATTAACCTTACTGTAATAAAATTCATTCTTATCCCAGTGCTGTCAATGACATTTTATGTAAAAACTTCTAATTTTAGTCCTTCCTTCAAGCACAAATTCAAGAATTTGATCAACACAGTAATTATCTCTCTTCTCTCATGGTTGAAAAAAGTACATTTCCTCATTTTCTGACTATACATCTACAAAAGGATATGATGAATGTCTAATATTATATACAAGACTATAAGAAAGTGGCTGTATGAACACCTAAAAGAACTGATACAACATTACACGGCATGTGGCACGTGTCAAAGCCAGAAAGTTAACTTGTCTTAAGGTGTGCACTCTAAAATCATGTTTACAGGGGAGCAACACATATCTAAATAAGATACTCAAGCAGCAAAAGAACACTCTGCAAGACTCCTGATTGAAAAAAACTGTATCATATAAGACACTAGCATGGTGGGTGTCAGCATTTGTAACAGTATGGGGAAGGTATGATAATCCACCATCCCAAATCGGTAAGGAGAGCTCAATGTTGCTTGTGAACAGGCAGTGATGGTGCTACAAATAACAGGTGAGACTGGAGCAAGAAATATAACAGCATTACACATCCTGAAAGACATCCTTTGGATGTGTCAAGTCACATCACACTAGGTTTGTCACCACCCATCTGCAGTGCATTAGTGGTATACATATGCATTTAGTATGTCTAACTGCAACACTACTACACAGAGGAGGATGAAGTGATTTGATTACTGGCATATGGGCACAGTCATCTGACCCCAGCAATTACAGGCACCCAGTCTCATCACTGAAGAAACTTAGCTAATTAAGGTTATGCTGAGAGTGACACATGAAGCTCATACTGTCAGTGCCCATTGTTTTCCTCTAGTCACATTGCATGACAGTGCTTATGCCTATGTGGCCATCGGAATCAACGTCCTTGAACAAGGCACAGTACACTTTTTATATTCCTATCTATGGTTATGACTACTCCCAAGAAACACAGGAACGTTTCTGAGGGAAGCAGTTTTGCTAGACTGAACCCATCCCAAAAGTGGTAACAATTTTTTGTGGACATAAAAAGTCTGCTCATAGCATCTTCACCTGAAACAAGTCTGGGGACTAATTCAGTTCACAAGCAGGGACAGTAATGAAGGACTCTAAGTTCTCTTAGCCAATAAAGTACCACTGTTTCTTTCCAACACTCCTTCACAGTGCCAAATGGGACATGTTTTGTATAGGTCTGAATGTTTCAGTGGTATGTATGCAGTATCAAAACTAAAATGCACACTGAAATATGGCACTGAATATTCAAAAAAGCAAGTAACATACGAAGAATCATGATGTGTTATCTTGATACTGACAAACCACAAGTGTCTGAACTCTGACAACAAATGCTCAAATTCAGAGTTATGTCTGAGGTGTATGGTGACCACAACAAGGAAAGTTGTTCTTGTCTTTCCAAGAGTTAGAACCTTTAAAGATTAAAAATAAATAAATATACATATGTATTCATACAGAATTGTGCAAATATTTACAGCAGAATACAAGCAAATGTAACAAAAGGAACTTCATACACAGATGAGAACCACACATAATGTCTCCAGCCCTTTCAACGCTTGTGTCTTTATATTCAATTTAGTAGCTTTATTTATACACTCTCAATTAAAAATCAAACAGTTATGTCTGCAAGTTCTTAACTCTCTCATAAAAAAAAAAAATAAAAAATAAAAAAAAACTCTCTCTCTCTCTCTCTAAACACAGTACTGCAAGTGGAGTGTTATGCAATGATCACAAAAATGATCCACACTACCAAATGGATTTAAGAACACAATAGTGTGTTTACATATCTTCACATGAAACCACATCTTGTTGGAGGGGAGGTGAGGCTCTACTGTGTTTCTGAAGTCACCACAGACAAGGGGTCAGAGATCATATCTGGTAAGGCTGTGCCTCCACTCTGAAACAGAAAACACTTTGTCATAAAATCCTGTTGGAAAAAAATAAAAGAATTCAAAATATGTTACTCACTGCGCTGCATGAATTTCTGTCCTGGCTTAAACTAAAGATATTACTCACAAGCCTGTAGCCAGGGGGTTGCAAGTGGGTGCAATGCACCCACTAAAAATTTGGCAGCACCCCTCACAAATTTGCAAAATATCAAAGACAAACATGCTGATCAAACATTAGCCTCATGAAAACAGTATCACAAAGCTGATTCATTAAAAAAAGCCCAGTTGTGATTGGCAGGGACTTAGATCAGTCAATGATAGAAAAGTAACAGATTCACATATAAAGAATGCAGCAGCATTCCAGTTACAGTACTATGGCAACAGTGCCAGTTTGTTGGTTTGACTGCTATAGCACATTCCACTTCCTGGCAGCCTTTCATCTGCAATGGTGCAGAAGATTCCACTAATGTCATGACCCTTCCACATATTGTGGAATGTGTCTTGCACCTTTTGCTACAGTTTGGAAAGCTGGTGCCACATGGTATCATCCACAAAGCATACTACTGCTTGCTCGTTTTAAAAAACTGTATGTTCATGAAACATGTTTTGTGCAACAACAGAGTGCATTACATAAATGAAGTGTGTGTATATATATGTATATATATATATATATATACAGGGTGTCCCAGGAGGAATGTGCCAGACTTCGGGAGAGTGTTTCTTATGTTAAACTATACCGATATAACCCAAAACACCTATGTCCAAAGTAGAACAGTTATGGAGATAATGGCCAGAGAAAAGTGTGGGCGTCATGGGTGTCGAAATACTATACGCCGTCCATGACGTCATACTTGTCCAATGCCCCTGCCCGATCAAAGAGACATGGTCATGCAGTGACCTTGGCGTGTGCACTACAGTCAGTTGGTAGCTCTGACGTCACAAGATAACAGATCAGCTGCGGCCTGCGTAAAGTACTTGGAAGTATAAGGACAACTATGACACGAGTGCGAGTGTTTTTGTAGTTCAATTTAATTGCTTTATGTCACTCACAAGTGACTTTGATGTTACGTACAGCTATTAACATTACAGAAACCACATATTCCTGCCA
>Ga0123357_10011721_pt1 | contig 11267 bp, 7 predicted proteins | sample TergutEmb28metaG_FD_89873 | JGI IMG/M metagenome (GOLD analysis project Ga0123357, IMG submission 89873) | Embiratermes neotenicus P4 segment gut microbial communities from Petit-Saut dam, French Guiana - Emb289 P4 | ecosystem: Host-associated > Arthropoda: Insects > Digestive system > Gut ... | reverse complement strand
TTAATACCAATTAAATGTTTTATTATATCAACTTATCAATGTCCAACAACACAAAGCAAAGCTGCATAAAGTGTAATAGCATTGCTGAAATTGGGCTTTACAAAACAGAAGCTATCCATATTTCACAGCAATGTGATCCAGTAATTTCAGTAACTCATATTATCACCAATTCACAGCAACAGTCCTGGTCTCAGGTTTGACACTATTTCCATGCCAGGCTATAATTCATTCTAACACACATGTGAACAGCTGAACAAAGAGATACAGGAGCATATAAATTCCCATCTTATGCATTATGTTCCCCTACATGATGCACAAGCAGGTGTTTGTTGGACTGGGGGTCCTATGTTTTATACAGATAGATACATAAGGTAAGCAGTGCAAGCTACCAATTAACTTCTAACCTCCAGTAAGATTGTGAGCATGCCCAGTGGCAAGGATATGCCTATGCCTAGCACAGCCACCGAACATCCTACCTGCACTATATCTTATGTATACATAAACATCTTTAAAATAATATTTAATTTAAATACATTATATGAATACTCTCTAATAACACTCTTATACTTGTGAAGTATACATATATATATATCTTTAAAATAGAACTAAATTTAATTCAGATAATAACAGTTATTTGAACATCGTCACAAGGGAAAAATAAAATATCACAACTACAACAAAATTCCCATATGATAACCAACAATCACCTATGATCTATGACAGAAATATGGAAGGAACTACAATATCCAAAACCTTCAAAACAGACCTTGCAACCACCAGTACTCTTCAAACCCCTTGTAAAAACATCCAGCAACATCTGTACTTATTGTCTCACAATTGGGATGCCACAATAGTGCCATGCATTTGGCAACGCTATTCAGAACCAATTTGTTACAAGTACAGTTGAACTGCCTTACAATCCAGGGGCCTGTCCTTGTAATGTGAATTTAATCAACTTACAGTGGGAGCTGTTGGTCTATGTAGATTACAACAATGCTTAGCGCAAAAATGTTATGATAAATGATAAAAGAACAGTACATCTCAATGCACAACCCTGAAAATACATCAGTAAATAAATAACATCTACAATGCATAATATATTAAGAGATATTAAAGACATTATCTTTCGAGATATCTGGAGACTGAAATGTGCAACTATTTTATATGGCTTGTAGTACTTTGTTGGTTTAATTATTTAAAAATGGTTATATGATATGAAATCTGTGGAGTACACCAGAAAACTAGTCGCTCACAGTAACTGTGCCCACAGTATTAGCATTCAGGTTACAGGTATAATATACAGTACTTCCCTGTAAGAAGTGATGTGCATACAGATTTATCAGAGTATAGTACTTATTTACATTCTGAGCACCAAATAAAGTAACCTTAACATCTAACAATTTTCAGAAGGTCCAGCTATAAAGCCATAATTCAATGTGAAATAAGATTATCAAATTCACCAATCACAAATAATTTATGTTAACAACAGTGTATGACGTCCACCAACATAAATAACACAATACGTCATCTTCCATAACTATGCCACAGGACTGCAAAATATAAGTAATACTTTAATGCTTTGTCAATATGCTTTATACGGAAGTATTTGAAATATTTTGCACCTGTACATAGGCAAATTCAGACTAAAATATCACAAAATCATAAAAGTGCTGCATCAAAAATAGTGCTCCATTTCTAAATTGAAACTGAATATTTTCATCATGGTTAATTAATGCAAGTATGGAAGAGTGTTACTTTTCAGATAAGCATTCAATGTACTCTGCCACAAAAATATATTCATATTTATGCAGTGTACATTTAAAAATCCAAATGGCCAGCATTTAAACTTTTCAGTCAGATAATTAGAACTGTGCAGGCAGCATCTCATGTCATCACTGCTGACATGTTTTTAAACTTCTCAGCTACCTTACTGTACATGAGATAACAATCTGTGGCCATGTTTGTTATCTGTAGTACTATGTAACCCCCATTTATATTTAACAGAAAAGACCACCACAGAAGAAATTAATATAGCCTGTCACATATCATACATAAGTGTATGTAACATATGAACAAATATATAATTAAACCTATATATATTTGTGGGTGTGTGTAGCCATATATATATACATATAAATTAAATAAATAATATTCTGAATAACTGTCACTCTAAGAGAAAAATATCTAGTAGATGTCGGTGGTAAAAGAAAATATGCATTAAGCCCTTACAAATAAGAGTGTCTCTCTTGTACCACTTCCAAGCACAGCAACTGTCATGGGATGTGCTGGCATACCTGCCATTTTACTGTTTAAAAACCTGTAAAGCAAAATGTTACACTCTTCTTCCACCGAAAGAATAACTGGCTATTCTAAAAATTAAAGAATGGGCCCAGAAGATTTATAAGTGATATTTTAACTCAACATAAACAGTCCAATTTTTTTTAGCAAGTGCTAGTTTTATGTGTCACTAGACTACATAACTATATTCTTATGGGTGCATCAAAAGAAAGATGCAATTATCTTCACAGTATACTGACTGCTAGGTATTAAGCCAAGTAGCATACTGGGGACTGAAACTAATGAAGGAAGGCACACAGACAGACTGAATTTCAGCCTGTAACACGCAACTCTGATCGCCGTCATCATGGTTGTGACATATTAAGTTCTCATAGCATTGACTATGAGAAATACTGTCTTCTGTAATATGACTCCACATAGTCTGGCAGCAGTGTACTGATAGTCAGAGGATCTTGCTCTACAAAGCTGATATACTTCTACCAGATTACATGGTGTGACATCCCAGAAGACATCAGCCTTCATCAAGATCATTTTTATACATACAATGTCAAATAAAAATATATACATGAGTTTAAAATGTGTTAATTATACGATCATATGCCCCAACATAAAAATGTGTGAACTAATGACTTTGATTTTGGAGTATTTTTTTCAAATAGACACTAAAATGAAGCTCCTTGAGCGCCTTTGCAATAAGACTTCCCAGCACAGTAAGTTATAAGACACAAGTGTAATCTCAATCTGGCAGTAACATGCAGAATAATACCAACTCAGTCCTGTATTGGAAAAATTATTTGAAACGGTGGAATCATAACTGGTTCAACCAATGTACTCAGACATGCAACAATTCAGGTCCACACCCAAGAGATGTAAAACTGCTGTTACCCAGGTATGAATTCAATCAATCATCTACCCAGTAGGCAAAACAGTTAATAGCCAATGAGTAAGGCTGGAATCCTATAATTCTAATTTTCTGGTGAGCCAAATCATTGAGTTTATACTTATGGACTTGAAGCTACGACTTACAACTACTCTTTCCCAAATTGTTTACTCAAAAGTCTATAGTCCCAAAATTACTGACTAAATCAATTTCAATACTTTCTTATATCATAAGACTTTACACAGTATGTCACATACCTTTTCCCTCCGCTCACAAAACAGCTAGTCAAGACGTTAGGCCTAAGATGACTTTGGGTACAAAACTACACACACTAAGACCTGCAATGTAACACTGTGATTTTGTATAGGAACCAACTCCATTAGTTTTAAAAAATGCAATTCAAAAAATTACTTCATATTCCAAGCTGTAAATACATGACATTTATCCTTCCACACAAGTACACACCAAGCAAATGCAAATCATACGGTACTGAACTGTCACACCTGTTAGTAGCAAATGACCATTAGTAGTTCAATAATACAACGTTACAGTCACACAATGCAAGCGATATTCGCTATGGAATTATTCTGCATAATGCAAATAGGAACCATCATGTAAATTATATCTTCCATCCCCAAAACAAAGTAAACATAGATTTGTGCCCTCTAATTCAAAATGGTCTTTAATTGGCAAGTAAATTCTGGGCCTGAAATAATATGTTGTATATAAAAGTATTAGTACTTCCTATCTAAATACTTTCATATATTAACAATATTTTAAAATAACATTAGTCACCTTCGATAACAAAGCAAACTGGAGAAAATATGAAATGTCTGGTTGATGTGGAATGATGTGAAGTAGGATGCGATACAGGTACACAGGTAATCTGCACCTAATTGTCATCAATGCATGAAGTGTATAGTGCCAGACAGCAAAACACATACATGCTTCAAATGCTCACAGCTCAACTCTTCTATTTAATAACAGTTACAGGGTCTGAGTAATACAATGCTATGAATATCATATATTCATTATAGTTATACTATAAAATGTTTTTGGGACTGCGGTAGCACAGTGGTTAAGGTGCTGTGCTACAAATTGGAAGGTTGTTGGTTCGATCCCAGCTGGTGTCACTGGAATTTTTCTTTGACATAAAATTCTTCCGATCGCACTATGGCCCTGGGGTCGACTCAGCCTCTAACAGAAATGAGTACCAGTAGTATTTCCTGGGGGTAAAGGCGGCCGGTGCGTAAGGCTGACAACCTTAGCACTATCCTGTGCCGTTGTCATGAAATCTGGGAACCTTAACTTCCTGGAACCCTCTGGGCCACTCCAGGCCTGTAACGGGACTGCTTTACCTATAATATGTTTTGGCTGACTTATAATGCCATTATCAGGTAGCCTTACAAATACACAAAAAAGAATGTATTTATGTGGAGGCCTCCTTCTAAAATACATTCCTTTTTATGTATTTGTATGAATGCCTGTTGATAGAGCCAATCCTAGTGGCTGTGTGGTTTAAGGCATGGGTCTGCAGCTGCTCACCTGCTTGAAGTGTGGGTTTGTGAGTGGTGTGTTGCCAGATAGAGGTCTCTGTTTCAGCTCATAATTCGTCCAGAGGAGTCCTACCAACTGTGGTGTGTCCAAGGAATGTGATGGCAAAGCCCCTTAAGAGGAGCCCATGACACGGAATCAGGATGAAGCACCAGGGTGAGGGGGAATGTTCTGATGGCTGTATAAAGTTTGCTGCAGTTAGTAGAATGAATAAATGATATTCATAGTGTTGTGTTACTCAGACCGTATAATCGATACAGATTTGACAAACACAACAGGGTGATGACACCTAACATGTCCTAGTTAATAGTTCCAAGATTATAAATGTCGGTAGTAGATAAATTACACATGACAATGGAGCAGTGGTGGAATATTTACATGATATCAAAAACTGAATTAATGGCAAGTGTTGTACATCGTTCTCTTAAATTTAAAATGTCAGATTTGATATTCTGAAACTTCTATTCCGAAAATGAAGAAAATTGAAAGTATTTATGGCACCAGAATGCAAGTTCAACATTGCTGTACAGACACTGCATGTCCAAGAGTTAACACCAAAGAAATTACTTCTGTCATTTATGTCTTGTTATACATTAAATTATCCCACTCAAAAACAAGTACACTCCAGCAAAGTGTGTCGTTGGTTAGCCAGTTAGAAGCAATGAGAATGGAACAAAGCAGTGGGAAAAAAGAGTAAATGAAGAAATGTGGGAGGAAGCAGAATTGAGCAACAAAAACTGAAGAGCTGGAAGAGTGAGCATAAACTGAAGGAGGTAAGAAGGAATGAGAACCTGGGTCTGTTGTTACATATTTGTTTGTCATATTGCAAGGAGTAGTGTTTGGTGTATAATATAGAAATGTTTGTGGTGATCCTCAGTTAAGATTATTAAACCTTACAGCAAACCTGGTATTATGCCAGCCACATAACCATATAAACAAGATATTTACATCATGGTTCACCGATGCATACCACCTCACATATAAAACTTGCACAAACACTGCATACACAAGCAGTCATTAATGAGCCACTGTTTCTGCTGTTCAAAACATTACTTCAATAACGTACCCACTTTAAAATGCGTTTCATAAAAATAATACAAAATATTGACAGAATTAAATGTTCCACTTTATAAAACACAGATAAAATTTCCTTCCAGAGAATTATGGTCTTATGTTGCACTTACTGTTTAACGTAACAGTCAATGTGTTCATATTACAATGAATATAGATACTGAATGAAGTAAAACCACTTCCATTTCTTATAAAAATTAAAAACTGTAAGAAACATTAATTTTGGATAAAATCTCAAATAAAAGCACACCTTCCATCCTTATTTTCATAAATCTTTCAAATGACTGTATGTACAAGGTGGTTCAAATATGACCGGGACTGATGTCGCCAGATTTACACACAAACAGTCCCGGTCATATTTGAACCACCTTGTAATTTAAAGGGCTGGGAGTAAATAAAATCAGAACAATGGCTGAATAAATGAAGCACTAAAAATGGGTACCTATTTCAATGTACCTTTTAGTGTCAAAAATCATAAGCAATATTGAATGCTACAACAAGTTGGCATACTTGTAAAGCCAATCAGACTACTTCACATCACACCTAATATTCCAGATGGCAGCCAATAACGTGAAGATGGACATTTTGTCCATAAAACTCAGACGTCATGCACAGTCCGCTTGTTAACATGACCATTTCTGCTGGTGTGTGACCATCCCCATGACATGCCAGAATTCACACTCACTTCGTATTTGTTCCCCTGAAGGTCTTCTAGCTGTCGCTTAGTGATCACCAAGGCTTCCTGCAGATTTTCTGCCTACAATAAAACAAAAAATATGGAATGGGACACCCCCAGAGAAGAAAAACAAGACAGCTTAAATTCTGGCCACAAAAGAAGGAATAAAATTTCTTCAGGTTGCCAGCTGTGTCAATCCAGAACCTAAGTCCACTGTTTTGAGAGGCCTCATCTCCAGCAACAGCAGTACTGTACTGATCACCAAGATAGCAAAAGAAATACTGCCAGAAACTGGGCATAGATGCAATAATGGCCCTTAGAATGGACATGGACCTAAATATACCTCCAGCTGAAAAATGCAGTGCCAAGGTGATAAGTAAGTTTTTGCTTGTATTGTTTCTTTGTGACAATACACACCAATGCAGCATACCAGCATTAGATAAATGTGATAATTTAACAAACCCAAAGAAACAGATGTTAATTCATTGTTTTACTAGAAACAATATTATCACGTGAAACTTCAACAAATCTGTATATGCGTGCACACACGAAGATGAGGGGCATTTGCAACTTGGTCTGTTGTCAACGAGTATGAGCACCTTTTTTTGTGGCACAATTTATACACAAGACAGCAGCACTCATGACCACAGTTATCATACAATGAGGGTATACATATGGAACTTGCATAAACTGCTCCATCAAAAAAACAGAAAGAAAGCACTCAACAATAAATCAGGCACAGCAAAAGAAATGGTCAGGAAATTAATACCCAGTAATTCAGCCTGACCTGGATCCTATGAACAATTGAAGAAACATATGCAGAATAACCCACTCAGACCTACAACAAATTGTACTAAATCACCTACAAACAATTTGAAGCAGCATCTTACAGGACTGCTAGGTGCCTTCGTAGGACTTCCAGAACATAAAATTATGAGACTGTTGTCATTCATCCAAAACCTACATATCATGCATACACACAACATAAGATAGATCAGTCAGGTTCAATGTTGTCTCCCTGCTCACCAGGGTCTTGCTGAAACACAACTGGAGCTACTGGAGCAACACTGGAATACCAAACTGGCAGATCCATTTTGGGAGGGTCTTTCATCCCACACACATGCTCTCTTCAACAGGAAGTACACAGACATATATTATGGCTATGGGCTCATCATTGATCCAGAAGTGGCCAGCTACAATGTTGAATTTTTTAAGGGACAGCATGTTGCACACCATTCATCCCCATTATTTCATCAAGAAGGTGCTAATGAAAAATTTCAGTTCAGTAATTACAATGGTAATATTACTCACAACTGTGTGTTCCATTTTTCAATTTTAGTGTCAGTTGGTTGTCAGAAATGCAGTCTGGTGATATATATTTCGAAACACAGGGTAGCACACAACCCTATGTTTCATTCTTGACACTTGTATTCTGTTTTTGTTTATTTGTTTTTGGTAGAACATATATGGCACAGAATTCTCTTACATTGCATGAGCCAGTGTCTGTTGTGTCTTGAGTCAAGTCTTTGTACTTGGATCATGGAAGGAGTTTCTTGGTCTTGTTGTCTGAGGTCGAGGCACCCTTCCTGCCTCTTGTACTAGGGCCCTCACCAATGTCAGACTAAACTGTCGGTATGATAATTTTGAACCACGGGAGGTGAGAATGATAAAGCTGTTGAGGATGGTAAGGTCCAGAAGATGGAAGACTGGCTTCTTCGTCCATTTCCAAGTCCATCTGCTAATAGAGTAACATTTTATCATGTGGTCAGATTTGTCTACAAATCTCATGTGTCTATCATAGTTCTGTATCATGGCCAGCTGCATGGCTTTTCCATGCTTACCAAAGAAGTTACCCTCCAACTGTGGAGAATACATGTTCATCAATGTGTTCCCTTTTTGTTTGTCCTTCCACACTATGGTTGTCAAGTTACCTTTCACCTTAGTCTTTAGATCACCCCTCTTCATATTCACTTTATGTCCAAAATTCTTTGGCATCCTGTTTCTATTTGGTCTAACAGTCCCACAGCAGTTTACTGCCTTAGTATGTAAATCGTCAAATGACGATGAAGACAAAAAGTAACTGTCCATGTACAACTTGTGTCCCACATATTCAATCCTTGCAGCAAGTCCTGTCACATTTGCATGTGTAGCTGTCATGGAAGAAGTCGCACGTTTCCTATCTTTGCCTAATTACACAGTCATGTTGTAAGTATATCCCTTAGAATCACACAACTTGTAGAGCTTTATCCCAAACCACTTGTGTTTCTTTGGATAAACTGTTTGAAGATGACTCTACCTTCAAAGAGCATAATGATTTCATCAACTGCTACATGTATGGTCAGATTGTAATATTTAGCATATGAATCATTACGCTTGTCAAATATAGCTCTCATTTTCCACAGTCAGTCATCATTATCATCTGTCTTGTCCAGTTCATTTTTGTCACTAGAATGTACAAATCTAAGCATATGGAAGAGTCTGTCTTGTTTCATAGTGTTTCTGTAAAAGGCCGTCAGATACTGCACTAGTGTCGACCAGCAATCTTTCAATGTGTCCCTCTGGTCGTGCACCATCTGCACAATAATTGCCAAAAACAAACACATTTTCTGAACAGTCATATTGGGCAATGGGGACCATCCTTCATCCAGTGTCCAAGTACTGGTGTTAATATCTATTTGTCTCTTCAAACAGTTGTATAATTTCAAAAAAGAAGAGCATGAAAACACGCAGTGGGGAAGAGTGTTTACAGATATGGGGTGCCTCTGTTTGTTGTAACCCACTGGGACCTCCTGCAAACTTGCAGACTACTGGTACAGTAGGTCAGTGATTCAAGAGTCTGCACTGCCTGGTCTGTCAAAGTTTACTGCTCTGACAAGGAATGGATTCAAAGTGTTGAGTTCAAGACAGACATATGCATTTACTTACATTTCAAAACAGTCAGGAAGAAACCCTTACAGGATAATGAAGGACATTGTCCTCTGGTCACATACTGCACTAAACACAGAAATAAACATCTGTATCATTCCTTTCCTCTCCCACTGACTGCACATGAATTCAATGGCCACAGCACCCAGATAAGCCAGCACTACCACAAAACCCAACCATCATAAGCCTGAAACCTACACAACATCTGAAGAAATGGGATGGCATGTATGGTCAGCTCCAAATTTTACAGCACAGGTTCTCCAATCACAACAGGAGCCATCTGAAAAGAATAAATCTAGAAAATGAAACAAGGTGTGAAAAATTAACAAAATACAAAATGGCTTTCAACTAAGCTGCATAAAAATGGGTAGATTTTCTTCAAACTTGCAGATCGGGTAGATGGGTTCATTCTTAAAACTGTATTCTTTATTTCAAGTTTTTATCTTTAAAAATGTACAAAATACAGTGGATTAATATCAGCATGTACAAAAATGGTCATCGAGAGTGAACAGTAACGCGGCCATCAGCAGCCACTTCGAAATTTAAATCCCTTGTACTCTAAAGGTAAGAATAGTATAAATACACTCACTAAGGGAAGGACATCATAGAACAAAACACAGCAGGCATATACTGCATTTGGAACAGATGAGGCACACAAAAGAATCCAGATGCAAAGAACAAAAAAGACACAGTGACCTCTACCAACCACATAAATCCACACAAGCACAGTACAGTAAAGAAACAGTTCACAATTAAATTCTAATGAGACAACTATACTATCCATGTCTGCCAGGTGCATGTAGTCACTGTACTCTCTTGTCTTTACTGGAGAATAATGTTCTGTTGTGTATGAACATAACAATGTATATTACCTTCTTCCTTTCCTCTTGTAAAGTATTCAGTAATTTTTCTCTTCCAGCCTCCTGAAACAAAAAGAAGTTCAACAGTAAATTCAGCATGGAGAATCACATGGCATTTGAAGGACTGTGCCAAGAATACTGGCTCTATATGAACTTACGGCATCCTTCAGTTTCTGCTGCAGGTCCTGCTGTTCCTTCTGAGCAATATTTACTGAATCCTGTAAAATATTTATAATTTCTTCTTGATTTGCAGCCTGAAAATAACAACAATTTCATTTAAATTTGTTTGTTTGTACTTTGTTCAAATGGCACAGTCAGTAATTCAAATTATATAGTGTCAGTTGACTAGACAGTTGTGGCCTAACAAGCAAAATATGATAAAATCCTGGCACTTGCCGGTATAGACTGAGGAAAGCCATGAAAACCTCAGTCATGGCAGTCAAGTGACCCACCTGAGACTGAAATCAGGCACCTCCTGAATACAAGTCAGAGCTGCCATTGCTTGAACCAACTTGCTAAATGTAATTTAGTAGCTGCCAATAGATGTCAACAGTCACAACCCTCACTCACTAACTCTTCCATCTGTCTTACTCTCAAATGCTAAATACTAAATTATACTACACGTATCCAGACTACTAATTTTTGTTCAACAATACATAACAATGGAGTGAATAAGACATATTGCAAATTATACTGGCATGCATTAAATTATGGGTAAACTTAACTGTAAGTAAAAACCTCTACAAAGTTGTTCTTCAGAAGCTGACAGTTCCTCAGGTACTGAAGACATATCCTGCATTTTATGGAATCTGAAGATTCATTATTGTGAATCTTATGTTTTATTGGACCGTGCATCATTGTAATAGTTGAAAATAAAAGACCAACTTGATGTCACTTGCTATTTTATTTCACTTCTTATGTGCTCAACATGTTTCGGACATTAACATATCCATCATCAGGAGCTTGCGACTATTCTGTTGAATCACCACATTGGTCGTGTGTT
>Ga0123357_10011720_pt1 | contig 11267 bp, 7 predicted proteins | sample TergutEmb28metaG_FD_89873 | JGI IMG/M metagenome (GOLD analysis project Ga0123357, IMG submission 89873) | Embiratermes neotenicus P4 segment gut microbial communities from Petit-Saut dam, French Guiana - Emb289 P4 | ecosystem: Host-associated > Arthropoda: Insects > Digestive system > Gut ... | reverse complement strand
TATCAACACGGAGTATTACTCATTTCTGCTGGTGCAATTGAAGGACATTTTGAAGGAAAAACGCCGCGGGAAGTTTACCAAGGGGGTCTTGTTCTTGCACGGCAATGCCCCGTCTCACCAGGCACTTGCAACCCAGAAGACTCTGGCCTACCTGGGCTTCCAATGCAGTGATCACCCACCCTTTTCTCCGGATCTGGCTCCGTCGGACTACCACCTTTTCCCTTGACTGAAAAAACAATTGAAAGGTCGCCATTTTTCGTCCGACGCAGAGGTCATTGCTGCCGCGGAGACCCGGTTGGACGCACAACTTTCTGGATGTTTTTGAGTGGCTTGCAAAAGTTTGAGCAACGGGCTAAGAAGTGTATTGAGCTTCGTAGGGAGATAAAGGTAAAAAAGGTAAATCAGTCCCATTACAGGCCCAAGGTGCCCAGAGGGTTCCAGGAAGTTAAGGTTCCCAGATTTCACGACAACGGCACAGGATGGTGGTAAGGTTGTCAGCCTTTCGCACCGACCGCCTTTACCCCCAGGAAATATTCCTGGTACTTATTTCTGTTAGAGGCTGGGTCGACCCCAGGGTCATATTGCGATCGGAAGGATTATGTCAATGAAAAATTGCCATGACACCAGCTGGGATCGAACCAGCGACCTTCCGATTTGCAGCACAGCACCTTAACCACTCCGTTACCGCGGTCCCCGCTTCGTAGGGAGTATGTTGAATAAATCCTGAGTTTGGTCGCTGTAGCTTGTTTACGTCCTGGTCGAGCTAAGGACTTATCAGCAGCCCCTTTTATAAGTAGTCGACACCTATTGAAATATTTTAAAAGACACTGTATTTAAATGCAACTTCAAGTGAAGTTTTAATCATTCTTCTTCAGAAGGACTGAAACAGAAGTTCAATGAATATTGTTTTGTGGTATTCAGGTTTATATCTTATTTTACTTCACACTTAGCCATAACTGCTTGCTACAATAATGTATACATGCATTTCTTACCATCTAATATTCTCTGCTCAATGGGTCCAGCTGTTGTCCCCCATAGCTCACACAAGTAGCGTAACAAATACTTGGTTGATTCCGTTTTTCCTGCTCCTGACTCACCAGATACTATAATTGACTGGGACTGCTTCAAGGCTTTCATGTCACGAAATGACTTGTCCCCTGCAAAAGCAGTTATCTGTCAGTGTGTCTCACTGTTTAATGCTAATCCATGATCTGGTGGACTCCATCCAATATTGTCTTATTACCACAGTAAAGGAGTCTGGCAATCTCATAATTGAAAAGACAAACATAAACTACTTCAGTGACATCTACTCTGAGGTCATATTCCATTTACATATTGAAGGGAGTCAGATGGTTTCATGTATCACAATAAAATTGATCTGATTGGGTGCAATATAAAAACTTTATTTACTCAGTTACTTTACCACATGTGAAAATAATTACACTTTTATTCCAAACAAGTGAAAGTGCCAATTCTTCACTCAGGCAAGTAGTTGATATTCATAAAAAAAAAATAAATGTCAAAATTTCATCCTATAATAGGGCATGAAGGCACAGAGGGGGAGTAGAAGTGTAGATCTACTATTTCTTTAGCCTCAGTGCTAAATGGGGGTGGGTGGTCATTGCCATGCCCCGGCTGCCTTACTGCCGAGTAAGAGACCCAGTAACCATCAGACAGGAGGCAGGTTCGGCCTCAGGGCCGGTCTGGGTGGATGTGGAAAATATCACCCCAACCAGGATTCGACACCAGATGGTCTAGCCCATAGCAAGCATACTGAATACACTAGTCCAGCCCACACATTTAGAAATAACAGAAACCATAATTTCACATTCAAAATTATGAGTCTCTACTACTAGTACTGTACTGCATACATACCAATTGCAAAAACATGAGGAGGAGCAGCACCCAGAGATTTTCCCTGATACTTCTTGATTGTCTCAGAAGAATACAAGTTTTTGATTTCACAATATGGGTTGACAGCTGTTAAAATGTTGGCCACATATGTCTGTAAAAAATAGTTGTTTATATATAAGTAGCAATCTGCCTCATGGATCTCCGCCATAATTATAAAGTTTATTCACTTATGTGCATCAAATGATTACTCACATAAATCTTGTCTTTGTGATATCGAATGCGTATGTTGTTTAGTAGAGTAGCTGGATTGAGGTACATTAAGGCACCTGGAAAAATTAATTTCAATTAATAATAATCCTTTAATTATGTAGAATTTTTTTGTTTCCTTTTTTATTTTACATCAGTTCCTGTCTCCACCTGGTGTCTACAGAACACGTAAAACTTGCATACACACCATATGTTTCCAACAATAACCATCACAATACATGCACTCACTGGTACAAATGGTATCCTTTCAGTAATACTCCATGTCTTCAACAATAACATCATCATGAGAGAGATAATTACGAGTTGCGATGAAAACATTAATTTATTTAATAGCAGCATGTCTTACAAGAAGACAAGTTTATGATATATGTGTATGGGATATGAAGATACCATTCTTCTGGGATACCCTAGGATATGGTCACTGGTAACCACATTGATGCAATGTTATGTGCCAGATAAATGGGATCCTCAGCTAAACTAATCTGAAAACCTCCAAAATTCAGACAGTACAACATACGTTAATATAGGACTTAAAAACTGATATAAGCCTTTATTATATTCATCAGGACTCCTATACTAACATCCAACATAATGGTCTGATGGAAACATGCTGGAATATTTAATAAAGGTATTGTTATTTACATTCCTGACCACACTGTGATGGTTATTGTTTGAAACAGCATGGCAGCATTCTTCACTGCCTAGTTTTCTAGACTCATGTATGAAAGAAGAGAAAGTCAGTCTTTTCAGAAAGCAAGTTTTCACATTTCATGACACATGGCAGGAATGTCATAACACATTATGTCTAAAAATACGTTCCTGCAGTGAAGTCATTATGTATGCAGTACCACCTAACAAAGTATATATAATGCACACACTGATGGGTGATTTGTATAAAATTAGGTCACAATAAGAGTGTCACTTTCAATATGCATGTTATTTTGCTTTTGTTTATGGTGTCACCAAATATGGCATGCACACGCACGCACGCACGCACACGCACGCGCACACACACACACACACACACACACAGAGTTTTAGCCTTAGCCAAGAAAGTGTTCTTAATTAGTATGTGATTTTGATATGAATTTCTGTTAAAGACACAATTTTTACACCTTCCTTTCAAATGCATAAGTAACTGGTCTGGGGGCCCCTTACAAGTATTAATGAAGTACTCCCATATCTCATACAAGGGCTCCATATACTACCTCATATTAGAAAAACAGAATCCAATCTGAAAGAATCCATAACAAACTTTAGTATCCAGTACATTTGCAAACTGCATGGGAATGCTGAAAATTGTGTGAAGGTTTGCATACAAGCTGCAAGAGATTTCTACTGAGAAAAATTCCCTCACAAAATCAAAAGGCATAAAATATGTATGTCTAAAACAAAATTTCCTATAAAAGTGGCATTTATGAGTAATTGTATAGGTAATGCTAGAATTTTTTGGGTGTTCATGTGAATGTATCAGCTATATAATGTGGACATTTTTGTAACTATAATAAATATATGAAAATAAAAAAAGTTTTGGAGTCCATATGGTGACCTTCTGGGTTATGATACTGTGCAGTCTGACAGGTGGGTACCACAATTTTGAAAGTACTGCCTCCATCTTAAGTTGTAAGGTGAGCTAAGCTGGGAAAGTGGCAACTTATATAAAAGTGAGACATAAAAAGAGACACAAACGATAAGAGTGGCCAATTATAAATTATTACTTTCTCAGCTTATTTCACTTCTACCTCAAGGATGGAGACATAATAATATTTTGAACTCTAGGTATCCACATTTCAGACCACACAGTATCATAACACAGAAAATTACACTGTATATAAAAAATGAAGGTGGTACTGGCATATGTAACATGAACCGGAGGATGCTGATATATGAACCCAACTGTCAGGTTCAACGGATCTTACAGTTATCTTCAACGTCTTTTTGATCATTCTGCTCAGCATAGTAGATGTTTTCCAGGTTGCAAGTGACTCTGGAGTGCTTTAAACCTTCAGTAATAATCAATGTTTGTCCATCATGTCCAATGTCTTCAATTGTTCCCAGAACAAACCCCTCCACAGGATCTGGGACCCACACTTTCTGTTTTTCCATCATTTAGTCCACGCCTCCTGCAATTAAAAGAGTTAAGAAATGACTCACCTGGAATTTTCCCTATTAAAATAGTAGTTTTGGTATACAAAATGAATCAGTTGTTAGTAGAAGTGCTAAGCAGTGCTCATCATACTGGAGAAAAAGTGGCAACCTGCACTCAACAGTAAAATAACGCACACCGTGAGGCCATGTTTGTGCTGGTTTGTATGTAAGTAAGCTTTCCTTTTCTACATCTTTCCATGAAAACGTGTAATTTTTACTTCTAAAGGGCCAGAAACAGAGAAACTAGGACAAAACTACCATAAAGAGTATTTTGACATAGAGACAAAAAGTAATACGAGAAAGGGGGGAAAAATACTACAAAAATAAAAGCTTTATGAAATCTCTTCTTCACGAAATATTTTATTAAATAAGATGTATGAGGCATGTTTAATAAGTAAGGCTACACAATTCTAAATATCAAGCATTTTTTTTTATTTTTGGTGGGAGGTAAAAACTGTAGCACGTAGGAGTAACAGAGTAACATGCAATGGATGGTGCAAGTGTAAGTCAGATGATATTCTGGGGATAAGCTGATGTGTAATAATGGCAAATGATGGTTTTGGAGACTTTATTCCACAAAAATGCTTGTGTGTGACTGGCTTTATGGGCAACACCCACAAAGTCCAACATTCTGAATCCAGTCCTTATCAACAAACCTTACTTCTTTAAAATTCCTAACACTATGTTATCTAAGTCTACATCCGATAACGTCTCACTTACTGACTTGTTTTCAGTTTCTTACATTATATAGCATTGAATGGTAGAATGAGATAACCTGGAGAGGATGCAGAAATAAGGGAGCATCTAGTAACTGAGGTACGGTACTGGCATTTGCCTGAAAATACTTGAAGCCATAGACATGATGCCAGCCTCCAGGCTGCCATTAAACCCGGGACTTCCAGGAAATGATGAACTGCTTAGTAGTTGACTGAAAATGTTTGGCCAATTATAATAAAACGTGACTAGAAGGGGCAATATAATATGACCAAAAATACCACAAGGGATTATTCTGGTCCATTATAGAACACATGTCACCATTCTGCTCTCTTTTGTTGAAACGCTTCTGAAAAATGTCACTAACAGTGTACAAGGTAATATGGGAGGAAGATATAGAAGCACAGGACTGCGACTGGTTCCAACTGTTTACATTTTACGATCAATTTTTCTTTCCCGCTAACTCTGAAGTAACATATGAGGTATGAGTAAGCAATGAAAACAAGGGGGCTATAGATAAGCCTCCCCGGCAAACCGTCAAACTAAATATTTTCTGTAGTTCCAAGTTGACTACAGTGTTAACATTTTTCACTTGACTTAACAGCAATATCTCTGTCTGAAACAACACCAAATTTCAACCAAAAAGATATATTTGGAGCCTGGATAGCGCAGTCACTACAGTGATTCCACTAAGGGTTAGGCAATCCGTAGTTCGACTCCCAGCATGGATGCGAGGTTCCTCTTTCTTTCGAAACGTCCAGACTGTCTCGAAGACACGCTCAGTCTCCTATTGAAAGGGAAGCGCGGTTTTTTCCCCCTGAGACTAAAATGGCCGGGAGTAAAGCTAACCATTAACCTGCGATCGAAGATATATGTACGCAGCACATAGCTACTAACATTAATGAAACTTTAGATACCTTGCACAGGATGGTTTGCTCCATTAGGTATACAATCACACTATACCTACTTGGAGGGTTAACCACTCGTTAATCAGTGGTTACTTTATGTGCCAACAAGTCTAACATCCAAAAATCATAAATTCTGCACAGAGAGTGTACTTTGGTGAATTCTATAGGTCTCAGAACAAGAAGTGATTACTTCCTTACACAGCACATAAAACGACCGATTTTTATAATCATGACCCAATATGTTTACTGTGAGGTAAATATAATCTTCAAATATAATTCACGCTGATTTTTCGTCTATGGCCTCCCATTTCTTAGGTGGTTAGTCGCTTGCCTCTCAACGCGGAGGTCCGCCCTCCATCCTGGTCCAGTACATGTCAATTTAACCGCGGATGAAGTGGCAGTGAGGCAGGTTCATCTCCGAGTGCTATGGTTTTCCGCTATATCCTTGCACCATTTCACCATACTCATTCTCATCTTAATGCTGATTTTATCAGGATAAGCGGGAGTCGATTATGAACCTTCCCCAAAGCAATGTTCTTCTGCATATCGGGAAGCATTAGTCAGAAAATGATTTTTTTCATTGTTTTCTCGTCTTTAAAGGGTTAATGACTAGTCAAGAACATGGTCTATGATGCTGCTCAGGAGAAGTCCTAAGGTATTTTGGAGATCAAGTTTGGCAAAATCCAAGAGGCGGAAAAATGGATCTTAACATGAAAAATATTGTCTGCCTTCATGAAATTTTAAATTGAGCCAAATAAAAAGAATTAGATAATTGTGACATATACAAAGTTCATAATTCCCGTTACAGGCGGCCATTCTGATCATTCGCCCTGGGCGCCAAAAAACGTAGCTACGCCACTCTGGAGATTAACATCTGCCGCATCATTGTCGGTCTCTACATCTGGCATCGTCGTTTCTCCGTAGCGTGACACATCAGAATGTTGAGAAGGGAACGTACCACAGACGTGCCTCTCTGTGCACAGTTTCTTTACATCCGTTACATGACCTCCCTGCACAAAAAACGCTGTACTAAACTTCTGATCAAATGAAACGAAAACTATGCTGGCCACCTTTCGTTACAAATATAATTTTTCAACTAAAGCACGTAACCAATTCACCAGAAAACATTAAAAAGTTTCTTCGTCTTTCTTTTATGGCGATTCGGCCCGTTGTCAGGCCATGGCTTCCCCACTGCCGGGGTTTCGAGACAGTTGCCATAAGAGGTGAAGATGTCAGTCCCAAGCCAAACCCCCGACCTGGAGCGCCAGGGTAACTCGCTTTGCCCGGCACCTGGCTTAAAATCTGGCCGATACGGGTGACCCTAATCGGCAGCTAGGCTGCCGGAAATGAAAATTATTACTTAGTGCTTTACGCAAAGGATGCTCAATACGTAATGAATGTACGTGTACTCATATTCATTACTTCAACACCTAGGCCAAATAGGACGACCAATATCGAACCAAACTCTTTCACTCCACCGACCTTCCACAGTAACGGAGGCCATGTCCTGGCTTTGCACAAAATCTTCGAAATCCAGCGGAACAGACTAAAGTTCGTGCTCCCTTCCGATGCTGCACAATTGTGCAAAAGCTAACGGTGAGCATTCGCTGCGGTCCCGAGGACGTGTAGTGAAGGAACAGGACGCCACATGCGTATCAAAGTGCAGTCAATGATGACTGCCGGAAATTTCTTCTCCGCCCGCCATTCAGCCTTGCGCCTAACCATGTCCCACCTCTCTGGATCGCTGGAGAAATACCGAAGGGAAAGGCTTCTGACTTGATGAAGATATGGAAGCCAAGTTACACCGGTGGGTGCAGACGCTGAGACTGTATTTCCTCTCCGTAAGAATGAAAATGTAACGTATCGCTGCGACAAATGTCTCAATTGGTCTGACGATTACGAGGAGAAACAGACACCCTGAAATTACTCACTTTAGAAGCCGTTTACTACGTAACTCTAATTCTGCATTGAACCATCACAGCGTCCGTAGTGACGTGTGCCATGACGGTGTATTGCACATTACAGTTGAACATACTTAGTTCATTACTCCCATTCATTTTTTATATCTATATAGAAGCAACAAATATGTGGGCGGCATTCTAGGACGGTATTCACTAAACAGCCTATATAGTATATTGCGATTTTCGCCTAGTTTTCTACGTGATTGTTATGACTTCGAGAACAATTCGAATGATTTGTTCTCGAAATCATATTAAAGAGTCGAAGATGATCACACACGCTGAGTAAATAACTCTAAAATATAGAGTCCTTCTTCAGAAAGTAACAAGTGATAAGATAGTCAACGAATTCCCCGCCTTCTGTTGAACCCGACTGTTCATTACCGTATTCTCAAAAGCCAACCAGCAAACATTACCCAAAGACAGACAACTTACGCGATGTCGCGCTGCATCGTTGTGTAATAAGTGTGATACGTTCCAAAGGATCGTGCTGTCTTCATATTCGGGGATCTTGGGCTGCTTGATTTTATAGATAAAGGTGCTACGGTCCTTCGAAACGTCGGGAACTATTTACCAATCGGCATAGCTTAACGTCCCAAAGCCACACTGCCGACAGAACTTCAAAATCTCAACTCCATACCTCCACGCTGCGTTTTGAGATCTATTTTAGTCTATTTTAATAGTATCCTACGTATCCCAAGTGGTCTCTTTCCTTCAGGGCTTTTAACTAAAGTGTTTAGTTGGTGTCGATAATTCACCCAGGCCGAAATTATAGGTAAGTTGGTGTCAATTTGGCATAAATAACCTCAAATAAGCAGTTATATCTGACATCGATACCTGCAAGATAGCCTCAAACTCTTCTGTTCTCCTAGGCGAACCTAAGACTTGTCACCCCCTCCGCCGTCCAGGCATTCCAAACAGGATCAACCTCATCTCATCGAGTTTTTTGAAGAAAATACTTTATCCCTGCTTCTTACCTCCCCCCTCACCAATTTTGCCGTCCTAGTCCGTCGCCCTAGTTCACCTAATAGGTTTAAGTCCTTCCTGCCTACACGTATACCTACCTGACACCACAAAATCCCCACGTACACACGCACTCACGCGTACGATAAAGGTAGAATCAACAGGTGTAGACCTGCAAGTTGATTTACTTGAAAGCAATGGCATGACGTAGTTAATTTGTAGCATGGCCCATTTATTGTACTTGTTCTCCAAAGCATCGCGTAATCTCTCTCTTCTCCTGTCACAACATGCTGCTGTGTTCATAAATTCTTCATCACTAACCACGCTAGTATTTTTCAGTTACTTCAATTAAATGTGTTCAGACAGATATTACATTCCTATGTCCATTTATCATCTGTTACGATTGACATCACGAGACACTTAAAGATAACATAGGACGATTTCCAGAACTTCCTGCCATATCTTAAAAGGAAAATTTTATTTTTAAGCATGATGGTCGATAAAGACAGATATAAAGCTGCCGTTACAGTGCCCACGGAAATGATACACAGCACCCTCAGATAAACCAAAATAATACCAGGCCACAAACAGCAACATCAGTACAAACCTGCTTCTGGTTAGACATACCTCGCAGGAATTGATAGTAGTCAGTTCAGAAGTGTACTCTGCGAGATTTTAAGCTCTCGCTGCTTTGTACCGCAGGTATTCGATCTTCTGGGATGTTATGCGGCATCACGGGGTAGTTTGTTAATGACGTTTCAGGAAAGCGTGTCGGCCAGTAATGTCTGTAATCAACGGCCCACTGATGCTGCGCAATATTCCAGAGAAATGGATACGGCAATTAAGCGAGAAATTTAAAATCAGTTTCACCAACTTTCTTCTTCTGCTCAGTGCGACATGGCAGCCTGTCTTTTTCACGCCAGCGTCCCCTTCTTAACAACCACTTATTTAGTCTTCTGCCATTAAATTCTATACCCACGTGTAGCAATCTTTCTTGTCACAAGAGACAATCTACGGGCCGCAAACCAATGTGTTACACTAAATCTTTTGTTCTCTAGGAAATTTTATTTTTTACCGAGCCATTAAAAGAGTAAAATTGCTATTAATTATTACCAAGAAACAGTATCGCAATAAATTTCACCTTAGAACAGGCAACGAAAGCCCAGAGGGGCGTAGAGGTATAGCTCTACACTTTCTTTAACCTCGGCGCTAGATTGGGTGAGTGGTCATCGCCACGCCCCGGCCGCTTTACCCCCGGGAAAGACCCGGTGCCAATTGCATAGGAGGCTGGGTGGGCCACTGACTTTTTAATAACGTAAGAACGCCAATGAGAAACTTGTCCTCTCTCTTTATCGCTGATATTCCCCAAAAAGTACATGGAACTGCATTCCGTGAAATTATTACCGAAATACCCTTACACTAAGTATTATTAGAAAGAATTTAGAACTGGAAGAGCAAGGCGGATGGTGGAGCTTACCACTCGGTATTTTAATCACTCCTGTCACTGTAAAGCTTCCAATATGCAATGTCTTCCCAGGCAGTATTCACGAATTCCTTTACAACTTAAAAATTCTGTAAAAAATTTAACTACGTGTTTGAAATTCGCCATGTTACTGAAAACGTTATCCTTGACTCTGATGGGAAGGCATCTATTAATGTGCTCGAAAAATCTTGCGGTCAGCAGACAAATTTGGCGGCCCACGGGTTGTACATCACTGCTTTAAACACTCATTCTCTTCGATGTCGACTACATGGCATCAAAGGACATAATATGCATGAATGATGTTTTCAAGGCGCGGACAGAAGCGGTCGCGTCTACTTTAAAATTATATGTTAGCACTTTGGCTTGGAAGAATAAAGGAAGTTACAAAAAACCCTGTCACGATAGTCGGTATTTTCGTTTACGTATCATCAAACGCCACTGCCAATCACTGTCAATCACCCTACTCACTCTCGAATATATGTTATTCTGAAAATTAATCACATTTCGACTATAAATATTATCTTAGTAATTAACCAACTTGATGCACAAAATTTTGTTTTACAGTAAGTTTATTTCATGCCTCTACATGTTTCGAGCACCATGCGCTCATCATCAGAAGGTCAAAATTGTATTATACACCTATAGGTATGATGATACCAGAGGCTGTATAGTACAATTTTGACCTTCTGATGATGAGCATATGGTGCCCGAAACATGTAGAGGCATGAAATTAACTTACTGTACAACAAACTTTGTGCATCAAGTTGGTTAATTACTAAGATAAATAACTGAGATGCACGGTCAGCAAAACATAAATATATATACATATATATATATACAGGGTGTAACAGGAGGAACGGACCAGACTTCGGGAGGGTGTTCCTTGTGTTAAACTATACCGAAAAACCCCAAAACACCTATATCTAAAGTTGAACGGTTTGGGAGATAATGGCCAGTGAAGTTTGAAACTTT